>Ga0078972_1005257_pt1 | contig 33311 bp, 32 predicted proteins | sample YelNatPaOPGAMG01_FD_67568 | JGI IMG/M metagenome (GOLD analysis project Ga0078972, IMG submission 67568) | Hot spring thermophilic microbial communities from Obsidian Pool, Yellowstone National Park, USA - OP-RAMG-01 (SPADES assembly) (version 2) | ecosystem: Environmental > Aquatic > Thermal... | reverse complement strand
ATCGGGAATAATATAAATTTTTGGAGTGGGAATTCCAGAAGCAATTGAAAGATTTTCAACAACATTATAAAGATCGGGATATTCATCTTTACTTACTGGCCTTGCTTCCGAAAGCGATAATGTAATTTTATCTGAATACCAGTAACTTACTAAATTTAAAGCTATGCTAAAAATTATGGCGAAAATTAAAATTATTTGAGAATGATAAATTAAACTTATCAACCAACCGAAGGCAATGATTAAAATAAAAATTAAACTCATCAAAAACCACGTTTTTCTTACATTTAAAGCTGCTTCTTTATAAAGAGTGTTCATATTTAAAGGCTAATTTAAATGAAATTAAAATTTAACTTTAACAGGATTTTTTTCGTCTTCATTTTCCACATCAAAAAGTTCCTTTTTTTGAAAATTAAATAAACTTGCAATTAAAGTGTTAGGAAATACTTGTGTAGCAATGTTATAGTCCCTAACGTTAGCGTTGTAAAATCTTCGCGCTGCTTGAATTTTATCTTCGGTATCTACCAAATCTTCTTGTAGTCTTAAAAAATTTTCATTAGCTTTTAGTTGAGGATAATTTTCAGCTACGGCAAATAATGTTTTTAAGGTGCTATACAGCTGATTGTTTGTTTCTAATTTTTCTTTATTATCCTTAGCATTAATTGCATTTGCCCTTTCTTTGGTAATTTCTTCTAAGAGTGTTTTTTCATGAGTTGCATAACCCTTTACAGTTTCAACTAAATTAGGAATTAAGTCATAACGGCGCTTTAATTGGACTTCTATATCCGACCATGCTTCTTCTACTCTATTTCTTTTGACTACTAAACTATTAAAAATAAAAACTAACCAAAGGACAATAATCCCCAAAACAATAAAAATAATAGTAAGTAAATTCATTGTATTTTTTTTAAATTATTCGGCCTTTTTAATTATACATTATTTTTAAATAAAAAAAAGTCCCCCGCGGGGACTTTAAAATGCAATTTAATTAGCATTTTATCTTTTAGTATTCTTCTGGCATTTCGGGCATTGATTCTTTTTCTTTCTTTTCTGGTAAATCAACAATTGCAGCGCCAATTACCAAATAATTGGATGCAACAGAAACCGCATTGGTAAATGCAACTTTTGTAACCTTCAGCGGATCAATTACGCCAGCTTCTTTTAAGTCTTCTAATTTATTGGAAATGGCATTAAAGCCAAACCACAAGTTTTTTTCTAAATTTTTTTCGCTGGTTTTGTGTTCTTTTAATTTTTCTATAATTTTATCAGCAGATTCACCGCTATTTTGAATAATGGCTGTAATTGGAGCAAGAATTGCTTTCTTTAAGATAGAAATTGCCGCTTCAGCAATAACCTTATTTTCTCCTTTAATTTCAAAGTCTTCTAAATAAACATTAAACAAAGCCATTCCGCCGCCAGGAATAATTCCTTCTTCAATTGCAGCTCTGGTTGCTCCAACTGCATCTTCTACTCTTTGCTTTAATTCTTTTTGAGCGGATTCGGTTGGCGCTCCAACTTTAATTAATGCAACACCGCCTGATAATTTTCCAAGTCTTTCTTCTAATTTTTCTTTATCAAATTCGGATTCGGTAATTTTAATTTGAGCTTTAATTTGTTTAATGCGAGCATCGATTGCTTCTTTATCTCCTGCTCCACCTACAATTGTGGTGTTGTCTTTATCGGCAATGGCTCGATGGGCTTGTCCTAATTCGTTAAGTTCAACATTTTCTAATTTCTTGCCTAAATCTTCAGAAATAAAAGTTGCACCAGTAACAATTGCAATATCTTGAAGCATTTCTTTTTTGCGATCGCCAAAACCCGGAGCCTTTACCGCCAAAACATTAAATATCCCTCTTAATTTATTTAAAATAATAGTTGCTAAAGCTTCTCCTTCAACATCATCGGCAATAATTAATAGTTCTTTTTTGCCACTTTGAACTACTTTTTCTAAAATTGGTAGAAGTTCACTGACAGCAGAAATTTTTTTATCCGTTACTAAAACATAAGGTTCTTCTAACACCGCTTCCATTCTTTCTTGGTTAGTAATCATATAAGGAGAAATGTAACCTCGATCAAATTGCATTCCTTCAACTATTTCGTAAGAATTCCCAATAGTATTTGAATCTTCTACTGTTACTACTCCTTCTTTTCCAATTTTTTCCATCACTTCTGCAATTAATTTACCAATTTCTTGATCTTTAGCCGAAAGTGTTGCTACTTCCTCTATTTTTTTTCTATCGTTAATTAATTCTCTTTGTTTTTCTAACCTTTTAATTATTTCCGAACTAAATTTTTTTAAATAGTCGGAAAGCAAAATTACATTAAACCCTTTTTCTTTAATAACTTTTTCACCTTCTTCAATCATTGAATGTGCTAAAACTACAGAAGTTGTAGTTCCGTCTCCAACATTGTTATCGGTTTTATCAGCAGCTTGTTTAATAAACTCGGCTCCTAAATTTTCATATTTGTCTTTTAGTTCAATTTCTTTAGCAACTGTAACTCCATCAAAAGAAATTTGAGGAGCACCGTATCCTCTTTCAATTACTGCAGCTCTCCCTTTTGGTCCTAATGTCATTTTAACTGCTTCTGCTAATTTATCTATCCCCTTTTTAATTGCAGCTCTTGCTTTTTCATCAAAAAGTATTTGTTTTGCCATAGTTTTTAAAAATAATAAATGAAAAATGTATTATTTTTTTGTTTTGATAATACATTTCTCATTTATTACTCTTCAATAATTGCGAGGATGTCATCCTCATCGCCGACCAAATATTTTTTATTATTGATTTCAACTTCATCTGGACCATATTTTTTAAAAATAACTGTATCTCCCACCTTTACTGCCATTGGTATTCTTTCTCCTTTTTCATTAAGTTTGCCGGGACCTACAGCTACAATTTTTCCTTTCATTGGTTTTTCTTTTTCAGCGCTTTCTGGTAAAACAATTCCCGATTTAGTAACGGTTTCTTCTTTTTCTTGTTCAATAAACACATGATTAGAAAGTGGTGTTAATTTCATATTTTTTAAATTAGCACTTGTGACCTTTTTTTGCTAATTTTAGTTTACAAAATTTTTATTGTCAAGTATTTGTACTAGTTTAAATAAGTGGTTAATATCATTCTAAATCCAAATAATTAATTTCTTTTATTTATTATTCATCTCATTCATAGCTTCTCTTACAAGCTCTGATTCATATGGACTAAAACTAAAATGATCACTACCCATCACTGAATTTCCGCTAGAGGTGAAAAATGCTGAGTCGCCGCAATAGTTAGTGTAAGATCCGGAATTGTTCTTGCAGTTGATGCCTATATTACAAGAAGGATCAAGTGGTTGATGCCCTAATTTAGCAAAATCTGCGCTCCACACATCTCGTTCACATGTCAACGTAGGATTATTACCACATTGATTTTTTACATCATGCAAGAAATTTTCAAAATCTTTAAGGCAAGGAGTATTTAAATCTACCCCATTGCACCATTTAGTTGATGAAAAGGTATCACAATTAACTGGTACTTGCGTAATGTTTTTTAACGATTCACTATATGAAAAAACATCATCAACTGGTTCAATTATGCCAAGTGCTTCTTGAAGAGGCGCTAGATTAACATGATTAAAGCCAAGTGTGTGACCAAACTCGTGAGCAGCAACTCTTCCTGCATCGAATACTGGAATTGTAGAGGATGTGCCATAAGAATAATTACTTGTAAAAACATTATCAAACCACATACTTCCTTCCCCTATGCCGCCGGCAAAATCCCAACCAACTGTATCAATCACAATAACTCTGTCAATTTTTTTTCCTATTTTTTGTGCACAAAAATCTCGAATGGGTTTGTAATCCTTGAAACATTTTTGAGATGGTTCTTTGCCAACTGGAGGACTACCATATTCACAATCCAAAGTTGTAGTGGCATTGTAGTAGTATATATTAACAAGATTTTTATATTCATTGAGCGGTGTTATATCAAAAAACCCAGGGGCAGGTTTTGAGTATAATCCTCCTAATTCAGGATTGTTTTTAGCAAAATAATAAGCGTCACTTTTACCAAAGAAAAGTTCTAAAATTAAATTTGTAAATGTACCATTGTTTATATCATTTTGACTTATGTTTCTATTGGGAACAGCAAGAAAATTAATATTTCCACTACTTTTGATTAATATTGGACAATCACCAGTCAAAACTGTTGTTGATAAATTTTGTTGGGACGTTGAAGTAATAACAGAGGTATTGTTAGTAAGGGAACTTGAGGTTGCGGTTTGAGTGAGGGTTGTTGTTTGAGTGTTTTGTTGTAATATTGGAATAGTTGTGGTTGGTTTTTCATCTATTAAGCTTGTGGTTGGATAGATATTTTCACCAAACTGTGGTGTTTTAGATGTTAATGAATAATTTTTCGTTGATGAGATGGAGTTGATTTGTATGGGAGCTACCGATTTTTTTTCGGCGGTCATTACAGTCATTATTAAATAACTGATTATAATACTTGTAACAAATAACGTGCTAACTATTAAAACATCAGCATGAATAAAACCGCCACTTCGCTTCATATTGCTATTATATCAAATTTTCAATAATTTATTCCTTTTTTGTTAAATTCTTAAAATATTTTTCAAACCAAAATTTAAAAAAGATTTTAATTCGGCCATAATTTGTTCACAATTTTGCTAAAAAGTTTTATAATTTTTTAGTGGATTTTGAATGGATAAAAAATTTAAATTCCGAATTAGTTGAGACCGCTTATGAGTTTGCAAAAAAAGCTCATTTAGGAATTAAAAGACAAAGCGGAGAAGATTATATTTTTCACCCAATGAGGGTGGCTCAAACTGTTTATGAATGGGGGCTTGATGAAAAATCAATTGCAGCAGCTTTTTTACATGATGTAATTGAAGATACTAATTATACTTTAAAAGATATTGAAAAAAAATTTGGCGAAGAAGTGGGGTTTTTGGTTAACGGACTTACTAAACTTAAAACTATTAAAATTAAAGAAAATCAAGATGTAGAAAACATTCGAAAATTGGTTCTTGCTTTTTCAAAAGACATTCGTGTTTTAATTATTAAAATTGCAGATCGCTTAGATAATATGAAAACTTTAAATTTTCTTTTACCGGAATCGCAAAAGGAAAATGCTTTAGAAACGTTAGAAATTTATGCGCCGCTTGCCAACCGATTGGGAATGCAAAAAATTTCTGGAGAGTTGGAAGATTTGGCTTTTCCTTATGTTTATCCTGAAGAATATCAATGGTTAATGAATGAATTAAAGGGAGATTTTGAAAAACGTCAAAAATATGCCTTAAGTCTTATTCCGATATTAGAAAAAGAATTAAAAAACAACAATCTTACTCCTCTTAAAATTGATGCTCGTGCAAAACGTTATTATAGTCTTTATAAAAAACTTTTACGCTATGATATGGATATTAGTAAAATTTACGATTTGGTAGCTTTAAGGATTATTGTAAGTACGGTAACAGAATGCTATACGGCTTTGGGTATAGTGCATAAAATTTGGCAACCAATTTTAGGTAGAATTAAAGATTATATTTCAAGACCAAAACCAAATGGTTATAAAAGTTTACACACTACTGTTTTTACCAATGAAGGAAAAATTATTGAAGTTCAAATTAGAACACAAGAAATGCACGAAGAAGATGAATTAGGAATTGCTGCTCATTGGGCTTATAAACAACTTAAGCCAAACAACTTTAATAAAAATTGGGGTGGCTTTAAAAATAAAAGTGAATTACTTTGGGTTCAACAGTTAAGAAATTGGATTAAAAATTTTTCCTCATCGGATGATAAAGAATTTTTAGAAACCATTAAAACCGATTTTTTAAAAGATAGGATTTTTGTTTTAACGCCAGAAAATGACATTATAGACCTGCCAGCAGATTCTACACCGGTTGATTTTGCTTATAAAATTCATTCTCAAATTGGAGATAATTGTGTTGGTGCAAAAGTTAATGGTAAAATAGTGCCTTTAAATTTTACTTTACATTCTGGAGACATTGTGGAAATTATTACCCAAAAAGGCAAAAAACCATCCGAAGATTGGTTAAGATTTGTGAAAACTGTAAATGCTAAAAAGAAAATTAAAAAAACTGTTAAGAAAAAACTGCCAACTTTCTTAATCAGCAAAGATACATCTTCTTTTATTGAAATTAAAATTACAAACATTGACCGACCGGGATATTTAAAAGATGTTACTGAAGTTTTTGCTGCTAATAAAATTAATATTGTTTATTTAAAAAGTGAAACAAGTAAAAGGGCTTCTTTTTCTACCGTGACAATTAAAATTAAAAATATTGGTATTAAAAAATTAGAACCATTGCTGGTTAAAATAAAGAAAATTGATTCAACCAAAGAAGTTAATTTTAAAATTATTTCTTAAAAATTAAAATATTTATTCTTGTTGGTTAATTTGATCAATTAAATTTTGCAAATCTTCTAAAGAATAAAATTCAATCACAATTTTTCCTTTTTTCCCATTAAAATCTTTAATTTTAATTGGCAGGTTAAATTTTTCTTCTAATTTTTTTTGTAAAAATATTAATTGAGGAGAAACAAATTCGGATTTAAGCGTTTGCTTTTTAGTTTGAGCAATTATGTTTTGTGTATGACGTACGCTTAATTTTTGAGTAAGCAAATTTTCAAAAACTCTTTCTCTTTCTTCTCCTTCTAAAGAAAGCAACATTCTGGCTTGAGATTCTGTAATTTTTTCTTCAATTAAAGCATTTTGTATTTTTTCCGGTAAATTTAATAAACGCAAGCTATTTGCTACTGCCTCCCGACTTTTTCCTACTTTAAGTGCAATTTCTCTTTGTGTAAGACCAAACTCATCTTGAAGTTTAGAATAAGCTTTTGCTTCTTCAATTGGATTTAAATCACTTCTTTGAATGTTTTCAATTAAAGCCATTTCTAAGTTATGGCCAGGTTTTTCCAAAGTTTTAATAATTACTGGCACTTTTTCTAAACCTGCTATTTTAGCGGCTCTTAATCGCCTTTCTCCTGCAATTAGTTCATAACGCACATTTGTTCCATTTTCTTTTTCTTCAACAATTTTTGAGACAACTAAAGGTTGCAAAATTCCAATTTGTTTAATGGATTCAGCAAGTTCAAGTAGCGAGTTTTCATCAAATTCTTTGCGCGGTTGGTAGGGATTAGATGAAATTTTTTCTATTTCAATTTGAAAGACAGCTTCTTCTAATTTATTTTTAGGATTTTTTTCTTTTAAATCTTTTGCTTTAGGATTTAAATTTTCAAAAGTAGAAGATGGCTGATTTGATTGATGAATAAAATTTAAATTTGAATTTTGAAAAGAATTTTGATCCTTTTCATTTTTTGGCGGTATTAATGAAGATAATCCTTTACCTAGTGGCATATTAGTTATTATAAATTATTTTTTATTAAATTGAAAATTTAATTTTAAAAATTTAATTTTAAGTTAAATAAAAAACGGAGGAAAAAATCATTTGTTTCTAAAATGTAATTAATATACTACGAGGATTTAATAAATAAATATGAATAAAGAGCAACTCGCAGTTTAATAGTAAATAGAAACAAAAATGATTTTTACTTCCTCCGTTTTTATTCACCTAGCTAGATGGGCCGCTACCTTAATAAATATAAAAAAAGAAAAATTAAAACACCGGCCGCGTATTTTAATTATTTCTTTATTTTATTTTATTAAAGCGCGTTCCAATAAAAATATTAACATAGTTTTAAATAATATCAAGAGGAGGAAGAGAAAAATAATAATTATGATTTGTATTTTCCTCTGGTTCGTTAATAATTTCTTTTGCTAAACGTTCATAAGCTAAAGCGCCAGGGCTTTGTGGAGCATAAAGCATAATTGGTTTTTGAAAACTTGGCGCTTCGGCTAAAGCTACCGAACGCGGAATTTCTACTTCATATACATAATAAGGAAATTTTTTTCTTAATTCTCTTCCAATTTCACGTGACAATCTTTCACGTTTATCATACATTGTAAGTAAAGCTGTAATTTTTTTTATTTCATGCCCTAAATTATTTTTAATTAAATTCATTGTTTCTAAAAGTTGGGAAAGCCCCTCTAAACTAAAGTATTCACTTTGAATTGGAATTAAAACTTCATCGGATGCAATTAAAGTATTAATTGTTAGTAAATTTAAATTTGGGCCAGAATCAATAATTATAAAATCATAAAAATGATTTAACTTTTGAATAAAATTTCTTAAGTACCATTCTCTTTCCGGTAAATTAACTAATTCTACCAGTGCGCCAGCTAAATCTTCCGAAGATGGAATTATAGCTAAATTTGATAAGTAAGTTGGTTTAATAACGCGTTCTTGAGGAATTCCATTTAAAAGCGCATGATAAATTGTTTCTCCGGATTCAAATTTTACACCCAAACCAGAAGTAGCGTTATGTTGCGGATCAAAATCAACCAGTAATGTTTTTTTTCCAAACATTGCAAGGTATGCAGCTAAATTCATTGCAGTTGTTGTTTTGCCAACCCCTCCTTTTTGATTACAAATTGCAATTACTCTTGCCATTATTATTTACTATAGATTTTTTTTATGTTATTATCAATACACCCTTGCCGAGGTGGCGGAACTGGCAGACGCGCAGGACTCAAAATCCTGTAACCATTAAGGTTGTGAGGGTTCAAGTCCCTCCCTCGGCACCAAAAATTAACACTTAATCAAATATTTTCTTTAAAATAAAGAAAAATAAAAAATATCCTACCATTGCGGATAAAACAACTAAATCAAACGTAAATCCTCCCCAATTAACATTACTAAAAATTCCCCGAAATAAAAATATTAAAAAATCAGTTGAACGGTAAAAAAAGTTTACAATATAAGTTTTTTCATTTGCTCCTAAAAATCTTAAAACAAACCTTATACCCAAAAGCAATTCAATTAATAAAAATACTTTAGACAAAAATTTAAAAAATTTATTTTTTAATTTTTGTAACATTTATTTTTCTGTTTTTGTTATTAAATGATTGCTTAAAATAACTACAATGAAAGTAATTAAAATAGCATAAAAAAATTTAGCAAAAAGTGTATTTTGGCTTAAAGGAAAAACATAATCAATTAGAGTTTTAACTGCATCATTCCAAGCAAGACCAGCAATTAAACTAAATGCAGCAATTAAATATTCTGCGGTTTTAATTCGCAGGGATTTTCGAATATTGTTATTTTTTAAATTTTGTTGATTAATGTCTGATCTATCTTTTTCCATAAATTTAATGAAAAACTTTTTATTTTTTAAAAAAACTTAACTAATTTTAGAGCCAGGTGAAATATTTTTTTGAGGAACAATTAAAACAACTTCACCATTTTCTGAACTTGCCGCTAAAAGCATTCCTTGACTTTCAAACCCTCTTATTTTTTTTGTTTCTAAGTTAGCTAAAACTATAATTTGTTTATTTAATAAATCTTCCGCTTTGTAAAATTTACCAATTCCTGCAACAATTTGTCTTTTTTCACCACCTAAATCAATTTTTAACAAAAGTAATTTATCGCTGTTTTCTAAAGGAGAAGCTTCTTCTATTTTTGCCACCCTTAAATCTAATTTTTTAAATTCTTCTAATGTAATTTTGTCCATAGTTTTAAAATTTTTTAATTTTCATCTTCAATGGTTTTTTTAATTTCTATAAATTCATTTTCTATTTCTTTCATTTTAGATTTTAAACTTTTAATAATTTGAGCACCTTCTTTAACTTTTTTTAGTCCTTCTTCCACTTCAATATCTTTTTGAGATTCAAACCAGCTGACAATTTCTTTTAGTCTTTTTAAATTTTTAGAAATTTGATTTTTTTCGGTAGAACTATTCATATTTTTTTTCAATTTTAGTTACCGTACTTTTAATACTTCCATTATACAATTTTGTGTTAATTTTATCACCTTCTTTTAAATCTTCAACGCTTTTTAATAATTTTTTATCTTGATTAAAAACCAAACTATAACCCAAGCGCAAATTATTTAAGGGATTAACTGCTTTTAAGTATTTTTCAGAATGATAAACATTTGTTTTAAGTTGATAAAAAAGATTTTCTAAAGAAGATAAAATTGATTTTTGAAAATTTTGGATATAAACTTTTTTAATGTTTAGCAAATTAGAAAATTCATTTATAATTTTATTTTGCAAAAGCGGTAAATCTGAAAATATTTTTTCAAAAGCATTTAATAAAGATGTTTCTAAAAATGATATTTCATTTAGTAAAGCATCATAGTGATTGTTAATAATTTGTGCAGCAAAAGAAGGTGTAGAAACTGCCAAATCGCTTACTAAATTTGCAAGTGGAACATCTTTTTCATGGCCAATTCCACAAATGACTGGAATTTCTGATGCAAAAATTTTTCTTACCACCGCTTCGTTATTAAATGCTTGTAAATCTTCTAAACTTCCGCCACCTCTAATGATTACTAAAACATTTACTTCTTTTTTTAATTTTTGATTAAAATAATCAATTGCTTCTAAAATTTGTTGAGGGGCTTGAATACCCTCAACGCGGACATTATAAAAATAAATTTTTAAGCCAATTTTTTTAATATTTTTCATAAAATCGCCAATTGCTGCTCCGCTTTGAGAAGTTATAAGACCAATAGATTGAATAAGCGCCGGTATTTCTCTTTTTCTGCTAAAAAGCCCTTCTTTTTGAAGTTGACTTTTTAAAAGTTCATATTTCTTTTTTAAGAGACCTTCACCTTTAATCAACACATTTTCTACATAAAAATTAAAAGTTCCTTTGGGTTGATAAATTGAAGGAGTGCCTTGAATTTGCACTAAAAGTCCTTGAGTTAAATCAATGCCCAAAGAATTTGCTTGCCAAGGATTTAAATAACAAGGCAGTATTCCATTTTCTTTGGTGTCTTTTAAAGTAAAATAAATTCCAGTTGGATGTTTTTTAAGCTCATTAATTTCCCCTTCAACAATTGCGGCTTCTAAAGATAAAATTTGATTAATGTGTTTTAAAAAATCACTAACTGACCAAACCTTATTTAAATGATTTAAGTTATTCATTTTTTAAATTAATCATAAAGTTCTCGATTTAATTCTTCTAATAATTTTTTTGCTTGAGAAGAAATTTTTTTAGGAATTTTTAAATAAAAACGAATATAAAGATCTCCCCTGCCAAAATTTCTTTTTATCATTCCTCTTTTAGGAACTTTTAATTCTTCACTTAAATTAAATGCTGGGGGAATAGTAACTGTAAACTCTTCTCCATTAATATCTTTAATTTTAATTGGCTGTCCTAAAAAAGCTTGGGTTATATTTATTTCTTTTTTTAAATATAAATTATCTCCTTTTCTGGTATAAAGAGGATGCGGTAAAATATAAATGCGAATGTATAAATCTCCAGCTATACCTCCTCTTAATCCCGCTTCTCCTCCTTTTGGAATTTTAATCATTTCTCCATCTTGAATCCCTCCAGGAATATTAAAGCTTACGTTTTTTGTTCCGTATATCCTTCCTTCTCCTTTACAATTTGAACAAGGTGCGTTTGGTATTTCTCCCTTACCGTAACATTTTGAGCAAGTGGTAATTTGTGTAAAATTGCCAAAAAAAGTTTTACGTTCAATTTTTAATTTACCACTGCCGCCACAAGTTGGGCATTTTTTAAACCCCTTTGACTGATCATAACCTAATCCTCCGCATTTTTCACAAGTAATAAAAGTTTTAAAGTTTAAATCTTTTTTAGAGCCGGAAAAAGCTTCTTCCAGCGAAATTTGTAAATTAATTTCTATATCATTTCCTCTAACACTGTAACTTTTACTTTTTTGATGTCCTCCTCCAAAAATTCCTTCAAAAATATCTTCAAAACCAAAATCATTTATATCTTGATAAGTTGAAAAATCAAATCCAAAATTAGAAAATGGATTCCAGTTTCTTCCCCCACTTTCTCCCTGCGGCATTCCTCCTTCAAAAACCTGACCAAACTTATCGTACTGCGCTCTTTTTTCCTTATTTGATAATACTTCATAAGCCTCATTAATTTCTTTAAATTTTTTTTCGTCTCCGCCAGGTTTGTCGGGATGATATTGATGAGCTAATTTTCGATAAGCTTTTTTAATTTCTTCCTCTGAAGCATTTTTTGGTACTCCTAAAATTTGATAATAATCTTTCATAATAAAAAATTAAATTCATACAAATACAATTAACTAAGTAAAATAAATTCTCTGGCTTTTGTTTCTGATGTAACATAAATAAATCCAAAAGCTAAAAGTAGTTTAAAAACAATAAAAGCAAAAAACTTTATTAGCCAATATAGTAAAACCAAAACACTTCTCACTACAAAAAAGAGTAATGCAACCAAAACAATATTTGTTAGAAAACCAAAAGCGTTTTCTAAGTAATTAAAATATTTGTTAAGGAGTAAATAAACAAATTCTTCGCCGGTTTGATTAGGGTCAAAAAAATCAAATTTGTTTTTTAATTCTTTTTCAAAATTTGAAACGGTTAAGGTTAAAATTTGTTTTCGCATTTCCTCCGGCAATTGATTAAAAGTTACTTTAATATTATTGCTTTTCTCATCTGTATTTAAAGGAATTTTATTTGTTTTTAATTCACTCACTACTAAATTTTCTAATATATTACTCATTTTTTCGTTAGGTGTAATAACTAAACCAGGAAGCACCAAACGAGTCGCGGATCCAATTTCTGGTGTTAAACTAGCAACAAAGATTTTTCCCGCATTAGCTGCCCCAATGTGCCACTCAAAAAAAATAAAATAAAAAAGAATGGCAAAAATCATTAAAAATCCAGTTGAAATTTTTGGTAATGCAATTTTTGATGTTTCAAAAAACTTAATATTTAATGAATTTGCCAATCTTTTTATGCCTTTCATTTTACCAATTAAAATAAAATAAAAAGCAAACAAAAAAAGCAATATTAAAATTCTAATTAATTGAGGTTCAGAGTTTTTAATTTGATCAATAAAAAGTAAAAATGGCAAAAAGGTTTCAAGAAGCGTAAATAAAAATATTTTCCACCTTCCTTTAATTAAAAATACTTCTAAAACACTCAACACCAAAAGCAAAAACAATCCAACAGAAAAAAACAACAAATAAAATCCATTCATACTCATCAAATATTCTTTGAAGCTGGAGGTAGTCCAAACCAAAATGGCGGCTGAAATTGCAAAAATTAGTATTACTTTCCACCAGCTTTTATCTTCCTCCAATTCATTTGATTCGCTAAGAATTTGAATATTTGGTTCCATAAGCAAAATTAAATTTTAAGTGTTGTTATTTTCTGTAGTGCCATCACTTTCTTTTTTTTCATTATTTTGATTATACATTGTTTCGCCAATTTTTAAAAGTGTAGTTTTTAATTCTTCAATTGCTTGTTTAATGTTTTCTTTATCATTTCCATCTTTTACTTCTTTTAATTTGTGAATTTTATCATTAATTTCATTTTTAACTTCTTCTGGAATTTTATCTCCTAAATCTTTTAATGATTTTTCGGCTGAATAAATTACAGTTTCCGCTTCATTTTTTAATTCAACCATTTCTTTTTTAAGTGCATCTTGAGCTGCGTATTCTTCCGCTTCCTTTTTTAATTTTTCAATTTCTTCTTTACTTAAAGCAGTAGATGCTTCAATTCTTACCGATTGAGATTTCCCAGTAGCTTTGTCTTTTGCAGAAACAGTTAAAATACCATTAGCGTCAATATCAAATGTAACTTCAATTTGTGGAATTCCTCTAGGCGCTGGTGGAATACCGTCTAAAACAAATCGTGCTAACGTTTTATTATCTGCCATCATTGGTCTTTCACCTTGCCCAACATGAATTTCAACCGAAGTTTGATTATCGGCAGCAGTTGAAAAAATTTGGGTTTTAGAAGTAGGAATTGTTGTGTTTTTGGGAATCATTGGTGTTGCAACTCCTCCCAATGTTTCAATGCTTAAAGTTAATGGAGTGACATCTAAAAGTAAGATATCTTTAATTTCTCCTTCTGTTTTTCGACCCTCATCTTTAGCGGCAATAATTTCGCCTTGAATGGCTGCTCCAACTGCAACCACTTCATCCGGATTAATTCCTTTATGGGGTTCTTTACCAAAAAGTTTTTTAACGGCTTCTTGTATGGCTGGCATTCTTGTTTGTCCACCAACTAAAATTACTTCATCAATATCACTAATTTTTAATCCTGCTCCTTTTGGTGGATCAGATTCTACTGCCGCTTTAACTAACTCAATTGAACGATCAATTAAGTCTTTTGATAAATCTTCTAATTTTGCTCTTGTTAACTTCATTAAAAAGTGTTTTGGTCCGTTGCTATCGGAAGTAATGTAAGGCAAATTAATTTCTGTTTCTAAAACTGTAGAAAGTTCGTGTTTTGCTCTTTCCGCTGCTTCTTTTAATCTTTGTAATGCTAATGTATCTTTTGATAAATCAATTCCCTCTGTTTTTTTATATTCAGAAACTAAATATTCCATAATTCTTTTATCAATATCATCGCCACCTAAATGCGTATCTCCTCCTGTTGCTAACACCTTAACATCGCCGCCTAAAGAGTCAAAATCAACTTCCAAAACAGAAACATCAAAAGTTCCACCGCCAAAATCATAAACAACAATTTGTTCACTTTTTTTACGATTTAAGCCGTAAGCTAAAGCTGCTGCCGTTGGTTCATTAATAATTCTCCTTACTTTTAATCCTGCAATTTCGCCTGCATTTTTAGTCGCTTGCCTTTGACTATCATCAAAATAAGCAGGAACGGTAATAACTGCATTTTCTATTTTTTCCCCTAATTTTGCTTCAGCATCAGATTTAATTTTTTGTAAAATCATTGCTGAAATTTCTTCCGGCGTGTACCATCTATCTCCCATTTGAACTTCTACGCCGCCATTTTTGGATTCTCGAATATTATACGGCAGCCAAGTTTTATCTCTTTGTACTTCAGGATCAGAAAACTTACGACCAATTAATCTTTTAATTGAATAAATTGTATTTTTAGGATTAACAACTGCTTGTCTTTTAGCTAAAAGACCAACCAATCTTTCGTTGGATTTAGAAAGTGCGACAATGGAAGGGGTTGTTCTTGTTCCTTCCGAATTTTCTAAAATTTTTGGTTCGCCGCCAATTACGACCGCTACTGCTGAATTTGTTGTTCCTAAATCAATACCTATTACTTTTGCCATATTTTTAAATTAAAATTATTGACCTTTTTTGTTTATTTTTTGTGAAATAATAACTTGTGCAGGACGCAAAATTTTATGATGTAATTTGTAGCCGGCAGAAAGTACACGTAAAACCACATTTTCTTCTTCAGTTTCCACATTTTCTACATCTACTGCTTCTTGCCAGCTAGGATCAAATTTTTCTCCAATTTTACTATCCATTTTTTCCAATCCGTATTTTTTTAAAATATCTAAAAGCTGGTTTCTAATTAAAATTATTCCTGATTTAATTTCTTCATTTTTTAGTAGCGAAATACTAATATCAAAACTATCCAGTACCGGTATTAAGTCTAGCAATATTTTTTCATTGCTAAATTTTAAAAGTTCAGCTATTCTTTCATTTTCTTCATTTTTATAATTAATAAAATCAGCTCGCGCTCTTTTCCATTCATTTAAATACTCTAAACTAATTAAGTCTACTCTCCAATAGTGCCAATTTTCTTTTTCATCTTTTTTTAATTCTTCCGGTAAATCTTTGGTTTCTTTCACAAAACCAATTTTCCAATTTTTTAAATCTTGATTTGTTAAAAGTTGATTTAAATCTTCTTCACTTTTAATTAACTGACTTGTAAAAAGTACAACACAAAGATTTTCATCTTTAGTTTCAGGAAATTGAAGGGAGCTAATTTTTTTTTCAGCTTCAAGATTTAAAAATATTTGTTGAATTTCTTTTTTATTCATTTTTAGTTTATTTTTTTAACGACTGATTTAAAAGCTTAAACAAGGTTAGAGGTTGATTGTAATTCATTCTTTTTGGTCCAATTGTTAAAAGCAACAAACTATCATTTTGAAAATTAAATTGATGAGCAATTACCGCCACACGATTGCTCCTTAAAAATTTATTTTTCCCAATAAATATTTTTGGCCAAAAATTGTCATTTAAAAAATCTTCATTAATTTTTTGTGGCATTTTTTCAAAATCTTCAACAATTGATAAAATTTCCTTATAATCTAAATCTAACAAGTCTAAATGATTTAACAAATTAAAAAGCCCGCTAGATAAAAATAATTTTTCTTTAATTTTATATCCAACACTTAATAATTGTAGTTGGTTGGAAAGTTCTTCAATAAAAGATTTAATTTCTCCGTTTAAAAATTTGTTAACCACATTACAAAATTTTTCATTTTGCGCATCAATGGTAATTTGATTTTCTAATAATTTAGCAACAAAAAAACGGTAAGCTTTATTGGTTGGAACTCTTCCGCTTGAATGATGAGGTTGGTAAAAATAACCCAAGCGGCATAAATCATTTAATTCCCAACGAATCATTGCTGGTTTAATTCCAAAATCATAATGCGCAAACAAACCTTCTGAGGTAATGTTTTTACCGGTTTTAATAAAATCTTTAATTGCAGTTAATAAAATTTTTTCTGTCCTTTCTTTCATTTTTAGACATTATAGCACATTAGCACTCATTTATGTCAAGTGCTAATCAAACCTTAATGTTTTAGTAATTATTAAGGACAAGTTGCAGCTGAAGTTACAAGTGTTCCCGAAGCATTAACACCAACCAAAAAGCAACTACCCCCAGGCGCAACTAAAATTAATCCTTGGCTTGAATTTGCAAAACCAATATTACCGTTAGCTTTTAAAGCAGTATTGCCCGGCGATCCAGAGCCAGAATAAATTGTTCCACCAACATTTAAATTACCGCTTAAAAATCCATTTCCCCATGGCGTGCTTACTGATCCCAAATCTAATGACGTGCTGCTTGCTGGATAAAGTGGTGAATCAAAAGTTGCTGCTGAAATTCTACTTACTGCAAATTGAAGAGATTGACTAAATTGACTTGCTGGATTGGGATTGTTATAAGTTAAAGATAAATTTACTTGAACTATATAAGATCCTCCGGAAGTTGGATATTTAATTGCTGAAAAATTAGTTACATTTACATTGCTATCGGTAAGCATTGTAGGAGAATTGTTGCCTTGAACCATATAAATTGCTGTTCCGCTTGCATAAATTATAGTTGGATCTAAAGTTGAAGAAGCCATTCTTAAATTAATTGTTGAGGTAACAATACCATCGGGCATATTAATTAAACTTGATTTTTTAACCATTGATTGAATAACAGTTGAAACAAAATTAATTTGATGATTAACTTCATTTACCCCAACTTGCCTTACTTGAATTCTTGTAAATGTGGATAAAATTGAAACTAAAAAAATAGAAAAAATTGAAAAAATAGCAATATAAATTAAAAGCTCCACTAAAGTAAAACCAGCTTGATTTTGTTTTTTAAAATTTAAAAACAATTTAATCATTTTTCTTTCTTTAATCATAACACATTTTCTTATTTATAATAAATCCGATTAGGAACACTAAAATCAATATAACTTACTTCTAAAAAATTAATTTTAGTAGAAAGATTTTTAAGAAGGTAAGGTAACTCTTCCGGCACAAAATTAAAGCTAAAAATTAAATCCGGTCCATTTCCAATTTTAACTTTCCAAATTGCTTGATTAATATCATTAAATTGAATTTCTGAAATACCAAAATTAGCTTCTTTTAAATCACTAATAATTTCTTTAAAATTTTTTATCCATTCATCACTTGGTAAAATTTTTTCTCCTAAAATAAAATTCCTTCCAGTTTGATCAACAATTTTTAAAACTAAAGGTCCTGTGACATTTGGCGCAGTTTCAAAAATTGTTCCATTTTCATCAAAAGCGTAACAAGGTGAGTCGTTTTCACATAAAATACCAAAAGTGTTACGTGAAGTAAAACTAAGATTTACAGTATTTTGAAACAAAAGTGTCTTCCAATTTAAATTTTCTACAAATGGCAAGGTGTTTAACTCTAAGGGTTGTTTTTTAAACATCCAAAAGAAAACATTTTGAGGACCTAAAATTGCCCGCCATTTTTCCTCCAGCATTTTATTTTTAAGTTGAGTTAAAACCAAATCATTATAAGGAGAAGAACTTTGAAATACAAATTTAACATTATTTACTTGAGGTAAAGTAAGCATTAATTTTAAAAGCAAAATTAAAATTAAAATCAAAATGGTAAAAGCAAAAAGCAGCCAATAAATTTTTTTCTTATTTTTTTGATTAAAAGAAGGAAACGAATAATGATAATTTTGCATTTTTAATACTATTGTATCACTCTTACGGTAAAGGAGTAAGTGCTCGTTGTGGATGAAGCAAAAGTATTTACATTTATTAAATAATCTCCTGGCTTTTCCCAACTATGATTAATAGTTAATGGTTTTAAACTACCATTTCCGGATGAAACAGTTCCATCGCCCCAATTAATTTGATATTGCTTGTTAGCCTCAATACTAAAAGCAACATCCGTTTTAGCTTTAATAAGCACTGCAAAAATGTAATTGCTTGCATTATTTAAATTAGAGTTTAAAAGTAAACCCGAATTTCTACTATTATTTTGATTTAAATTAGAAGTTAGGTTTAAATTTTTATTTACATTTTCCAATAAAAGCGAGGAAGTTGACTGAGGAATAAGACTTTCCCCCAATGAAATTAGTTGATTGCCGGCAAATTGTGAAATTTTTTGAGCATTGTTTTTTAAAAAACTTTGAATTTTATTTAATGCATTGTCTTTTGCAGAATTTAATAAATGAGAGCCTTGATTTAAATATTGACTGCTAATTTTTTGTAAATTGTTATTTTGACTATACCATTTTTTATAATACCCGTAACCAAAATATAAAAGCACTCCTATGATTGCTATCCATAAAAAAAACTTAAAAAATTTCTTCATATTTTTATTTAAAAGAAATTTTTTGTTTTCCTATATAAGGTTGAAGTGCTTTTGGTATTTCAATTTCTCCTTCTTTTGTTTGATAATTTTCTAAAATTGCAATAATTGTCCTTCCAATAGCAAAGGCTGTTGCATTTAAAGCATGTAAATATTCTTTTGTGCCATCGCTTTTTTTGTATTTAGCATTAATACCTCTTGTTTGAAAATCAGTAGTGTTAGAACAAGAGTGCGTTTCTCGGTATTCCCCGCCATTTCCTTGTCCTGGCAACCAAGCTTCAATATCAAACTGCCTTGCATCTGTCCAGCCCATATCACCCGTGCAAATTTCCACCACTCTATAAGGCAATTCTAATTTTTGCATTAATTTTTCCTGCAAACTTAAAAGAAAAAGATGTTCTTTTTCCGAGTTTTCCGGTTTAACAAAAGAATACATTTCTACTTTATCAAACTGATGTACTCTTAAAATGCCTTTAGTGTCTTTTCCATATGAACCGGCTTCTCTTCGAAAACAAGTAGAAAAACCAACAAACCTCATTGGTAAAGATTCTTCTTCAAAAGTTTCATTTCTGCCTAAAGGACCAATTGTGTGTTCTGCGCTGCCCACTAAATAAAGATCGTCTTTTGGAAGATAATACTTATCCTCTTTTTGCTCTCCAGCTAATCTTCCCATTTCTTTATAAACTTGAGGCGTGATCATCACAGGAGGAATCACTGGTAAAAATTTTTCTTCAAGTAAAGTATCAAAAGCTAATTTCACAATAGCAAATTCTAAAAGCACAGCATCGCCTAAAAGATAACCAAAGCGACTGCCTGCAATTTCCGCTGCTTTTTGAATATTAATAATTTTTAAATTTTGTCCTAAGGTTAAATAATCGCGAGGATGAAATCCAAATTTTCTTTTTTTTCCAACTTCTCTTAAAACTTTATTGTCTTTTTCCGTCAAACCCATTGGAACATTTTCAAAGGGAAGATTAGGTAATTTATTTAAAATATCTTCCCGTTTGGTTTCTAAAACTTTTTTTTCTTCTTCTAATTCCCCAATTCTTTGTTTAATTAATTGCGCCTTACTTAACAAATCTTGACTTTGATTTTGACTAATTTCTTTACTAATTTTATTTTGTTCAGCATTTAAGTTGTCTAAAATTTTCACTTTTTCTCTCCACTCTTGATCTAAACGTAAAAACTTATCCACTAATTTAGGGTCAATTTTTTTCTTGGCTATTGAATTTTTAACAAATTCAGGTTGATTTCTAATTAAATTTATATCTAACATATTTTTTATTTTTCTTTTTTTCGCATTAATGGAAAATATTGTGCTTCTCTTACCGGTAAATTCATTAAAACAGCAAATAATCTTTCTGACATTCCAAATCCGGAGGCTGGCGGCATTCCATACTCTAAAGCTTCAACAAAATCCTCATTCATCATTTGCGCTTCTTTATCTCCTCTTTTTCTTAATTTCATTTGCTCTTCAAATCTTTCTTTTTGATCAATTGGATCATTTAATTCTGAAAAACCCTTACCAAGTTCTGTGCCCATTGCCATAATTTGAAATCTTTCAACTTTTTGTTTGTCTTTTGCCATTCTTTTTGCCAAGGGTTCAATTTCTACTGGCGGATTAATTAAAAAAGAAGGCTGAATTAAATGAGGGCGAATTGTCTTTTTATAAATTAAATCTATTAATCTTCCTTTTCCAAAATTAGCATCCAATTCTAAATTTAATGCTTTAGCTCTTTTTCTTAAGTCATCTAAAGTTGCTCGATGTAAATCTATTCCATTATATTTTTTAAATAAATCAAAATATTCTAATTTTGACCATGGTTTTCCCCAATAAATGGTTTGATTGTTCCATAAAGTATTTAACTTACCGCAAACATTTTTAACAATTTGCCGATACATTGTTTGCACTAATTTCATCATTTGATTGTAATCGGAATATGCCCAATAAACTTCCATTTGAATGTAATCTTGTAAATGTTCACGGTCAATTCCTTCATTTCTAAAAATTTTTCCAATTTCAAAAACTTTTTCAAATCCACCCACCAACATTTTTTTCAAAGGGAGCTCTAAAGAAATTCTTAAATAAAAATCTTCATTTAAAGCATTTAAGTGAGTAACAAATGGCTCGGTTTCTGCTCCCCCAGGAACATTTTCTAAAACTGGATTATCCACTTCCAAAAATCCTTCTTTCTTTAAAAAATCTCTTACTGTTTGCCAAAAAACACTTTTTTTCTTAAAAATTTCTCTTACTTCTGGATTTAAAAGAGAATCTAAATATCTTTGTCTTAATCTAGTTTCAGTATCTTCAATTCCATACCATTCTTTAGGTAAGGGCCTTAATGTTTTGACAATAATTAAAGCCTTTTTTGCTAATAAACTTTTTTCTCCCTTTTTTGTTAAATAAAGAATTCCATTTGCCTCTAAAAAATCTCCAATATCTAAAGTTTCTTTTAAAAGTTGAAAATGAAGCGTATCTTTTTTACTTAAAATTAACTGTAATCCGCCGCTTTCATCTTTTAAATCACAAAAAATAATTCCTCCTTGATCTCTAATTCCCATTACCCTTCCAGTTATAAAAATCTTTTTTTGTTTTTTTTGTAAAACAAAAAAATTTTCCACTAAAGTTTGAAGAGTAAAATCTCTTTTTACTCTTGCAGGATAAGGATCAAAAAATTTACTCCACTTTTGAAGTTTTTGTTTTCTTTCGCTTATAATATCTTCCAACATTTTATTCTATTTTTGAAATTTTATATTCAACTTTGTTACCTTTTACATTTAATACTACCACATCTCCAACTTTTTTATTTAACAAACTGCTACCTAAAGGAGAAACGTTAGAAATATAACCCGCAGCAGGATTAGCTTCGTTGGAGCCAACTAATCGATAAACAATTGTTTCTTTATTATTTTTAATTAAAGTAATTTTTGAACCAACCTTGACCACACTGCTTTTACTACTTTCTTCAATAATAGCAGAATTTTCTAATAATTCTTCTAATTCAGCAATTCTTTTTTCTAACATTTCCTGCTCTTCTTTAACGGAATGATATTCTGCGTTTTCGGATAAATCTCCTAATTCTTTTGCTTGTTTTAACTTTTCTCCAATTGTTTTTCTGCCAACTGTTTTTAACTCGTTTAATTCTTTAACTAACTTTTCGTATCTTTCTTTTGTAAGATAGTTTTTGGTCATAATTTAAAATGAAAGTTAACCTTAATGATTAGATGATAATCTATTTTGATAGTACCACGAAAAAATGTCTTTAGCAACGGGAACAACGTTTAAACTTCCCTCTTTTGCGTTTTCCACTAAGATTAAAATAGCAATTTGAGGATTATGAGCGGGGGCATAACCCACAAAAAAGGCGTTGGTTTCAGTATTATTAGCCACTTGAGCCGAGCCAGTTTTAGCAGCAACCTGCATTGGCAAATCGTGCAAAAGATAAGCCGTACCATAGGGTTTTGAAACCGTATCTTCCATTCCTTTTTGAACTTCTTGAATGTATTTTCCCACCTCGTTTCTTAAATCTGCCAAAACTTGAGGGTGATTTTCAACCACAACCCTGCCATCTTGATCAGTAATGCTTTTGACAATTTGGGGTTTATAAATAATTCCGCCATTTGCAATAGCTGCAATGTAGTTTAAAAGTTCAATGGGAGTAACGAGCAAATCCCCCTGACCGATGCTAACATTATAAGTATCGCCAATTCTCCAAATTGATTTTTTTGCTTTTTCCTTCCAATCCGGATCTGGCAAGAATCCACTTGTTTCCTGCGGCAAATCAATACCAGTTTTTTGATCTAATAAAAATTTTTGCCACCATTCTTTTAAGCGTTTAATACCCAAGCCCTTTTGATCACCGTATCCGCCACCTACAGCATAAAAATAAACATCCGAAGAACGAGCAATCGCCGAATACATATCAACCCACCCCTGATATTGCCAATCTAAAAATTTTGAAGGTTGATCAGGGTGATAAGGATTGGGAACATAAATGTAACCGGGAGAAAAAATTTGGTGATGAGGATCTAAAATTCCACTTACCAGCGCTCCTAAAGCTACAAGCGGTTTAATGGTTGAACCAGGGCTATAAAGTCCGGAAATTGCTCGATTAAAAAGTGGATGATAGGGTGCGTTTAAATAATCTCCAACCTTGTCAGTTTCAAATGATGGGATGTTAAAAAGTGCCAAAACTTGTCCGTTTTGTGGGTTAAGCGCAATTCCAACACCCACATTTCTTCCTAAATTTTTTAAAGCTTGAGAAAGAGAATTATAAAAATAATCTTGAAACTCGCTATCAATTGAAGTATTTAAATTAAATCCAGCCCGTTCTTCTTCTTCAATTTTTTGGCCCTTAATATTTCCCGAAGCATTGGTAATATAAACTCTTTTCCCGTCCACTCCTCTTAAATAATTATCGTAATAAGCCTCCAAACCACTTCTTCCTATACTATCTTCAATATTTAAAGCCGGATTTTTTTCCAAATCAGAAGAATTTACTAAATTTGTGTAACCAACAAGATGCGAATAGTCATACGGTTTAACTGTTGCTGTTTTATAAGTAGAAACAATTTCTATTCCTTCTAAATTTTGAGCATTAAGATTAATAAATTCTTTTTGATCAATATCAGCTTTTAATAAAATTTTATCGTAAGGGGAAAACTTTTTAGACTTTACTTCTTGAATAACATCATTTACATTAAGATTTAAGATTTTACCAGCAACTTCTAAAGTTTTTTCTTTTTCCAAATCATTTGCTGGCAAATAAAATGGAGCAACAAAAGCATTAAATGTTGGTACATTTTTTACCAAAGGATTTCCAAAAGCATCATAAATAATTCCTCGCGGTGCAATTTTAATATTAAAATTATTAATATTAGCTTCTGCTTTTTTTACATAAAATTGATGTTTAAAAATACTTAAATAAAAAGTTTTTCCAAAAACAACCACCAAAAGCAAAACACTAAAAATAAAAAAATAACGAAAAACTTTTTGAGAAAGCGGTATTTCTACAAAATCTTCCTCGCTTGCTTGATCAGTTAAAATTTCATCTAAATTAATTTCATTTTTCATTTTGTTAAATTTTTTTACTCTTTAAAATTAACTGAAAAACCAAAAACAAAAAGTAATTATAAAATAATTCTTTTAAGATTACCATTATTGGAAAGTAATGATTAAAAATAAAAGCTAAAGACCAAAAAAATGTTTCAAAAATTACTAAAAGAATAAAACCATCTAAAAGCCAGTTAAAAGTAAAAAATTGGGATAAAAAATAAAGTAAAAAAATTAAAATTGCTTCAATCATTTCTTTGTTAAAGAAAAAAGAAGAAAAAATAAAACTAGATACGAAGAAAAAAAATAAAAGTAATAAAAATTCATTTCGATTTGGTTTTAAGTGCGATGGTAAATTAAAATAAATTAGAAAAAAAATTAGCGGCAAATTAGGATTAATATTTCCTAAAGAAAACAAACGAGAAAAAAAAGCTAAATTTAATAAAGTTAAAAAAAATAAGTTAAGCAAATTTCTTTTAATCATTAAAGTTTATTGAAAATTTAATAAAACAAAAACTTCTCTTAAGCTTGCTAAATCATAAGAAAAATTTAATGGTGCTTTTTGCCAAATGTTTTTTGTTTCAAATTGTCCGGTTTGACCAAAAATTAAATTTAAAGGAAAACGACTATCAGCATTATAAACTACCAAATTAGGGCTGGTACTTACGTTTTTATCAACATAATTAATTTCCGGATTAATACCACCTTCTAAAAGTCCGTTAATTTTTTGTTCGCCTAAAAAAATAGAACTTTTCCACTGAGAATTAAAAATAGTCATTACTAAAGCAGTGTTTTGATTAACTTTAGTAATTACTCCTAAAATTGTTGTAGAAGAAACCAAAACCGGCATTCCAACCTTTAATCCGTTTTTTTCTCCAGAGGCAAGCACAATACTTCCATAATCATTAAAAGGATAATTAGAGTAAATTTTTACCGGCAGCAAATGAGAATTATTCAAATTAGATAAAGATAATACTTCTGAAGATGAAGATAAATGATTGAGTTTAAATGCAAGTAAATTACGATAACTAAAATCCGGATTAATAGTTCCCAAAAAAGCCAATCTTAAATTTTCAAAAAATAAAAAAACATTTTGTTTAAAAAAAATCACCAAAAGAAGCAAAACCACAATTAAAAAACTAACTGCTAAAATCCTCAATAGATTCATACACTTTTTATTTTTTGGAATTAAAACTAAAATCTTCTAAAATATTTTTATAAAAATTTAAATTTTCCGTAATAATTCCAATTCCTCGTACAACATCTAAAATGGGATTGTCAACAATTTGAACCTTGACTCCAACATCCTTTTCAATAAACTGGCTCAAGCCCCTTAAAAGACTTCCTCCTCCTACCAAATAAATTCCATTTTTATAAACATCGCCTACCAATTCTGCTGGCGTACTGTCAATTAACTCTTTTAAATTTTCTATTAAAATTTTAACTGGTTTTTGTAACCAATATCTAATTTGAGTATCGCGAATTGAAATTTCTTTTGGAAGTCCAGTTGCCACATCTCTTCCTCGCACAACCATTTCTAATTTTTCCGGTTGAGGCAAAACAGAGCCAATAGTATTTTTAATTTCTTCTGCTGTTGGATCTCCAATATAAAGTTTCATTTCTTCTCTTACTCCTTTAACAATTTCTTGATCAAAATAGTTGCCAGCAATTTTTAGTCTTCTTGAAGTTACAACACCACTAAAAGAAATGACAGCCATATCTGTTGTTCCAGCGCCAACATCTAAAATTAAATGAGCTGAAGGTTGACTAACGTCCAATCCCGCTCCTAAAGCTGCTACAATTGGCCTTTCAATTAAATAAACCTTATTCATTCCAATTTCCCTTAATAAATCTTCTACCGATTTTCTTTCCACTTCTGTTAAATTAGTGGGAATGGCTAAAACAACATCTGTAATCCATGACCAAGGAAGCAGTTTTGATTTTAAAAATCTTAAAAGCATTTCTTTGGTCATATCAAAATCTGCAATTACTCCATTAACAACCGGTCTTAGAGCCGTGATGTGCAGTGGCGTGCGGGAAAGCATTTTTTTTGCCTCTGCGCCAACTGCAATTACTCGGCTGCTGCGATTGTTAAAAGCAATAATAGACGGTTCATTTAAAATTACTCCTGTTCCCTTTAAATAAACCTTGGTGGTATTACTACCCAAATCAATCCCAATAATTTTTTTAAAAATCATATTATTTAACATTTAAATAAATTTTAAAATTTTTTGAAAGTCGACAATTTTTTTTAAATTACTATTTCTTTTTTTAATTTCTATTTTTTTCTGAGAAACTAATTTTTTACTTATTACTATCCTTGCTGGACAGCCAATTAAATCCGCATCGTATAATTTTTCTCCCACCGATACATTTTTTCTCTCGTCCCATAAAACTTGAACTTGATTTTTTTCTAAATAATCATAAACTTGCTTGCTAAAATTAATCACGTTTTTTTCATTTCCTAAACTTAAAAGATGTACATTAAAAGGAGCAACTTCTTTAGGCCAAATAATTCCATTTTTGTCATGATGCACTTCCACAATTGTTCCCATTAACCGTTCAATTCCAATTCCATAAGAACCCATTACTACCGGTTTTAATTGCCCTTCTTGATCCATAAAATTTAAACCAACTGCTTTTGAATATTTAGTCCCTAACTTAAAAATATTACCAACTTCAATTGTTTTAACTTTTTCTAAAATTCCATTTTTACAAACCGGACATTTGCTTTTTTCTTGAAAATTTGCAATTTCTGCATTGCGTGCAAATCCGCATTTTTCACAAAGATAAATTTTATCCTCTCCAGCTTCCGTTTTAACCATAAATTCATGTGAATATTCTAAAGAAAAATCTCCTCCTGAAGCTTCGGTTACATAAGCTTTTAATCCACAACGCTTAAAAATTTTCAAATAAGATTTTTTGACTTTTTCATAAAAATTATTTAAAGATTCCTCGTTTTGATGAAAACTATATAAATCTTTCATTGTAAATTCCCTTCCTCGTAAAATTCCAGACTTTGCTCTTTTTTCATCTCTAAATTTAGTTTGAATTTGATAAACGGCTCGAGGTAAATCTTGGTAAGAACTTATAACATTTTTTGCTAAAGCTGCAACAATTTCTTCGTGGGTTGTTCCTAAACCAACATCTTTTCCACTATGGTCCTGAAATTGATACATAATTGGTTTTAAAATCTCCCACCTTCCAGAATTTTCCCAAGCGGATTTAGGATGAAGTGCAGGCATTAACATTTCGGTTGCTAAAAGATTGTTCATTTCTTCTTCAATAATATTTATAATTTTCGATCGCACCCTAAATCCTAAAGGTAAATAAGAATAAACTCCAGCCATTAATTTTTCCACAAAATTAGCTTTAATAAGAAGTTGAGCGTTAATTGCCACTTCATCTTTTGGTAAATTTCTTCTGGTTTTAAAAAACAAAATTGACTGTTTCATAAGTAAATTTACATTTTAATTTACCCCACTGATTTTAAAATCATATCTAATAATTGAGCAAATGGCAAATTAAATTTTTCAGCTTCTTGTGGTAAAAGACTGTTTTTAGTAAGACCAGGAATAGTATTAATTTCTAAAACATATATTTTTTTATCTTGCCCAATAATCATATCTGTCCTTGAAAAATGACGAGCTTGAATAAGCCGATGCACAAAAAGCGCAATTTTTCTTATTTCTTGTAAATAAGGCCATGGCAATCTTGCTGGAGTTATTTCTAAATGATAATTTGGATCATATTTTGCTTGAAAATCAAAAAAATCTCTTTGAAGAGGAATAATTTCAGTTGGCAAAAGAGGAAAAGCACTTGAGTAATGGCCAAAATCAACTACTCCACAAGTAACCTCCTTCCCTAAAATAAATTCTTGCACTAAAACTTCATTAAATTCTTGAAATAAAAAATTTAAATGTTCTTTTAATTCTTCTTCTTGAGAAACTATTTTTACTCCCAAACTTGATCCAGAATTGTTAGGTTTAATTACCCAGGGTTTTTTAATTTGCAAAAAAATATTTTTTAAAATATATTCAGCATTTTTTTGCCAATGAGTTTTATGAAGTAAAATTGTAAAAGGAACATTTAGTCCTGCCGATTTTAAAACCCTTAATGATAAAAATTTATTCATTGCTAAAGCGCTAACTGTTGGCGAAGAACCAGTGTAAGGTATTTTATGTTCTTCTAAAATCCGTTGAACTGTTCCATCTTCGCCATATTTGCCATGCATTGCAATAAAAGCTAAAGAAAAATTTTTACTTATCACCTCCGGAGAAACTTCCCAATTGCCGTTTTGATCAATAAGAATTTTTTGACCTGCATATTTATCTTGCAGTAAGTTATTTAAAACATTTTCACCGCTTTCTAAAGAAACTTCGTATTCTAAGGATGGGCCACCTACCAATATTGCTACTTTTTTAATTTTATTTTGCATATGTTAAAGAAAATTTTTAATATCTTGAAGAGTAACAAAAACCATTAAAATTAAAAGCAACACAAAACTAACTCCAATCATTGCATTTTGAATCTTAAAAGAAATTTTTTTACCTTTAATTTTTTCAATTAAGAAAAATAAAAACCTGCCGCCGTCAAAAGCCGGTATTGGTAAAATATTAATTACTGCCAAATTAATTGATACCAACCCTAAAATTTGAAAAAGATAACTAACACCCAAAAAACTGCTTTGCGATGCAAACGCTACAATACCCAAAGGTCCACTTAGCCCACTTAAAGCATTTTGATGATGAAAAATTCCTATTAATAAAGCTATAAGTGCTTGAAACATTAAAATGACTAAGTCTACACTTTCTTGCATTCCATGCCATAAGGCCGCAAAAAAGTTTTCTTGAGTGGTACCAATTTGAGCAACAGCAATTCCTAAATAACCGCTTTCCGATGAATAAACTTCCTTTTTTTTCAATTCTATAGATAATTTTTCGTTTTTTCTTGTAATTTCTAAAGAAACATTTTTCTCGGGTGAATTTTTAACTAAATTCACAAAAGCCTCAGGATCGATTGGATCAGTTAGCGTCACATTACCAATTGTTATTTTTTGAATTACGTCCCCGCTTTTAATTCCAGCTTCGTAAGCAGGAGAATTTTGAATCACTTGAGATACCATTAAATGGTTTGGCATACCAATCATTAAAACCAAACTAAAAAATATCCAAGCCAACACAAAGTTCATTACAATTCCACTTAAAACAACAATTGTTTTTTGCCAAAAAGGTTTATTTAAAAAAGCTTCATTGTCTTCTGCTTGCGGTTCGCTTTCTCCATAAATCCTTACAAATCCTCCTAATGGCAAGGCATTAATACTATACAAAGTGTCCCCTTTCTTTTTTCCAAAAATTTTTGGCGGCAATCCAACTCCAAATTCTTCCACCTTCATTTTTAAAAGCTTAGCAGAAATAAAATGACCAAACTCGTGCCCAACAATTAAAATTAAAATTCCTAAAATAACAATTAAAATCATCCCCTAAATTATAAACTAAAAAACAAAAAATGAAAATAGATTTCAATCTACCTTATTTTTAAAGATTTTGTTATTATTATAATAATTATTTTTAAAAAATTAGTAATACAATGGGTACTGGTATTTTTGAATTAGCTTTAATTGTAATTTTATCTGCTATTTTTGGCATTTTAGCTAAAATTTTGCGTCAACCGCTTATTATTGCGTATTTAATTACAGGAATATTGGTTGGTGTTTTGGGAATTATTAATTCTTACAATGAGGACATTTTTAAACTTTTTTCAGATTTGGGTATTGTTTTTTTGTTGTTTTTAGTTGGATTGGAAATTAATTATGATTCTTTAAGAATGGTTGGAAAATCTTCCATTATTTTAGGTTTGGGACAAATAATTTTTACTTTTATTGGCGGGTTGGTAATTGCTAAATTACTGGGTTTTGCTAATTTGCCAGCTGCTTATATTTCTATTGCTCTTACATTTTCAAGCACCATTATTGTTGTTAAACTTTTGTCCGAAAAAAAAGATTTAGCCAGTCTTTATGGAAAACTAAGTGTTGGATTTTTACTTGTTCAAGATTTAGTTGCAATTTTAATTTTAATTTTTCTTACCAGTCTTGGAACCGAAGGAGCTAATCAAAATATTATTTTAAGCAAAACTATTTTTACTATTTTTAAAGGAATTGTAATTTTTAGCTTAATTTTATATTTAGGAAGGAAAGTTATTCCTTATATTTTTGATCGTGCTTCTTATTCTCAAGAACTTTTATTTTTAATTAGTTTAGCATGGTTGTTTTTAATGATATTTATAGTTAACAAATTAGGACTTTCAATTGAAATTGCCGGATTTTTAGCAGGGCTGTCACTGGCTAATTCATCTGAAAACTTTCAAATTTCTGCTAAACTAAAACCTTTGCGTGATTTTTTTATTATGATCTTTTTTGTAGTTTTAGGAAGTTCTTTTGCACTTTCCAATTTAGCAGAAATTAATTGGTTAGAAATAACAATTTTTTCCTTGTTTGTTTTAATTGGCAATCCTTTAATTGTTTTAATTTTAATGGGATTAATGGGCTATAAAAAAAGAACTAGTTTTTTAACGGGGTTAACAGTTGCTCAAATTTCAGAATTTAGTTTAATTTTAGTTTTAATGGGACAAAAATTAGGACATTTAAATGAATCGGAGGTTGGATTGGTAACGGGAGTTGGGATTATTACAATTACTCTTTCAACTTATTTAATTTTAAATTCGGATTTCATTTTTAAAAAAGTATCAAAATACCTTTCTATTTTTGAAAGAAAAAAAGTTTTAGAAAATGAAGGCTTGATCCTGGAAAATAAAAAACCAATTATTTTAATTGGAGCTCATCGTACTGGTCAAAGCATTGCCTTAAATATTCCTAAAGAAAAATTGTTAGTAATTGACTTTGATCCTAACATTGTTTCTTTTTTAAAACGAAAAAATATTGATTATATTTTTGGAGATATTGCCGATCCTGATGTATTAGAAAAAGCAAATATTCCTTATGCTAAAATTATTATTTCCACCTCACCAGATTTTAACGACAATATGTTGCTGCTTCAAGAAATACAAAAAATTGAAAAAAAGCCAAAAATAATTTTAAGAGCAGAAACCGAAAAAGATGCTTTAATTTTATATAAAAAAGGAGCAAATTATGTGCTTCTTCCAAACTTTACAGCCGGGCAATATTTAGGCAAAACATTAAAGGTTGATCCTGAAATGAAAATTTTAGAACAACTTAAAAAACAAGATTTAGAATTTTTAACAAGAAACAATTAGCAACTGTAACAAATAGCTTGCAACTAACAACTTATAACACAAAAAATTATTAACGTTTAATTTTTAAACTTTTCAAAGTATTTTTTTAATTCTTCTTCTTTAGCGCGCGCTTCTTCTTCGCTCCCTCTTCTTGCAAAATCATACTGTTTCATATCAGCTAAAAGATATTTTGTAATTAAAGGATAAATATTTTTTACAAGTTTAATTTTTTCTTGTTCAACCACACGATAATGAGGATGTCCTGCAGGAATTGTTCTTAACTCCGTTTCCCAAAAAAACGATCGCAAATTTTGTTTTTGTAAAAAACGTAAACGGTGTGCTAAAGTTACGGCATACTGAGCTAAATCTAAATCATATTTTTCAATTTTTGAAAACACACTTTCAACTTGATGAATTGCTAATTCAAATTTTTGATTTAACCCAGCTTCTTTTAAATCTTCGGGTACATCAAAACCATGATGAATACTCCAATTTTGACGCATTTGGGTTTGCATACGGTGTCTTTGTAAATCTCTCCAAGCTCCAATATTCATTACAACTTCAAAACATAAATCTGCCATTTCAAAAGCCCTGGGAACTTTATAAAATCTTTTTGTTCTTCCTAAAAGAGCGCTTGCTAAAATTTTTTCTTTTTCTCGAGCTGACATTTTTAATACTTTTTTAAAAATTACATTAAAAGATTGGTGACTATTTTCAAAAATTAAACCTGCAATTATTTTTTCTTCGCCTTTTGGATCAAAACTTATTAATTTTACTTTAAATTGAGGTGTTTCTTTTAATGATTCAACTGCATTTAAATTAAATTTTTTTAAAGTAGCTATTGCATTTTTTACTCTTTTATTTTTTTCTCCTAAATATTTTTGATATTGTTGAGATTCTTCCAAATCTAATCTCCTTAAAAAGGCAGGAATAACTTTTTCTAATTCTTCTTTAGCTCGATTAGCGCTCCAACGAATTTCTCCTAAATTGTGGTTTTTAGCTCTTGAAATTGCATATTCAAACGCCTGTCCGTTACCAAAAAAAGCAACTTGGCTTAAAGTGGATGTTGGTAAAATTCCGCGCAAAGTATCAAATGTTTTTGTTTTTAAAACTAATTCTTTTTCATTTGGATATTTTTGTTTTAAAAATTCAAAAAAATCTTTGGTTAATTGAGAATAAGTTATAAAAAGATTATCCATTACTTTCTGATATTTTTGAGCTAATCCCATTTTTTTTAAGGTTGGATCCGTATAATATCGATATTTTCCCAAAATTTTTGAAGAATAATCAACATAACGAGTTGATTTTTCAATCGGCGCAAGACCAATTCTTTGCTCTTCCCAATACTTAATGGCAATTTGAGAAATTCCAGAAAAAACCAAGTGTGTACCAGCCATTTGAGCAATTGAATCGTCTCCATATTGAGAAAGCCATTTAATATAAAATTCTCGAGCGCGAGGATTAGAAAAAATATCTTCAATTGGATTTTTGTGTAAAAAGTCAATTAAGTTTTTTAAAGATTTACCATAAGAACTTTTTTCGCTTAAAAATGGAGTTACAAATTCATTTAAAAATACAATTCGCATATCTTCTTTTGCTCTGCTTGTCCGCGAACATAAGGCGCCAACAATTTCTGGCGGCAAAAATGGAACTGCAAAAACTGACTTGTTTAAATTAGTAAAAAACGGTTCAATAAGATATTTTTCTTTTGGTTTTAAATTTATTAATTCAAATGGAGGGGAAAAAATTTTTTCTTTTGCTTTTGAACTTTTTATTTTTGTTATCATACTTTATTATTTCTTAATTTAAAAATTTTATTTATTTTTTAATTTATTATTCATTTTAAATTATATTTCTACATTTTAACTTAGTAAAGCAAAATAATTAACAGGCAACAATAAACAATAATTAACCTCTAGCCATAAACTGACAACCAACAACTTACAACTGATAAAAATAAGGTTTTTATTTATCATTTATAATTCAAAACATCTTTTCTTCTGGGATGGGAGGAAGATTCTTTCTTAATTCAGGATGCATTGCTTTTTGAGATTCAATTTCAGCTAATTTCTTTTGGCCAACCTTATAAAGATAATTGAGGTAGGAAAGGAGGATGGTGTACCCA
>Ga0078972_1005256_pt1 | contig 33318 bp, 24 predicted proteins | sample YelNatPaOPGAMG01_FD_67568 | JGI IMG/M metagenome (GOLD analysis project Ga0078972, IMG submission 67568) | Hot spring thermophilic microbial communities from Obsidian Pool, Yellowstone National Park, USA - OP-RAMG-01 (SPADES assembly) (version 2) | ecosystem: Environmental > Aquatic > Thermal... | reverse complement strand
GATTCCTGCTTCCGCAGGAATGACGTTTTGCTTTATCCAATGAGTATTTATTGGTTTCATATAGCTCTTGGAATTGTCGGGTATATTTTTACGATGTGTAAAAAAACTGAGGGTGAATCAGTGAAATAATTACTTGACACCAGACTAATGATCTGATATTCTATTTGCGATTATTAGCTAATATCAATAAGATTTCTGACATTCGGAGGAATCAAAATGGAGATCTCAACACGCTATCGCGACAACGTGGCAATACTGGATATAAGGGGAGAAGTAATAGGCGATGCAAGGTTTGATCTGAATAAGGCAATACAAGAACAAATTGATTCTGACATATCAGGACTGATCATCAACCTTGATGAAGTTCCAATGATGGATAGTGTCGGACTTGGTATGTTAGTAGCAGCCTATACATCACTCGCAAAAAAAGAAAAAAAAGTGGTTTTATTAAACGTTGGGAGATCAGTTAAGTATCTTCTTGTGGTTACAAAACTTGATCAGATATTTGAAAAATACGATGATGAAGACGAAGCTGTTGAAAGCTTTAAAAAATAGGGTAAAAGACTATGCAAATTGCTGACAGATTAAATAAAATACCACCATACCTTTTTATGGAACTTAGGAACAAGATCGCAAAAGCAAGGGCTGATGGCATTGACGTAATAAGCTTGGCTATTGGTGATCCAGTAGACCCAACGCCAGAACCTATAATAGAAGAACTCTGCAAACAAGCTTATGATCCCGAAAACCACAGATACCCAACAGACGAAGAAAAAGGTATGTTTGCATTTCGTAAAGCAGTTGCAGATTGGTATGCTGAACGTTACAAAGTTCAATTAGACCCTAAAACGGAAGTTTTGGCATTGATCGGCTCAAAGGAAGGGTGTCATCATTTCGCTCTGGCAATAGCAAATCCGGGTGATGTCTTCCTTATGACTGATCCTGGCTACCCAGCTTATAGGGCTAGTATATTCATCGCTGGCGGAGAACCTTATCATGTGCCGATAAAAAACGAAAATGGCTATCTTCCGAAGTTTGAGGACATACCATCAGATATAGCGAAAAAAGCAGTTGGAATGTTTCTTAACTATCCTAACAACCCTACTGGTGCGACTGCGACAGATGAGTTTTTTAAGCAACTCGTTGATTTTGCAAAAAGTTATGATATAGCGATCTGTTATGATAATCCATATAGCGAGATTGTCTTTGATGGGGAAATTCCAAGAAGTTTTCTTGCAACCCCAGGAGCTAAGGACGTAGCGGTAGAATTGAATTCGCTTTCTAAGCCATTTAATATGACTGGATGGCGAATTGGTATGGCAATGGGAAATCCTGATCTTATATCCGCTATCTCAAAAGTCAAAGAGAATACGGATTCAGGGATATTTAACCCGATACAATTCGCTGGCATAAAAGCTATAAAGGAATGTCAAGAAAATATAGGCAAGATGCTTGCGATATATGAAAAAAGAAGGAATATCGTCCTTGATATGCTAAGAGAGCTTGGTTGGAAAGATTATAAACCATATAAAGGCACTTTCTATTTATGGATACCTGTGCCAGAGGGCTTTACATCAATTGAATGGACAACATGGCTATTTGAAAAGGCTTCAGTTGTCGTCGCTTCTGGCTCTGCTTATGGAAAGTATGGTGAGGGATATATAAGAATCTCTCTTACTGTCCCTGATAAAAGGCTTCTTGAAGCTGTTGATAGGATAAAAAAGGCGATGTCCTGAAATAGTGATTAATTTCCAGCATCTTTAATATGTCATTTCAAGCGAGGTAAAAAATCTCATAATTATTACAGAAAGGAGATTCTTCACTTCGTTCAGAATGACATTATGTCTTAAAATATTAATGACATTATACCTTAAAATCTTGTTGAAGAAGCAAATATATGTGTAGCTTTGCTTATCGGTGTATTATCAATTGGTTTAACAAAAGCATAACTCCATTTTGAACTGCCGAGTGTCAATCCTAAACCAAGCGATACATTGTTTTTTCCTGCTTCGCGAGAAAGTCCATTTTGCAGAAAAGCACCGCCTTTGAACCATTTTTCCCACTCATAACTTGCTTCATAGCCGATGTTAAATTCAATCCCTTTATCTTTGAGGCTTTTATGGACATCAAGCCCAGCGGTCAACCATCTGACAGGCACTGCACCGATACCTAATCTTAACTCAGCAGGCTGAGATAAAACGATCTTGTGCTGAATCAGATGGTCAAGCATAACTCCAACCACGATATTTTTGGCGATCTGTCTTTGCACACCAATATCAATATCAAATCCAGACTCGGAAGAATCTGCTTCTACACTTTCAACGCTATCTTTGCCATTCTTGAAATCGTCTATTGATTTGCCAATATCAAGGTTATTTATTATAGCAGGGAGTAGTTTTGTCGCATCATTTCGGTTTACATCAGGGTCATGGACGGCAGAAAGAACTAATGATCTATTGATAACGCCTTTTTTGAAAATTTGATGTCTATGTTTGAACTTGATCCCGATTGACAAGTCATCATTTATAGAATAACCGAGAGAAAAGACAGGCACACTTTCTCTAAAAAGGTCGTAATTTATTATTGTATCTGTGTTTGAGATAAATTTTCTCTCGTCAACGATGTATTCTGCGGTTGTTGCGTTTATTTTTATTGCACTGCTGCGGTTGTCAAAGTCGTAAAAATAGCCAAAGGCTATTCCAAATTTTCCTATTGCCCTGCAATAATAAATTGATGGGTTTAATCTAAATGATATTTTTGTGTTTAGCTGTGACCCATCATTTATCGGCAGGCTTTTATATTCCAAGTTTTGTGCAGATAATCCAACAGCGATGTTGTTATCCTTAATGCCGATTAGACTTGCAGGATTGCCGAAAATCGCTGATTCTGTGTTCAACATTCCGACAAAAGTCCCACCCATGCCAGCTATACGGATTTGCTCGCTTGCATAGGCATATTGGAAGGAAAATATAAGTATAATGCAAATTAACCATTTGATAAATTTATTTATATTCATACTTTATTCTTTTTGGAGATATGGTCTCTTGCGGTTTGTGCAATAAGTTTTATGTGTTCAGCCATAGCTCCACAGCACCCACCGACAACGTTTGCCCCTGCATCTATCATTGCGGGAACATGGACAGCCATTTCTTCAGGAGTTTCTGGAAAAATTGTCCTTCCGTTGATCAACTGTGGAATTCCTGCGTTAGGCTCAACAACTATAAACCTTGCACCTGCGGACTTCATCTGCTTGATAAGATCGGGCATCATTGACGCAAGAACTGATCCGCAGTTTGAGCCGACTACATCAGCACCTGCAGATTGAAGCATATCAACTGCTTGCTCAGGTGTGTTTCCCATAACAGTTCTAAAACCGTTTCTGTCTGGATTAAAGGACATTGAAGCAAATACAGGCAGATCACAGGACACTTTTACTGCTTTAACAGCGGAAACCGCCTCATTGACATCTATCATCGTCTCTATGAAAATAAAATCAACTCCACCATCTATCAAAGCCTTGACTTGCTGAGAGAAAGCCTCAATCATATCTGATTCAGATAAAATCCCATAGGGTTCCATTAACTCACCTGTCGGTCCTAAGTTTCCTGCGACATAGACAGGTTTTGTATATCGCGAAACTACCTCTCTTGCGAGTTCAGCGAGAGCTTTATTTAATGACGTAACCTCATTTTCAAGCCCATATTTTTTCAATTTTATCCCATTTCCGCCAAGAGTATTCGTCAATATAATATCCGCACCCGCATCTATGTAGCCAGCATGCAAAGACATAAGTATATCCTTATGTTCAAGTCCCCATTTCTCAACAGATTCACCGGGATTACAACCCTTATATTGTAACGCTATGCCTGTCGATCCATCACAAATCAATATTTCGCCATTATTAAGTCTTTCTAATAAACTTTTGATCAAATTATAACTCCTTTTCGCTTATTATTTTAACCCTGCATTTTCTCCAATTATGAAACTTAATGTGTTTCTTGCATAGTCTAACATATGTTGCAAACGTATTATGTCTTTAGGATTCATAAATAACCTCTGATTCTGCTATAACTTCATCTCTAAAGTAATCGCTAATTTCATATTGATTTTTTTCCTTACATGACCTTCACTGAGAGACATCAATTCTTAACTGCATATTGCATAGCTTGCGATATAGCCCGTCCATAGCCAATAGTTGATTATGAGTTCCAGACTCCACTATTTCGCCGTTGTTTAGGACGATTATCCTGTCCGAATTCATAACTGTTGAAAGCCGATGAGCTATGATAAAAGTTGTCCTTCCCTTCATCAAATTTGCAAGCGCATCTTGAATTAGCTGTTCAGACTCAGTATCCAGTGACGATGTAGCTTCATCAAGGATTAATATCCTTGGGTCTTTAAGTATTGCCCTCGCGATTGAGATACGTTGTCTCTGTCCGCCTGATAATTGCATTCCATGTTCTCCGATATGAGTATTATATCCATTAGGCAATTGCATAATGTAATCGTGAATATTAGCACTCTTAGCAGATTGAATTATCTCTTCATCAGTAGCGTCAAAACGACCATAAGCTATGTTCTCTTTCACTGTTCCGCTAAATAATATGGTCTCTTGTGGGACAAGTCCGATTTGACTTCGGAGCGATTTTAATGATATTCTTGATATTGGATAACCGTCAATAGTGATCTCTCCCTCTTTAACATCATAAAATCTCATTATCAGATTGACAAGGGTTGTTTTTCCTGCACCGCTAGGTCCAACAAGTGCAACTGATTCACCAGCATTGACTCTGAGGTTGATATGATTTAAGACAGGCTTTCCACTTTCATACCAAAATGTCACATCATGCAACTCCACATCGCCGTTTATCCTTTTTAGTGATATTGCAGAAGGCGAATCATAAACTTCTGGCTGAATATCAAGAATTTCAAATATCCTCTCAGCTGAAGCATAAGCCTGTTGTAAAGATGTGTTAAAGGTTGTTATTGTCTTTATAGGTTTATATACCAATCCTACCATTGCGACAAAACCTATGAACCATCCAGTGCTAAGTTTTCCTGTTATCACCTGCCAAAAACCGAACCAAAAAACCGTCACCATGCCTAATGTGCTTATCAATTCAATCAATGGGACTTGATAGGCGTTGATTTTTACGCGTTTCATTGATACTGAATATTGTGCCTTGTTTTCCTGTGCAAAATGGCTTTTCTCCCAGTCTTCGCTTGCAAAGCTCTTTATGATCTTTATGCCAGATATAGTTTTTGCGAAATATGATGATATATCAGCTAACTTGCTTTGAATTCTGACACTTGCCCTTTTTATCCTTTTGCCAAAACGGTTGATTATATACATAGTCGGCGGAAATACAAAGATCGCTAATAATGTCAATTGCCAACTTTTTATGAACATCATAACAAGAAATACTATCACTGTTGCTACCGCCTGAACTGCCTCTGCCATTGAGTTGACGGAGTAACTGAGCATTGACATATCATTTGTCCCACGAGAGATTATGTCACCTGCTTTCACTTCGGAAAAAAACCTCAAAGGGAAATGCACAAGTTTGCTATATAACTCATATCTAAGGTTAAGGATCATCCTTTGTCCGATTCTTGACATTATGTAGGTTTTGCCATAAGTCAATATTCCTTTTATGATAAAAACGATAAGTATAAAAATTATTACATAAGTGATCAAGCGAATGGCATCGTCAGAATTCGCCAGATAAACCTTTATGCTAAATCGGCTGACGCCTTGCTGATCAACTGCTTTTTGAAGAGAGAAGCTCTTGAAAAAAACGATTTCAGTAGGCAGACCATTGGTATCAATAATCTTAACAGCGTCTATTGTCTCTGCTAATATGCTTACATATCCCATTTCACAAAAGGCTATAAGCATTGTGCATAAAAACGCTATCAAAGCAGAACCGATATACGGAACCATATATTTAAATAAACGTTTGGCAGAACTCATTTTATCTTTTCCGATAGTGTTATAAGCCTTCTGGAATCAACATCATAATTTCGTCCATCAATATCGCCAAAAGTTTCAACGATACGCATTCCAACTGATTTTAACATTTTATCAAGCTCTGGAAGTGTATAAAACCTTATATTACGAACAGATTTTTGAATAGAACCCTTCTTAAAATCGATAATTGTCCTTTTATCTTGCAATCTTCCATTAGGAAAATCATAAATTGCCTCTGCAAGACTGAGGGTTTTCTCATCTATCCACCACCAATTCTTTACGTTATCTAATTGTGGAACGGTATATGGATTCCAATAATCCAATAAAAACTTGCCTTTTCGTTTCAGGACAGATGAGACACATTTTAGCACTTTAAGGTTTTCTTCATCGTCAAAGAAGCCGTAACTCGTGAACATATTTATCACCGCATCGCAAGAATTCCTTTTAAGCGGTATATCTCGCATATCGCCCTCAATAAAGCAGGCATTTTCATAAGACGAGTCTTTGGCGATATTAAGAAGTTCTCTTGATGAGTCTAAGCCAATGACAAAATATCCTGACTCTGCGAGACCATTTGTATGTCTGCCTTGACCACAACACAGATCAAGAATAACAGACCCTTCATCAAGATTAAGGACGTTGAAGATGAAATCCAACTCTTCATCAAGTTCTTCATCATTAGGTAATTCCGATAGTGCATAATTTTGATCCCACATTTAGAAAATCCTCTGTTTAACCGTTAATTTAGATTTTTCCTATTCCGTCTTCATATATGCCTGCTACTATTGACTCAATCTCTGGCTCTTCTATTGTAAGATCAATTATATCATATTTTCCTGTAACTTTGGAGATCAATTGTGAAGCGGAAATATCATCATAAATTCGCAAATACTATGCCATAAATCAAGGTCTTTGTCTTTGTCCATATTTTTCGTAGTATGTCATCTCACCAGCGGATTTTTTGATTGCTTGACTTCCTGCAACTAATGATTTTCCTATTGGAAGAAATATCACAAGTCTTTTATCTGCAGGCACGTTAAGTATGGCTTTCGCTTCTTCCTCTTTTCTCAGCAATGTCCCTTCAACCCAACACGATTCATATCCTAATGCGGTGATCGCTAATAACATATTTTCCGCAGATGCAGATACGTCCTCAAGCCAGTATTTGCTCTGTTTTTCATCTGCAACAATCGCTATTATAGCAGAAGCATCTCTGATAAATCCTTGGACTATGCTTAACTTTGATATTGTTTCTGGGTCTGTTATGATGATAAATTCAAAAGGTTGTCTATTCATTCCCGAAGGTGCAAGCCTTCCAGCATCAACGATTTTTTCAAGATCGCTCATTGGTATTTCTGTTTTTATCAAAGAACGACAGCTTTTACGTTTGGCAATAGCCTCAAATAAATCCATATTTTTCCCCTCCTGATAGATTTCAATAAACCATTTTCAATTTTCTCCGTTTAATAAAATATCATCTTTATTTCTTAATGTCAACATTTTACGAAGTTTTTAGTAACCTTTTTGAAAAATCAAGGAGAGAACAGATGAAAAAAGGGAAATTTTTTATATCAATCGGCATCGGTGTTATGGTAATTATGATAGGAATTGGAACTTATATATTCGCCCAAGAACAGCAGAAACCCGTCCAAAAGCAATCTTCGCTTATAATGCTTGGGGGATTAAAATTGAAAGAAAACGCTGACAAGACCTCTGCGGAAAAGCTTTTCAATGAATACCTTATACCCTCAATGAAGGATAAAAAGGGGTTAAGGATGAAAGTTTTGAAGAAAATGCCCTTGCCAAATGAAATGCCAAATTCTTATGATTATATAATGGTAGCTGAGGTAGATGATCCGATGATAATAATGCAACTTATGAGTCCCCAGAGTAGAGATAGCAGGTTAGAGCAATTCGGAAAGGCTATGAAGGAATACGCAGGAGAGCCAAATTTATCATTATATACTGTCATAGCAGATACCGCTGAGACAAAAGAAGCCGAAGCAAAGCAGGATAAATAGAAAAACTAACAATGATTTTAAGCGAAAGCTCAACGCCTTCGCTTATTTATTGTTATTATATTATTGTCGCCAAGAGAGAACAGGCTTTTCCATCAAGCCATAGGGGACATTGACATACTCATCTGTCCAGCTATCTCCGCTAGTGACAAATTCGCCAGGACCCGTCCAAGGCGGATATACCTCTTTAAGATGTAACGGACCTAATAGATTACGTCTACTGCTTACAACCTCTATTTCAAGCGTATTCTTTCCCGCTTGAACGAAATCTGTTATGTCAACTTCATAAGGTTGCCATGCGATAGCACCAGCATGTTTGCCATTTAACCTTACTTTGACCAAAACAGCGTCCCATTTCGGCAGTTCAAGGAATAGCCTCTCGCCTTTCTTTATAGTCGGCTCTATCTCTGTGATATAAGTTATTGACCCGCTATAACATGCAAATCCCTGATCAACCCAGTTGCCAAGCGACAATTCAGTCGGTAGATCAGTTATGACAGGAGTTGTGCCATTCCATTTGAATCCGAATTCCCCTGTGAAATACATAGCTTCCAGATTGGACGTTGAAATATAATCCGTCTTTAATATCAGCTCGTTTTTGCCTTTCTTTAAGAACCATGGCAGGACCCTTATGCGTGTAAATGAGTTATCAATCCACCAACCCTCGTTTTCATCAGCCATAAGCTCAAAGCCATTTAGATATATCTTATATCTTTCAGGCTCTTCAATAACTAAGTGACATGGTCCCTTTGGCAAGGACTCTACCTCAAAATGATACCTTAAAGCTATTGGCAAAGGCTTTTCTTCTGGTGGTTTTACCTGCGCCCATGGTTGAACCATTGCTCCGCCACGATGTCTTAAACCAGCAGCGTCTCTGACCGCCCTATCAAGTTTTAGTATCTCCAAAGGTGCTTGCCATTCTCCGCCATTGATAGAATATTCTGCGACATCAAGTGGAAATGCGTTTGGTTCATCTCTCATTATTTGCCATTTATCAGGACCAAAGGCTTCTCTTCTGATCTCAGTGTATTTTTTGCGAGGTTTAAGCTCTGGATCAGGATCAGATGAGACTACAAATATCCTGCTTCCACAACCTGGTAGATCAGTATGTATCAAAACACCGTCATCAGTCGCTTCTGCATCAGCGAGAAATACTTCGCCTGTCTGTGCGTCCCATTCCTGAATTTGACCACTGCCGGGCATCTTTATCGTCAACTTGCCTGATGATGTGTCCTGCTTTGTATGGCAAACGAACAGGTAATAATTCTTTTTGGCTTCGTCATATCTCAGCATATAAAGAGATGGATTGAATTCTTTGCCATCTTCGGTCTTGATTGAGACTCTCACAATATCTTTTACTTTTGACAAAGCGTCAACGATTGCCTCTCGTTCCATCGGCACTTGGACTGCTTTTCCTGCCAATTTTTTCGCACCATCGCTTGGGACAGCGTCAACGAATTTTGCCACTGGCTCAACGAATATGACCGAACCACCTGCTTTCAAAAAGTCCGCAAGCATTTTCCTTGTGCTTTCTCTAATTGTCAATGTCGGCGGGACAACAACCGCACTATATTTAGCTTTCGCCACTCTTAATTCTTTACCTTCAACCGCTCCATGCCTTGATAAAACGTCCTCATCAACATAGTCAAAGTCAAAATGTTCTTCTAAAAGGATATTTTGGACGGTCATAAATTGATTATTAAGCTGTCCCATAGGCTCACGGACTCCGCCATAGAATATGCCCCATGCACTTTCAATTGGATGAATGACTGCGATGCTTCTGACAGCTTTCCCTTGCGTCATCATGAGATTAACCCTTGAGAAATAGTCCTCAACAATGGGATAATCTCTCCACCATGGCGATTGGAACGAAATTGAAGCAGGATAGTCACGTTTCGCCTCGCCTAACATTGTATACCATGAAAGATGCTGACATCTCAAATTGACGCCCAAAGCAGCTTGCCAATCGCCGACTGCCTTATGTTCTGCAAATGTGAATTGCCAGCCTGTGCATCCATATAATTCGCTAAGCATCCATTTCCTGCCGAACTGATCAAGCATAGAACTGCACTGTTTGGCTGTTGAGTATTCAGGAGGACGTCCACCACGACGCGTCAATATCTGTCCGCAAAGTATATCAATGCCCGGCGCCTGCATGAACTCATAAAATCTCATTGCACTTCCGACGACTGATGTCTGACTATGCAAATTTTCCTCTGCAAGCACATGACCAGTGAACAATAGATTGTATTTTTCGCACCAATCGTATATCTGCTTGCCAAAGTGATATGTGAACATGTAAGTCAAGCAGTCGCGGAAATCGCGTCGCACCTTTGAAAAGTCCGCATCGCCCATCTTAAAGAATATCTCAGGCAGATGATCAAGTATGTCATATCCATATCGTTCTTTGAATATCTCTGGCAATGTATCTGTCCATTGCGAGTGACCGCCATTAGGACCGAGACCAAATCCGCCGTAATTTGGTTCATCAGTGAATATACCGGGGATCTCTTTGCCGAAGTATTGGCTTGAATGCTTAGCATAAGCGTCATGTGTAACTTCAATAAATTTCGCTACTGCTTCTTTTGATAGCGTGTCAAGGTAGGTTTGATCATTATACCAAGGCGACGGATCAGACAGGACACACCTAAAAGCAAGGACTTTTTCACCTTCTTTTGCATCAGAAGGACTTCCTTTTCTTACGTCTGATGCGATGTTGCCTTCTACTTTTCCGATAAATATCCCAAGTTCATCACCGTTAGGTTTGAATTCCTTAGGATCGGCTATGGTCAATCTTAAATGTCTTTCACGATATTTAGGGTCTTTTGTAACTATACCTCCAGCAGCGCCAGAGGGCCAGCGGTCTTCATCATAAAGCCATGCTTCCATGCCGTTTTTTTGTGCTTCGTCAGCACATGCGTTTATCAGCTTAAACCATTCTTTAGAAAGATAAGGCGTAGCAAGCCCGACTCTTGAATGCATAAATCCTCCGCCAAGCCCCATAGCCTTGAATACCCTCATTTGCCTGCGGAGTTCGCCCTCTTCAAGACGTCCGTTCCATGCCCAGAATGGTTTGCCCCTGTAAAGCGACGTCGGCGATTTAAATAACTGTTTAATGCTCATTTTGATTCTCCTTTCTTCTTACTTCTGTGTAATTTTGTATTCAATCTGTGGTTAAAATAATTATAAACCTATCATCTCGTTGACCTCGTTCTGATATGCGTTGACTTTTTCGCTCATTATCTCGTCCATTGTCACAGTGCGTCCAAGATGTGCAGATTCAAGCATCGCATAGATCAGTCCAACTGACCGCATTGCTTGATTGATGTCAACTGACGGTCTTCTATTGTTCAAGATTGACTCTGCAAAATCAAAATATTCTATTGCAAGCAGTTTACTATCAATATCAGCAAAGGGGAGTTCATATTTACATATCCTTTCTCCGCCAAAAAGCTTTGCTGTTATCTCATCAAGACGATATTCTGGAAGCATGTCAAGCAGATGTTCATCTTTTATAACACCTTTCCCATCTATTGTCAATGTGACAGGTTTTCCAGAACGGTCTCCGGGCAAATTTAACGAACCTTTTGAGCCATAGATAAATCTCTGCCATATTCCCTGTCCATGACCTGCATGGTCTTCTGTAAACTGCCCAATAGCTCCATTTTTGAATGAAAGTATTGCGTAAATAGCATCCTCCGCATCTGCTTTAACTTCCGAAGACATCTTTCCGTTTTTACGCACAGGTTCATGTAGCCGTTTATAAGCATAAACGGTCTCAACCTCTCCCATAAGGTATTCTACGACATAGGAATAGTGGACGCCGACATCTAATAATGGTCCTCCACCACGTTTATAATGTCTCCATGGAGTTACGATGACTGAATTTCCTCCGCCAACGCTATTTTGAATCATAAGGCGGGGAGTTCCTATCAATGCAGATTTTATTATTTCCCTTCCAATGATGTTTATTGGGTCATAGTGAAAATTCTCGGCGACGCTTAAAACGGATTTTGTGCTTTCCATCGTCCTTTTCATCATATTGCAGGCACGTATAGTCAATCCCATAGGCTTTTCTAACATGACATGCCAGCCTCTTTGCATTGCCTCTATTGCAACTGTATGATGTTCCCAAGGCACAACAGTAGCATCTATCGCCTGAACTTCAAATTCTTTCAAGTCCTCTAATCTTTGAACTGCTTTCACTGGATAGTTGAAAGATTCTTCTGCACGTTTAGCCAAAGATTCTGCATTTTCTAATATGAGATCACAAGCAGAGACAAGTTCAAACTTGTTAAGCCCTGCCCTATCCAACTCAATCAGACCGTTGAGATGGCGATTGCCCATAACTCCACAGCCTACAATTGCAAGTCTAACTTTGTCCAAAAAATACCTCCTATATTAGGATTATTAAAAATGCAATTTTCATAAGTATTCAAGCACTATTGTAAAACAGAGAATTCGCGATGTCAAGGGTTCTTTGCCTTAAAGCAGCCTTAAAGGGTATAATTCAAATTTTGTGTAATTAGTCACGAAAACAGCTGATCGGATGAGATTTTCACGACACTTGTCAGGAGATGCTTGGTCAAAACGTGATGCACTTACTCAATTTATCTCATCAATTAGAACTATGCTTGATAAAATAGGCAATAATCGGGGCGAAAAGATATTGCTATCTGTAAGAGTGCCAACTTGGCTTGAAAGATGTAAGCGATTGGGAATTGATATTTCAGAATGGGCAAAGCTGGCTTGATTTTATCACACTCGCACCATTTTTATCATGCGATTATAATATTAATTTTTCTTCTTTTTTTCTTCTTTCCGAAAGGTTCTTTCAGCAAATCCAATACCAATGCTGATTTATAATTGATTTATCAGAATCCAAATAGCCAACGCGATCTTGATGATTCTGTTATGTCAATCACTATATAATCGCCTTCACGTTTACTAAAAACAGGTTCTCCTTTCTTTCCGGGGATGCTACCTTCCGCACAAAAACTTATTTCGCCCATATAATTGCCCGCAGGAATTCTAACTTGCCCTAATGTATCACAGAATACGATCATTTTTGCACCATTTTTGACTTTCCTATTTTCCGTTACAGGCGCCCAGCCTATTTGTCCCAAAGTTTGATCTGCAAAAGTAAATTTTTTTCCGTCAATAGTTATAGAATTACAATCTTGACCAGCAAAGGCGATCAAATTCCCTGACTTCATACGAAAAGCAACCGCCCCTGATCCATTATAATCAACGCAATATCCATTGACTTTGAATGATTCAAGCTTGATCTGCTTTGATGGAAGGTCAAGATTTTTTACTATCTCTGCATCTCTTTCAGGGTTGCGGGCAAATCCACCTTCCCAATTCTCCTCAAGCCTTGTCAGATGTGGTGCAATTGCGACTGATCCGTTTGGAAATCTGCAAGCAACATAATCTGTTGTGCGTGATATAACCTCTGTATTGTCATCAGAAGGATAAGCCCTAAGATTATATAATATCTCAAACCAGTTGCGAGTTTCATATCCAAGGCTTGCTGATTGGTCGTCGCGAGGTCTATATCCAAGATATGTAAATGAGCCATTATTAGTGGTTAAGCGATAAGTGCCGACGATATATTTTCCACATCTTGCGACGATCTCAGAACCTTTTGGTGTTACAGGATAAATATGATCTACGATGAAGTCAGTTAAGATTATCTGAGGATTGACATTCTTCAAGATGCCTTCAAATGTAACCTGTTGTCCGGGGACGGATTTTCCCCATCCGCCTGCTTGTATTGTAAATGTCACCCCGAACATATCTTGCCAGCGATCTAATATAGATTTCCCTTCTTTACTGATGATCGGTATAGGACCTGACCAGATAACTTTTCCGCCAGTATTTGCCAATTCATCCATCATATCTAAAAGCTTTATAGATGGAAAAGGCTCAAATGTTGCTATAAGCGTGGTAAAACTTCGTCCCGCGAGTTCTATCTTACCGTCTTTAACCTTTCCCATCTCAACGAGTTTCGCCTGAGTGATCATATTTGCATAGCCATATTGCGTTGTCCATGAGCCAAACCTTTCTTCTGCACTTACAAGGTCAATCGGATAAAGCATCATAACGTCAATATCGCGATGTTGCATCTCTTGGACAAGCGAAAAGATGTTCACCCCGCCGACAACACCAAAGACATTTTGAAGTTGATGGCGTCTCCAACTGACCTCATTTGGATGTCCCCAATGGGCGCAATATGAATGAGGAACTTCGTTAATTATGCCTGTTGAACAAGCCAAAGCCAAAGCATAATAATCTCTGTCAAGCCATCCGCCTTCTGGGTGGTCATTTCCTGTCCCTGTCAAATATTCTCCCCATTTGAAATAATCGTGACATGCAGAGGCGGATTGATGAACCGTATTTGACCAAACGAAATCAGATGTATATTCATATTTTCGGCTATTCATATTGGTAGTGCCTGTTCGCCAATAATCTATCGTTGGACTTTCTGCCCATGTCGCATGCGCTCTTGTATCAAGTCTGTATCCGATACGACTTTCTGCATATTTTTTAGCAGAGACAAACAGATCAACAACGCCATCTTGAAGCATAGCATAATATCGCGATCTGAATAATGCGGTCTCGTGTATATCCTTCGGTGATGAGCCAAAGACATGCATGACGCCTTCTGTCGCACTGAGATCAGAACTGAAATCTTCTTGACCATAGGTGAAATAGATCATATATTTGGCAAAGTCTCTATATTGTTCGCCGAATTTCTCTGCAAACTTTCTTTCAAATCCTTCGCTGACATATCTAAGGGCAAATTGTCCGTGATCATGATGACCGAAATAATTCCAATCCTGTTGAATGTGCATTTCATCGGAGTATAGACCGCATAATTGGACGCCCGCATCAATGTATTTATCCATCAATCCCTTTAAATATGGCAATGCGGATTCGCTGAAATAGTCCATTTCAGGAACTTTGTAATGCTGAACGACAAGGACTCTATTAAGATTGCCGATCTCAGTTTTTCCTTCGCCAAAAACGCGAATTCGCCTTGCGACGTATCCCGATTCTAATCCTTCAAAAACTTCGCTTTGTGAAACGTCGCTTATATCAACTATCCATTCTGGTTTGACAACTCTATATGGTGTCCCATGCACTCGCTCTTCACGAAAGGCAAAGACACGAATATTTTCTGGTTTTATATCAAAAGGACCCTTATTATTAACCCATCTATTCTGTTGCCATAATTGGACGCTGAATGCCCCTGACTTTGGGTCTCTTAGACCTTTTCGGTAGTGCAACCATCTGCCTGATTCTCCTGTCGCTTTTTCATAAGCCTGACCTATTTCAAGAGGACTTAACAGACTTAATTCTAATTTTAGCCCATATTGGCTGACAAATTGACTGATCTTCGCTATAAGATGGACATACTCGTCCATATCGGGAGTCAGTTTGCGTGGGGAATCTGTGCCAGGGCGATATTGACGGAAAAAATGATCAAAAGCGACTATTAATCTGCGAGTGCCTGTTTTATTTGCTTCTTCGCATATCTGACGAAGACTTCGTTCATAAGGATTGAAGCCCAAAGCAAGGTTAAGAACCTTATCGGGATCGTTTGCTAGATCGATCAATTCCTCGTCACTGACAAGGATGATCCCCGCACTTGGAAGTTGGTAAGCCCAAGGTCCTGGATAACTGATCATCTCACCTATGTAGACGTCCTCTGGCATAGAATTTCCCATTTTTTACCTCCATTATTAAAGGATTTTTAATTTTCTCAATCAAAAACGTATATTGATAATATAAATCAAGTATGATAAACTGCAAGTAGTAGAAATTGGCACTTTTCGTTATATTCCTTCTACGAGATTATAGATTATAAGATTAATTTGATCAATTGCTAATTTTATAGCAATTTATCAATAAAGGAGATAACAATGATTCAGGAATTTTCCGCCCAAGAGATTGAAGAGATGTTAAAAACAAAAGGCACTGACATTTTGCCAAAATATAGCGATGAACAACGTTGGAAAAGCATCGTTGAAAATCCTATGATAAGCCCATCTTTTCAAAATTATAAAGAATATTTAGATAAGCTATTAAACGAGCCAATTACGCATGTTCCTGCGTCACTTTATCTGAATTACAGAAGGACAGGCAATCGCAATCCTCACGATGGCATAATATCTAACAGGCGAAGTCACTTAATGGCATTTGTTATAGGTGAATGCCTTGAACGAAAAGGTCGCTATCTTGATGCTATAATGGATTATATATGGGCGATCTGTGAGGAAAGCAGTTGGGTTATTCCCGCACATAGTCAAACAACACTCCCAGCTTATACCGATATATCATGGGTTGATCTTGTATCCGCAGAGACAGGCAGAACCCTTGCAGAGGTGTTATATATCATCGGAGATCGCTTAGATGAGCATGATCCAATGATAAGGCAAAGGGCACTTTATGAGATTGATAGAAGATGCTGGACTCCATATATGCAATATGATAATATGTGGTGGATGTTTCGTTCTAACCCTCGCTCAAAGCTAAATAATTGGACTGCGGTATGTAACTGTGGCGTCGTAGGATCAGCTATACTCGCTATGAATGACAACCAAAAATTGGCTAAAATGATAGAAAAATGCCTTAAATCAATGAACGATTTTTTACTATGCTTTGATAAACAAGGCGGGTGTGATGAAGGTCCTGGCTATTGGGGATATGGCGTGTCAAATTATGTTTGGCTATCATATCTTCTTGAAATGCGGACTGGCAAAATCTCGCTTCTTAATGCTCCCGAAGTAAAAGATATAGCCAAGTTTCCACAAAGAACTACTTTTAGCAGGAATAACGTCGTCAATTTTTCTGATTGTTCGCCGAAAGTTTCGTTTTCACCTTCATTATTGTTTTATCTCGGTCAACGTTTATCCTTGCCAGATGTTAGTGCTTTCGCTCAATATCAGTATGATCTCAATCCAAGAATTAGCTTTTATGATATAAGAAGCCTCACTTGGATTCCGATATGGGGACCTGTTGGTCGTTGGACTGATAAATGGAAGCCTGAAAAGCATTTTTATTATACAGAGATGCAATGGTTGATCAGTAGAGTAAATCCTGATGACGAAGATTCACTGATGTTGGCAGTGAAGGGCGGGCATAATGCAGAAAATCATAACCAAAATGACGTCGGCAACTTCATCGTCCATTACGGCGGAGAATCGCTCATTGTCGATCTCGGTGCTGGAACATATACAAGGGACTATTTCAGTAGTAAACGTTATGAAATACTCGTAAATTCCTCATGGGGACATAACGTCCCATTAGTCAATGGTTATCAACAGCCTGCTGGCGGGCAATATTCCGCACAGGTGCTTGGATATAATCTTTCAGATACAGAAGACGTTCTGGAATTAGAGTTAAGCAACGCATATCCTGATGACGCCAAAATAAGGATATTAAAGCGACGGGCATCTTTGCATCGTGATGGCAAACTCGGTTGGATAGAAATAGATGATCAAATTCGCCTTGATAGCGACAAAGGGAATGTTAAACTACCGTTATATGTCGCAGGCGAGGTAATAATGGAAGACTCTGCAATGTTCCATATTGTCGGACAAAAGGCAAGAATCAAGGTTCAATATCAACCTCAGACTATAAAACCAATAGTTGAGAGGATTCAGTCCGATGATAAGAGGATAGCAGAAAATATCCATCGTGTCGTTTTTGATATTCCAATAACAGAAGGTTCAGGTAGGCTTTTATTAAAGATCATGCCTTAATGGAGGAAACAATGAAAGTAGCAGCGATGTTTGGTGAAGGAAAAGCTGGATTAGTGGATAAACCCGATCCAATGCCTAAGGAAGATTTTGTCCTTGTCAAAGTCCATGTTGTGCCGATGTGCACAGAATATAAGGCATTTAAGGGCGGACATACAGGCGATAGTTTCGGTCACGAGGCAGCAGGTGAGGTTGTAGAGGTCGCTCAGCCCGGTCAAGTCAAAGTCGGAGATAGGGTTGTTGTCCAACCTCAATATGCCTGCGGTAGATGTCCGATGTGCCTTATCGGTGAACATATTCACTGTCAAAATAACAGGAACGTCTTTGCAATAACAGGATCAAGCACAGGGACAGCAACTTATGCCCAATATCTCTTAAAACAAGATTGGCTTTTATCTCCGATACCTGACGACGTCAGTTATGAACATGCTGGTATGGCTTGTTGCGGATTAGGACCAACTTTTGGTGCTATGCAACAGATGGACGTCAATTCAATGGATACAGTCCTTATAACAGGCTTGGGACCTGTAGGTCTTGGCGGAGTGATCAATGCCCGTCATCGCAATGCACGAGTTATAGGCGTTGAAAGTCAGCCTTATCGTGCTAATTTGGCGAAGGAATTAGGGGCAGAAGTCGTCCTTGATCCAAACGATGCAGATATACTAAAAAAGATCATGGAATTGACAGATGGAGTAGGAGTTGACAAGGCGGTTGATTGCTCTGGTTCAGCACAAGCACATAGGCTTATGGTTGACGCATTGAGACGCAAAGGACAAGGTGCTTTCGTCGGAGAAGGCGGAGAGTTTCCATTAGCAGCAAGTAGAGATATGATCCGTAAAGGCTTGATCTTGCGTGGAAATTGGCATTACAACCTTGGCGATTATCCTAAATTGATGAGAGTTATAAAAGAATCAAAACATCTGCTTGATAAGTTTATAACTCATTCTTTTCCGATGAGCGAAGTTCAAAAGGCTTGGGAATTGCAAATAACTGGAAACTGTGGAAAAGTTATCCTTTACCCATGGAAATAAGGGTTAGAAGATTAAGGAAATAGCACACGGATTGACAAAGATTTAAATCTATGTTTATCAGTGTGCTATCAGCTATAAATGACTCAGGAAAAAAATAACATAATAAATATATGCGTCACTGTGATCGTTATCGTCGTATCTTTTGCATGGATAGGATATGCCTATATTATGGGTGCAAAGGCAACTCAAATGTTATTGCATCCAATCGTTCCGATATTGCTTATCGCATTATTAGCTAAATTTAGGGGCGATGAGTCAACAAGGTTTGTTGTTAATATTATCTTTGTTTTTATTGGTATATGGATTTTTGTCAGGCTTCAGAGTGTTTTTATGCCTTTTATTGTTGGCTTTGCACTCGCTTATATTGTCAATGTCCTATTTGACGGGTTAAGGGTTATTCCTCTGCCAAAAGGAAAACGGCTTCAACTTCCCAAATGGGGTGCAATTGTCCTGCTATCATTCATAGTAATATGTGTGATAGCATTTATTGTGTTTGGGATTGTCCCTCAGCTTGTCCAGCAAGTAAGTGACATACAAGATAGTATGGCAGGTTTATATGATAGGATCAGTAATTATGCAACAAAGGTTTCAAGCGATATGTCAAACGGTGACTATCCATTTAAATATAACCTGCCAGAATCTTGGCGAGAGCCTGTGGGAGAATACATTGATAAAGTTGTTTTAAGTATTCAGGAGAAATTGCCATCAATCACAGAATCTATTAGTCAAATAACAGGATTTATAGTGGGAAAGTTATCAGCAGGTATTGTCGGAACTTTTGGAAGGATTTCAACTGCCTTTTTTATAGTCATTGTATTTGTTTATGCTATCCAATCTTTTAGATCGCATGTAAAAAGGACATTGGGCATTTTTCCATCTGCACAGAGAGAAAGATTAGTCCTATATTTTCGTGAAATAGATAATGACATGCGGGCTTTTCTTAAAGGTCAAATATTGGTGATATTAATAATAAGCGTGATTTCTGTAATTGTTTATAGCATAATAAGAGTGCCGTTTGCTTTGTTGGTAGGGTCGCTTGCAGGATTATTCAACGCTATTCCGACTGTTGGTCCTGTTATTGGTGGCGGAGTTGCCGTGATCGCTACGATTATAGGTTTTGCATCGGGAGATTATAGCTTAGCAAGGTTTTTTATTCAAATACTCTTGGTCATCGGTTCCGCTTTTGGAATACAGTTGATAGACAACGCTTTTATCTCCACTAGGATTATGAGCAAAGCGATAGATGTCAATCCACTTATCGTCATGTTCGCAGTTCTGTTATCCGCTGCTTTGGCTGGTATTTGGGGGGCAGTGTTGACGATCCCTGCTATTATCGTGATCAAGGCGATAATCAACGTGCAGAAGCAGTAAAAATGTGAGGTTTAGAGAGATTTTGTGGATAATTTAATCTACAAAATAAACTATCCAAAATTTATGCAATAATGCTTGACTAAGTTATGATAGAATGATATATTTTTAGGCGATTTTTCGTCAAAAAATCCTTATGTTTCCAAGATAAAATGAAAATATAGGAGTAACAAATGGCTAATCAAGTTGATGATATTAGCATATTAAACGACCTTGAAAATCTTGTTAAAGAGACATTTATGCTTTGGGATGAGATAAGGGTCGGATTCTCATGGCGATATTACTTTTTTAACCATACTCAGAGGGTCAGAAAACTGAGCCTGACAATCGGAAAGCAAGAAGGGGCGGATCTCAGAAAATTAGAGTATGCTGCCCTTTTGCACGATATAACTAAACGATATGATGGCGATTTTCTTACCGATAAAGATGGAAAACGAGTCATAAACGAAGACGGTTTTTGGCTAAATCAGATGTTAATGCCAAATCCTAATAAAAGTAATATCATAACTCAACTATATAGCGAAAATAAGTTAGAATATAAAATTCATAACGAGTCAGGTGCTATTGTAGCGAAACTATTGTTGAAAAAATATGGTCTTCCAGATGACTTTTGCGAAGGTGTAGCAGATGCCATCTCTGCACATCTCAAACCAAATGAATCAAGCACTGAGAAAATGCAAAAATTTATGAACAACCTTGAAGGAAGGATCATATACGAAGCAGATACTATTGACTCAAATCTCGGTCTTTGTGCATTTTTCAGGAATATCGGCATACATACGCATTCTATGGTTCAAAGAAGCGGTAATGCTGATCTGAAAACTTATATTGAAGGCATCCCTAAATGGTTAAATATGAAAGAGGATTTTCTGCCAAATATGCAAACTAACACAGGTCGCAAGATCGGCGAGGCAAGGCAGAAACGCAATTGGTATATATGGAGTCTTATTGAAAAAGAAAAGGAAAATTTTGAGATCAACGAGGTTTACGGCATATTAGGCGTTATAAAGTATTTTATGAGTTGTCACGAAGACCCAAGTCTGACGGAGCAAATGAATTATGTAGATGATAAATGGATACCAGAAAGAAAGCTGATGCTTGAAAATGAGAATTCAAAAAGAGAGATAGCAGAAGAAGGACTTAAAAGGGCTATTGAGTTTAATTCCCTATTAAGAAGAGAAGTTGAAGGTGAAATATAGGGTTAAGAATCAGCTATGGGATAACACTGATTACTGATCACTTATTTTATTATTTTCTGCATACGTTCCCAATTTTCTTTGACATCGCCTTCTTTGAACAGAAAAGAGCCGACGTTGAGGATGTCAACTCCTGCGGAAATTAGGTTAGGACCTATTTCTGGATTAACCCCGCCATCAAGTTCAATGAGAATTTCTGGTCTGATCTTCTTTATAGCTTTGACTTTGTCAAGGGTTTCGGGGATAAACTTTTGTCCTTGAAATCCCGGATTAACTCCCATAACCAAGACAACATCTACAAGGTTAATAAATGGCAAGATTTTATCAAGCGGTGTCGGTGGATTGATGGCGATGCCGGGTTCCATATTATATTTTTTAATTTCATCTATCACTTCTAACGGGTCGTCATCGGATTCTATATGAAAAATTGCCCTGAAAGCTCCGATATTTGCGAAAGGTTCAATATAAGCCTTTGGATTTTTTACCATTAGATGGATTTCTAATTTTGATTTTGAGTTAGCTTTTTTTACTTCTTCTGCCCCGAGACTTACGTTTGGGACAAGTTCACCATCCATTATGTCAATTTGGATAACGTCGGTGAGTTGTTCTAAAATTCTTATTTTTCTTTCAAGCTCGTTATAATCATTTGTAAGCACGGAAGGGACAACGCTTTTCAAGATATTTCTCCTGATCTAGAAATAAAAAATGCCCGCTGAGGAGACAGCAGGCATTAAAGATCCCCGGCAACGACCTACTCTCCCACGAAGTTACCCTCGAAGTACCATCGGCGCTGGAGCCCTTCACTTCCGTGTTCGGAATGGTAACGGGTGTTGCCTCTCCGCTATAATCACCGGGGAAAATCATTGAGTTTTAAGGTTCAAAGGTTACGACCTTAGAATCAAAAAAGATAACAACTGCATAACAAGGATAAGCCAAAAAGAATCTACAAAAATGAATATATAGATGATACAAAATGATCAAGCCCTCGGACAATTAGTACTGGTAAGCTGAGCAACTCACATTGCTTACACCTCCAGCCTATCAACCTCCTAATCTCGAAGGGTCCTTACCACATTAACTGTGTGGGATATCTGATCTTGGGGCGAGTTTCGCGCTTATATGCTTTCAGCGCTTATCTCTTCCGGATATGACTACTCAGCGGTGCCACTGGCGTGACAACTGACACACCATAGATCCGTCCACCCCGGTCTTCTCATACTAGGGGCAGATCCCCTCAAATATCCTACGCCCGTGGCAGATAGGGACCGAACTGTCTTGCGACGTTCTAAACCCAGCTCGGGTGCCTCTTTAATTGGCGAACAGCCAAACCCTTGGGACCGGCTTCAGCCCCAGGATGAGACCAGCCGACATCGAGGTGCCAAACCACGCCGTCGCTGTGGGCGCTTGGGCGTGATAAGCCTGTTATCCCCGGAGTACCTTTTATTCGATAAGTTACGGCCTTTCCACACAGAACCGCAAGATCACTAAGACCTGCTTTCGCATCTGTTCGACTCGTGTGTCTCACAGTTAAGCTCCCTTATGCCTTTGCACTCGCCGCGCGATTTCTAACCGCACTGAGGGAACCTTAGTGCGCCTCCGTTACATTTTAGGAGGCAACCGCCCCAGTCAAACTACCCACCTGACACTGTCCCGCATCTGGATTCACAGACTGCGGTTAGAACCTCAATACAAACACAGTGGTATTACACTGACGACTCCACCAAGGCCGGAGCCCTAGCTTCACAGTCTCCCACCTATCCTCTGATGAGTGCATCAAGATCCAATATCAAGCTATAGTAAAGGTTCACGGGGTCTTTCCGTCTAGCCACGGGTAACCAGCATCTTCACCGGTATTACAGTTTCGCCGAGCCTCTCGTTGAGACAGTGCCCAAATCGTTACGCCATTCGTGCAGGACGGGTATTATCCGCCGAGGAATTTCGCTACCTTAGGACCGTTCATTTATGTTAGCTTACGATTTCTCGCAAGATCGGACTATATCATCATCGTTTTTAAGATGTCTGGCGTATAGTCTCTGAGGATTCCCGAAATTTTTGTAGAATCTCATCTTCGCTATATTTGCGATTTTCCCCATCATTCATATCTTCTCTTATTTCAAGTATCTTTTTTATACCTTCTTCTGTGAGATGCTCTCCTTTTTTTATGATTTCAGCGATCATGCAAAATTTAGAAAAATCGCGTTTCTTTTTCGCTGAGAGGAAATTATATCTTTTGAAAAAAGGTATCACCTTTTCCCAGATTGAGTTAAAGTTATTAACTTCATAATACCACACGCCATCAGGTCTTTTTCTTAGAGTTCCACAACCTAAATGACGTTTGAAAAGAGCCAATATTACTTTATCTTTCTGGGAGATATTAAAACAAAGAGAAACTTTCCATGGGAATTTATAATCTTTATATGGTCTGAAGGAGACATTAAAACTACCTTCACCATCAGCAAAGCCAGCGAGATAATAACCAATTTCTGGTTTCATTGAGGATTCCTTTCGGGTCTTTCCTGCTGATTGTCCCTATCTAACAAATTGTCACGTTCTTGATTTGTTCATGCTTGATTTGTTCATGCTTGATTTATCAAGAAGTATTGTTAGCTTAACAGGAGTTTCCAGCATATAGCCAGATTTTATAACTACTGCGGTTTACTCAATAGTTACGGCCGCCGTTTACCGGAGCTTCGGTTCAAAGCTTCGAGGTCCGAAGACCTCTAACCTCTCCCCTTAACCTTACGGCACCGGGCAGGCGTCAGTCCCTATACATCGTCTTACGACTTAGCAGAGACCTGTGTTTTTAGTAAACAGTCGCTTGGGCCTTTTCACTGCGACCTTCCTGAGCTTGGCATGCGAAACGCTACACCCAAGAAGGTGCTCCTTCTTCCGAAGTTACGGAGCCATTTTGCCTAATTCCTTAACGAGGGTTCTCTCGAGCGCCTTAGGATACTCTCCTCATCTACCTGTGTTGGATTGCGGTACGGGCACCCAATGAACTCGCTAGAGGCTTTTCTTGGTAGACGCTCAGGTCAGTTTGTGTCCTTGCGGACTCCCCATCACTTCTTGAGGTTAATGATACTCCGGATTTGCCTAGAGTATCCCTCTACAAGCTTAGACCAGCACGACCGGTCGCTGGATGACCTTACCGTCCACGTCCCCCCATCGCTCAAACGCTCATTAGGTGGTACAGGAATTTTCGCCTGTTTTCCATCGCCTACGCCTCTCGGCCTCGACTTAGGGTCCGACTTACCCTGGGAGGAGTTACCTTGCCCAGGAAACCTTAGATTTACGGCGAACAAGTTTCTTACCTGTTTTATCGCTACTCGTGCCGACATAATCACTTCTAATAAGTCCAGAGTTCCTTCCGGTCCTCCTTCATCCTCATATAGAACGCTCCCCTACCAATTGGCTTTCGCCAATTCCGCAGCTTCGGTAATGACTTAAGCCCCGTTACATCTTCGGCGCAGAACCGCTTGACCAGTGAGCTGTTACGCACTCTTTAAATGATTGCTGCTTCTAAGCCAACATCCTGGCTGTCTGGGCAATTCCACATCCTTTCCCACTTAGTTCATATTTAGGGACCTTAGCTGGCGATCTGGGCTGTTTCCCTTTTGAACATGGAGCTTAGCCCCCACATTCTGACTCCCATGCTTAGCCTAAGTAAACCCGTAGGTAAAACTTAGACACACGACGGCATTCGGAGTTTGAATGGGTTTGCTATCCTGGTGGGGACGCTAGTCCAATCAGTGCTCTACCACCGTCGCTTAATACATGAGGCTAGCCCTAAAGCTATTTCGGGGAGAACCAGCTATCACCGAGTTTGATTAGCCTTTCACTCCTATCCACAACTCATCCCCTAAGTTTTCCAGCTTAGTGGGTTCAGGCCTCCACGCACTGTTAGATGCGCTTCACCTTGGTCATGGATAGATCACCCGGTTTCGGGTCTACTTAACGCAACTATGTCGCCCTATTCAGACTCGCTTTCGCTACGGCTACGCCTCTTAAAGGCTTAACCTTGCTACGTTAAGTAACTCGTCGGCTCATTCTGCAAAAGGCACGCAGTCACACTCCTTTCGGAATGCTTCCACAGCTTGTAGGCTTATGGTTTCAGGAGACTTTTCACTCCCCTAGCAGGGGTTCTTTTCACCTTTCCCTCACGGTACTGGTTCACTATCGGTCGCCAGAGAGTATTTAGCCTTAGGAGATGGTCCTCCTGAATTCCCACAGGCTCGTATATCCCATGGTACTTGGGAACAACATCCAAGGAGTCTGTTTCTTTTCGCTCACAGGACTATTACCTTCTCTGGTCTTCTTTTCCAAGCTTGTTAAGCTAAGAAACAGATTTGTAACTCCTCGACAGACCGTGCATCCGTCCGATGTCGTCCCACGACACCACTCATACAACGCGCACTGCTTTAACGTATGAATGGTTTGGGCTGTTCCCGTTTCGCTCGCCGCTACTTGGGGAATCGCAATCTGACTCGCGTCAGATTATGTTGCTTTCTTTTCCTCGGGGTACTGAGATGGTTCACTTCTCCCGGTTGTCTCTCACATCCTATTTTATTCAGATGTGAGTGACAGAGCATTTCCTCTGTCCGGTTGCCCGATTCGGGGATCTCCGGGTCTAAGTTTGCTAACAACTCACCGGAGCTTATCGCAGTTAACCACGCCCTTCATCGTCTTCTGGCGCCAAGGCATCCACCATAAGCCCTTAGTAGCTTGATCACAGGTGTTTGCAGATTATTTTGGCTACCCTTGTTACAATATGCAGTTGTTAAAGATCAAATCGTCAGTCAAATTGAAATATTCTAAAAAATATTCATCACTGACGCATATTTCCAATTATATCCTTGAACTATCTTTTATATTTTTGAACTATTATATTTTTGAACTATCTTCTTTGGTGGAGACGAGCGGAATCGAACCGCCGACCTCCTACTTGCAAGGCAGGCGCTCTCCCATCTGAGCTACGTCCCCAAGATAGTGATCAGTAATCAGTGAACAGTGATCAGTAAATACTTAATAGTATTAAAACAGATTACTGATTACTAATTACTATTTGCTCACATGGTGGGCCTACCTAGACTCGAACTAGGGACCTCGTGCTTATCAGGCACGCGCTCTAACCACCTGAGCTATAGACCCCTTCGGTCAAAATATTTCGGCATAAAAAAACTGAACATACGTTGTCATGGTCGAATAGTTCGACCTAGAGCATTTAGGATTATAAGATAATATCCCATTATAAGATAAAATCTTAAATCCAATAAGCTCCTTAGAAAGGAGGTGATCCAGCCGCACCTTCCGATACGGCTACCTTGTTACGCATCATATCCTACATTGCTGTAGGGATTGGACTATATCTTCATCCAGCTTTCGCTGGAGCTAACGTGTAGTCTCTACGGGGTTAAGGCAACTTATATGCCATACAAGAAATATTTTCTACGTATGGTTTAACAAGTCTTTCGAATGCCAAATAACTATATGTGGGAATATAAAGTCTTTTACCGTGTCCATCAAAATGAATGTTCACTTTTATTCCAAAGTTAAATAACAAACCCCGCAATTTGTTTAAATCACTTTCAGAATAATTATGAACAGATATGGACACTGTATTATGAATCTTATTACCATCATCCATAAACCAAATAGCTAAACACAAAGGGGTAAAATATTCTATTATATTATCAGGAATTACTTTTACTTGTTCTCTATAAAATAGAGAATGAAAACTCGTTAGATCAGGGTGTCCTATTGTTCCAAATCGGTATGAGTTATGTATAGAATTAAACTGTGGTTCAGCTATACACAACCTATTCAACCATTGAAACTTCCATTGGACATATTCTAAGTGATCTGCTTTGTGTTCAATCCGTAAACGATAATTTTTTCCAGATTGACAAAGGCTACCATCACCAAGGATAGACCCTATTATAACTTGCGATTCCTGATTATTTATAGGTATATCCCTTTGAATTTTTGCTATCCGTGTATTTGGCATCTAGCCCAACTTCCCTCGGTATTGTCCCAGTAGGAGTCCACCGATACAGTTAGATTTGTTTACAGGATTACTCCTGTAAGAAGCCGTTAAACTTCACCCCAATCATCGGTTTCATTTTAGACGGCTGCCTCCCTTGCGGGTTAGCTCACCGGCTTCGAATGCCACCGACTCTCGTGGTGTGACGGGCGGTGTGTACAAGCCCCGGGAACGTATTCACCGCGACCTGCTGATTCGCGATTACTAGCGATTCCAGGTTCATGTAGTCGAGTTGCAGACTACAATCCCAACTGAGACCGGCTTTTAGGGATTGGTTCCACCTCACGGTTTCACGACCCGCTGTACCGGCCATTGTAGTACGTGTGCAGCCCAGGGCATAAGGGCCATGAGGACATGACGTCATCCCCACCTTCCTCCGACTTATCGTCGGCAGTCTCCCTAGAGTTCCCGACATTACTCGCTGGCAACTAGGGATAGGGGTTGCGCTCGTTGCGGGACTTAACCCAACATCTCACGACACGAGCTGACGACTGCCATGCAGCACCTGTTACTCTGTCTCCGAAGAGAAGACTGTGTTTCCACAGCTGTCAGAGTAATGTCAAGCCACTGGATAAGGTTCTTCGCGTTGCTTCGAATTAAGCGACATACTCCACCGCTTGTGCGGGGCCCCGTCAATTACTTTGAGTTTTAATCTTGCGACCGTAGTCCCCAGGCGGGGTACTTAATGCGTTAGCTACAGCACAGGAGGGGTCGATACCTCCTACACTTAGTACCCATCGTTTACGGCTAGGACTACCGGGGTCAAGTGCCTTTATATTGCTATAAAGCTTGGACTATATCATTCTCTGTAATATGCTAACCTTTTCTTGCGCTCCTCCACATAATTGTATAATGTATCTTTATCTATTTCTATACGCAATAGTTGGCATATCTCAGAGATCCAGCGTTCCTGAAGTTGGGGATCCTTGTATAAGATTAATACTTTTCGGATCATTGATGGAACAGGTATATGCGGAATAATTATCCTGAAGAATTTTTTCAATTCCTCGCTTGATCTTATCCATAACCTATATTGTTCCGATCTAGGTCCTTTTTTGGCGACCCTTCCTATTCTTGGGTTCAGTTCCCATACTTTGTTAAAATATCTTACAACGATCATCAACTGATCATATTCAAAATCATCTGTGCAAAAGACACCTTGTCTGCAATCAGAGACCAAAGAGCCATCATCTAACCACCACACACATAAGGATAATGGAGTTAAGAGATTTAACCATTTTCTCCTTATCTCAAATTTCCCGTGAGGATGAGTTAGCTTATATAGCTCTGTTAATGATTCTGTTGCTAAACTCTGATAACGGATTTTATTTTTTCCTCGACCGTTATCTTGTTCCCAGATACAATTTTCAGAGGAAATTTCCCTCATTTCATTAACTTTCCAGAGGAAATAATCTTTTTGATTAATGGAATGTCTGAAGGAAAATCTGGCATTTTTGTATGGTTTTTGAATATTAAGAGAACCGTCGCCAAGAAGGGATCCGAGTATTATCTCTTTACATCTATCCGACAAAGATGTTTGAATCATCTTCTATCTCCTTACCTTCATAGTCTCTACGGGGTCATTTAGAAATGACTTCCCTCGGGATTGCCTCAGAGAGGGTTCCCCGATATAGCTGGATGCGCACTGTATTGTCACCAATACAGGGGACACTTCGTAGTATCTAATCCCGTTCGCTCCCCTAGCTTTCGCGCGTCAGCGTCAGAGTCAGGCCAGAAAGCCGCCTTCGCCACCGGTGTTCTATGTGATATCTAAGCATTTCACCGCTACACCACATATTCCGCTTTCCTCTCCTGATCTCAAGCCAAGCAGTATCGAATGCAGTTCTCAGGTTAAGCCCAAGGATTTCACATTCGACTTACAAGGCCGCCTGTACGCCCTTTACGCCCAGTAATTCCGAACAACGCTCGCCACCTACGTATCACCGCGGCTGCTGGCACGTAGTTAGCCGTGGCTTTCTATTACGGTACCGTCAAGACGACATATTGTTAATATGACGTGTTTTCGTCCCGTAACACAGAGCTTTACATCCCGAAGGACTTCATCGCTCACGCGGCATTGCTTGTTCAAGCTTTCGCCCATTGACAAATATTCCGATTTGCTGCCTCCCGTAGGAGTCTGGACCGTATCTCAATTCCAGTATGGCCGACCACCCTCTCAGGACAGCTACCCATCGTCGCCTTGGTGAGCCATTACCTCACCAACTAGCTAATAGGCCGCGCGCCCATCTTTGGGCAATAGCTTTGTGTAGAGGCCATCTTTCATTGTATAACTTGTGTTATACAACTCTATGGGGTATTAGCACTCCTTTCGGAATGTTATCCCCCTCCCAAAGGTAGGTTACGCACGTGTTACTCACCCGTTCGCCACTTTACTAGGAGCCTTGCGGCCCCGTTCTCGTAGACTTGCATCATTCAGACATGCCGCCAGCGTTCGTTCTGAGCCAGTATCATACTCTCCATAAATATCTTTAACTCTGTTGGAAAGATTCTCCTAAAAGGAGTTTTCCTAAAAGGAGTTTTTCCTAACAGTAGTTTGCTTAAATTGACAGGTTAATGAGTATGCACACTTCCCGGATTTGAACCGAGTTGTTGAACATACTTACCACTATCCGGATCGCATGACAACGTATTATTCAGTTTTGAAAGATCAAAACAGGCACTTGAACCAATTAATCTTTCAGGTGCCTGATGTATTTTCTATTCTGATGTTACCATCGTAATATTATATCACCACTAATAACTATTGTCAAGGGCATTTTTTAATTTTTTGTTAAGTTTCTGTTAATTTTTTAGGTTACTTTTAGCTTCTACTTTTAGTCACTATTGCCCTTTACTCTGGTCAACGGCGTATAAGTATAGCAATACTCTTTCCATCTGTCAATCCCTTTTTTTGCTAAATCTTCACCAAAATTTAAATTAATCTCACTAAATTTTCGCCAAAGTTTATCAATTCATCAACACAAAAAGGGATTTTTCTCTTGTTTTTCTTTACTATTAAATATACAATTACAGATAACTATTTCCAAAATTTGCCTGATTTTGAACAATTTTAATTTATAAGGAACGGAGCCTTAGATGAGGTTATTTTTTGTGTGCTTACTATGCCTTGCAACATGCTTCTCTGCTATGGCACAAGAAGATGGCAAGGCTATTGAGGAGATGATATTAGCAAAAGCAGATAAAGACATTGAAAAATACAGAAAAAGCGAAGCGATTATTGAAGTAGTTGATAAAAAAGGACGACCAGTAAAAAATGCAGAAATCGCCATAAATCAAATTACAAGTGATTTCCTTTTCGCCGCAAATGTCACATTGATAACAGGCGATCTTGGCGGGACAATCCCAATTGAACATTATCGTTATCAGCCAAGATTCACGACAAAAGAGCAAGAGGACGAATATAAGAGGAAATTCGTTGATCTTTTCAACTGCGCGACGATCCCTTTATATTGGAACTCTATAGAACCTGAAGCAGGAAAACCTGATTTTTCCGCAGTTGATCGGGTTTTGGAGTGGTGCAAGTCGCATGATATAAAGGTTAAAGGGCATACCCTTGTCTGGGTTCATGGTGACAATGTCCCAAAATGGTTTAGAAATCTCCCTGTTGAAGAACAAAGAAAAGCATTAGAAAAGCATGTTAGAGATGTTGTTTCAAGATATAAAGGCAAGATTGATATGTGGGACGTTGTAAATGAAGCAGCATGGGCAAAAACTACACTTGCAGGAATGACGATGACAGAATATACTTCATTGCCTTTTCTTTGGGCTAAAGAGTCCGATCCAAACGCATTGTTAGCGATCAATGAGGCACATAAAATTACTCCTTCGCCAGAAATGGAAATGTTTATGCAGATATTAAAAGACTTTGAAAGGGATAATATCCCTTATGACATAATCGGTATCCAAGCTCATATCAATAGAACAGACAGATTTAGGTTAGAGGAAGTCATTCAAATGTTAGATAAATATGCTAAATTTGGCAAAATCATTCACATCACCGAATTTACCCCATGCTCAGATGGGTCACCGATTGAAAATTCATGGAAACAGGGCAAATGGACGGAAGAAGAACAGGCGGATTATGTTGTGAAATTCTATAAGACATGTTTCAGTGTTCCATCTGTTGAGAGTATCGGCTGGTGGGATTTTACCGATTACAGTGCTTGGCAAACGAACGGAGGGTTGTTAAGGGCGGATTTATCTCCAAAACCAGTCTATGACGCTTTGAAAAATCTTATCCACAACGAGTGGAGAACAAAAACTCAAGGCAAAACCGATAAAAAAGGATTATTCACATTTAGAGGATTTCACGGCAAATACGATGTTTCTATCAAATTGTCCAAAGGGAATATTATCAAGAAAGAGATCCATATCCAAAAAGATAGCGATAATAAATTCAGAATCGTAGTAGAGTAATCACAAGCATTAAATATTTTCTTTTTCCAGTGTTTTTCTGCGGATAAATTATAAACATTAGAGGTTGAATATGGAACAGGATTATTTCTTCAAGGTGAAGACACCAAATCAAGTTAGGGATATTCTAAAAACGGTGGCAAAACCTCTATCATCGGAGACGATAAACATTTCTGATGCACTTGGCAGAGTCCTTGCTGATGATATAATTTCGCCAGTTGATCTTCCCGGATTTGATCGTGCAACTATGGATGGCTTTGCTGTCCGTGCTAAGGATACATTCGGAGCATCTTCTGGATCGCCTGCTTATCTTAACCTCATCGGTGAGATAAAAATGGGAGAAAAAGCAACGATAAAGGTTTCCCAAGGTGAGGCAGTTAAAGTATCAACAGGAAGTATGATGCCATCGGGTGCAGATGCGGTTGTGATGATAGAATGGGCGGAATTTTTTGATGATCAGACAATTGAAGTTATAAGATCAGTTGCTCCCGGAGATAATATAGTCAAAAAAGATGAGGATTTGCATATAGGCGAAAAACTGTTAGATAAAGGTCGTATCCTTCGTCCACAGGATATTGGCGCATTAGCAGGAATAGGAATAACCTCCGTCAATGTGACTCGTTCGCCGAGAGTTGCCATAATCTCATCAGGCGACGAGATCATCTCCCCCGATCAAATCCCTGAGATCGGGCAGATAAGAGATATAAACTCATATTCACTATCGGCACTTGCTAAGCAGGCTGGCGGTCAACCAGTTATTATGGGCATAGTCAAAGACGATTATAATATATTGAAAGCGGTTATGGAAAATGCCCTTGAAGATGCTGATATTGCTATAATTTCAGGAGGAAGCTCTATCGGCACAAGAGATGTGACAATTGATGTAATAAGTTCCCTTAAAGACGCTGAGATCCTTGTTCACGGCATATCCATAAAACCCGGCAAGCCTACGATAATTGCGAAAGTAGGTGATAAATATGTCTTCGGTCTTCCGGGAAATCCTGTATCTGTTATGGTCACGTTTGAAATTTTCGTCGGTTTTCTAATAAGACTTTTGTTAGGCATTAAACAATACTTATATGAGCCGAGATATATTAAGGCGATCTTAAATAGAAATATCGCATCTGCACCGGGACGAGAAGATTATATCTGTGTTCGTCTGATAGAGTCTGACAAGGGATTTTTGGCAGAGCCTGTCCTTGGCAAGTCAGCGACTATTTCTATGATGGTTAAAGCTGATGGACTGATCAAAATTCCACTTGAATATGAAGGTCTGGAAGTAGGAACAGAAGTTGATGTCTACATATTCACTAATTGATAGAATTACGTAAACTGGTAATTCTAAGATGCTAATCAAAACCAGTATTTATCAAGGTTTGAATTAAGTGTTTATATGAAAATGCTCATTAGATAAAGCAAAATGCCACCTATGAAAAAGTTTGTCACCTATGAAAAAGTTTGTCAACAATAAATTTGTCACCAGTAGATCGGAT
>Ga0078972_1005255_pt1 | contig 33325 bp, 26 predicted proteins | sample YelNatPaOPGAMG01_FD_67568 | JGI IMG/M metagenome (GOLD analysis project Ga0078972, IMG submission 67568) | Hot spring thermophilic microbial communities from Obsidian Pool, Yellowstone National Park, USA - OP-RAMG-01 (SPADES assembly) (version 2) | ecosystem: Environmental > Aquatic > Thermal... | reverse complement strand
GAGCAGCGCTGGCTGCCTGACCGTTGCTGGGGATGATGAGAACCTGGCCCGGCTGCAGGTAGTAGCCATTTGTCAGGCCGTTGGCCGCCATCAGTTCTGCCAACGTGATGCCGTGTGCCTGGGCGATGCTATAGAGGCTGTCACCATAAGCCACGGTATATGTCTGAGCGCCGGCCGGGATCGTTGGCTGAGGAATCTTGAGTACCTGGCCGATCATGATCTGGTTGTTTGTCAGGCCATTGGCCTGCATCAACTGGTCAAGGGGCACGCCGTAGCGAAGGGAGATGTCCAAAAGCGTATCTCCCCACACCACCTTGTATTGGCGATATTGGGGTTCGGGAGTGGCCGTCGGTGCGGGCGCCGGTGTAGGCGCAACCTGGGCGGCTGCAGCCTGGGCCTCGGCACCGGACCCTGTCGGTAGCGCCGCCGCGGCGCTGGCAGCCCCCGGTGCAGGTGTCAGGTTCAGGGCGGCGGTACCAGCAGGCGGGGTGACCACTTTGATGGTCAGAGTGGGCCCTATGCTGCTCAGGGAGAGAGATTGCGTCGGCGCCGGCTTCACTTTGGTGCAGCCGGCGGCAGCAACGGCCACGATCAGCATCAGGAATAGGTGCAGGTCCCGCTTCAGCCTCATTACTAGCCCCCTTCGGCCCTGGCCGGGCCGTCGCGCCTCTGGTGGGCACGGACGCCGCCTATGGCCAACGCATAATCCATTCTTTGCACGTCCTAACTTGCAAACGCCGTGCCAACGCACATTGCCCCGCGCAACGAGTTGGGTGAAGGGCGATTGGTGGGACGACGCTTCTGCAAGGGAAGCGAAGAGCCAGGAGCAGGAGCCCCTGGCTCTTCATGTTCGGCGGCCGCGGCGGTTGCTAGACGCTCACCGCAGCGCTTGGTGAGCTAGTGGCGCCACCGGCGGCATTGTAGGCGGTGACGCGGTAGCGGTAAGTGTGGCCCGCGCTCACGCTTGCATCCACGTAGCTGGTGGCGTTTGCGAGAGCGTTGCCGATCACGGCAAACCCCGGCGTCGCGATATCCTCGCGCTCGATGCTGAAGCCAATCTCGTTGGCCGGGTTCCCCAGGTTGGTTGGTGCCGCCGGCGTCGGGTCGGACCAAGTCAACCGTATCTTACCTCCGGAAGCGCTGGCGGTCACGTCCGTAGGTGCTGGCGGAATGACACTGGTTATCCGGAAAACCATCGGTCGCATCATGTCGTTTTCTTCGTGGCCCAGTAGATGGCAGTGCCAGACATACTCGGCACCGAAATTAGTTGGCAGGTTGACGGTGGTGACCGGATATCCGTATGGGTTCATGGGGTAGAAACCCTGCGTGGAACCTACGGCGGCGGTGACGTCAAGGGTACGCACGCTCTCCGGCAGACCGAAAGGCACCTTCGGCGCAACCGGGCGCAGGGCGACGATTGCGTCCTCGAGTGGGTTCATTCTCACAGTTTCCTTCCAGCCAAGCTCATTGGGGTCAGGAGGCCTGATTGCCCCGTCCCACCCCACGCGGTTGATGAGCTGGACGTTGAAGAGGTGGAAGTGGATGGCGTGAGTGTCCACCCCGTTGTGCGTGATCTTCCAGATCTGCGTCCCGTCACCGAGATGCGGCGGCGCCACTGTGACTGAGTCCCAGATCGTCTCGGTAATAGGGTCAATGTAGCCATAGGGGATTGTCGTCTGGCGGATGCCATTCGTATTGGGCAGTTCCACACCGAGAGTGGCATTCATGCGCCCGTACTGCAGTTCGAACAGTTCCTGAATCGCCTTCGGTTGCAGCGCAAGTGTCAGCGGTACAGAAGCCCCCAGGGGCGTGAAAGTAATTGAGGTGTCCTGGATGCGCACGAACGCGTTATCGGAAAAGCTACCGTTGTAGGCGGAATCGTAGGCGGCCTGGGGTACGATGATCGGGTCCAGACCGGCAGCGAATGCTCCCTGGCCAGAGGCCGTAGAGGCGAAGGCAGCTTGAAGGGCGGCAAGATCGAATGGCGGCGTTAGCAGCGCGCCGAGGGTGCTGGCAGTGCGCAACCGACTGGACGACTCCACGCCGGCGGCCGGGAGGCTGGCCGCGGCACTGACGTACTTGCGCCTGATCAAAGGTAAGATCACGCGACTGCCAGTGACACGGATCTGCATGATGGTGCGGGTGTTGGGCCCATACCCTGGCAGAGTAGTGGGAGCGCCACCTGTTGCCGTCTGGTCAGGGTCGCCGGTGTAGTAGTCATAACGCGGGTCGAAGGCCGGCACGGGCGCAGGGGCGTCGTTGTACAGGATGAGGGTCTGGCCCTCATAGCCGGTGAAGTCCACAATTACGTCGGCACGCTCTGCCGGACCGAGAAACAGGGTCTTCTCCTGGACGTTGAGGACGACGATGTCCCTGCGGTTGTAGTTATAGTTGACCGGCTGGTTGGGAAGCACCGCCGGAGCGGGAAGGAAGCCGCCCTCGGTGCCAATCTGGATCAGGCTTGGGCCAGCATAGTTCGGGTCCGGCACTCCTCCCGCTCGGCCATCGGTGGGCCACGTTGGTGGGAAAGTCGGCGTCGGGACGGCAGGGACCATCGGCACTTCGCCGGCGTCAGGATCGAGAAGGGCGCCAGTAACCTGGTCCCACATTCGGCCGCCGGACTTGGCGAGATAGAGCTGCAGGTTCAGGCTGCGGTCGTTGCAGGCATTGAGAATGCGAAAGCGATAGGGCTTCGGCTGCACTTCCAGGTATGGATACGCTGTCCCGTTGACCACCGGCGTGTCCATGAATGCTTCGGGGACAAGGGATGGATTTGGTGTGCCTGGTATCTCCGGCGGCTCCATCCCGCCCGGCGTGTAGTATGGGTTCGGCACCGGGCCATTGGCCGGGTTGAATGGAGGCCAGAACCAGGGCCCGTAATCCCACCTTCCCATGGCGTTCATGCCCATCGGGTCGAAGGGGTTCTGGTTCGGCATGTAGACATGCGGGAACCAGAGGCTGCCCTGGCCGCCGTACTTGGCGCTATCCCACGTTGGGTCCTGCGCTGCCAATTGCTCGGGCTTGGGCACGAAGGTCTTGTCCTGAATGATCAGTGGGATCTGGTCGGAAGGGATGATGCCGGCCGCGACCAGGTTCTTCTCAATGGGGTCTTCGATGAGGTAGCCGGCGGCCTGGCCAGAATAGACTGTGAGGCGGGTGATGCCGTAGGCGTGGTCATGATAGAACATCAGCCGGGCGCTCTGCTGATTCGTGTAGTAGAAGGTCATGGAGCCGGGGCCGGGGTCCGGCATGTCGGGCACGTTGCGGGCGCTGACGCCCTTGGGGTAGGGGGTCATCTCATCGGCTGGAGTGATCCACTGGTGCGGTGTGCCGTCACTGATCCAGGGGGTGACGCCGCCGTGCAGGTGCACACTCGCGCGGTTCTGCGTGTACTGGTCCATTGTGCCAGCGAGTGTGACGACGGCTGTGGCTGTCGCCGTCGTCGCCGGTGCAGCACCCAGCGGCCCGCCACCTGTGAAGGCGACAGAGGGCGCAGAGGAGTAGCCGGCGCCGCCGTTCGTTAGCGTCACGGCATCGAGGATCATGGTAGCTTCTATCGCCGCACCCGAACCCCCGCCGCCAGCGAGCGTGATCACAGGCGCACTTGTGTATCCGTTGCCTTTGTTGGTGAGCGTGACTGAACTCAAGACACCGCCGCTGACCGTTGCCGTGGCCGAAGCACTGACTGCTGGTTCAGCTCCGCCGGTGATGAACACTGTGGGTGCGGTGACATAGCCACTGCCGCCCGAGGTGACGGTTATAGTGTCCACCACCATGTTTGGCAGTGCGATGGCACCCGCACCACCACCGCCCGATACGACGATGGTCGGTGCGGTCGTGTAGCCGGCGCCCTCGTTCGTGACTGTGAAGCCGGTGATCGTGCCATTGACATTGACGACGGCTGTCACACTAGCAGGGGTTGTGAAGCCACCTCCGCTAAGGGTTACAGTGGGCACGGACGTGTAGCCTGAGCCACCGCTGACCAGAGTGACCGAGCCAAGTTTGAGCGTTGCGGTCGCCGTGGCGGTAGTCGTGCCAGGAGTGAAACTGACGACGGGGCTGGACGTGTAGCCAGAACCAGGGTTCGTCACGTTGACGGCGGTGACCACGTTACCGGTGAGGACGGCGGTGGCTGAGGCGTTGGTTGCCGGCGAGTTGCCACCAGTGAAGACGACTGTCGGTTCAGAAGTGAAACCCGTGCCGGGTGATATGATCGAAAGGCTGGACACGGCCATTGTGGCGACGGCGGTTGCAGGCGTGGTGGGGCTGCCGCCGCCGGAAAAGGAAACCGCTGGCGCGGTAGCATAGCCAGAGCCCGGACTATCGAGTGTGACGGAGGTCACCGTGTTCTGAGGGCCCATGCCGGCGCCCATCGCCGTTGTATCCACGGGGATGAACAGGTCGCCGCCTGCTCCTGTCGGCAGCTTGTTCGTGAACTTCACCCGAACCGGCCGGTCCTTTTGCGCGATTATCATCGGCCCCATGTAGTGCGGCTTGCTTACTGTCGGATCCGAGGTGTTGACCTGAACATAACCGCGTAGGGTCGTGGGCGGCAGATCACTGTGCATCTGTTCGGTGTACTGCCGTAGTTCGATCTCGTAATAGTCAGAGCCCGGGTAGGTGGTCTGGTCGGGTATGGCGACGGGGATGTACTGGCCAAGGTTGTTCGCGTTGGCGGCGCCGAGGCCTGGCAGCGAATCCACGAACTTGCGAATGCCCGTGCCCGGGATAACTCTACCGGAGGCGTCGAGCTCGGGTAGTTGGCTGTTTGCGTAGTTGGGGTAGAGGCCGAAGTAATCGGGAGTGCCGCCGGGCATCGGCATGGCCGCCGGCATCGCCTGGGCGCCGAGAGCGGCGCGCATGGCCGCGGCCCTGGCAGCTGCTGCTCGCCTGTCGGCGTCTGTCACCATCTTGCGCATGGGCGGCGGAGGCAACTCTGGGCCTTCCGCCTGCACTTGTGAGCTTGCTGCCAGAGGCAGAGCCAGTCCAATTCCGGCGATGGCGCCTAACTTGAGGAACTGCCGTCGGTTCATCGTACTTCCCCCTTGGTGGAGTGCTGCGATAAGTCGCTGCCGGCACTCGGCCCGGGCGCGGCCTAAGCGACCACAACGTCTCATCGCTGGAAAAGGCGATAACATCACAAATGTATTATTGGAAGGGGAAACAATGGGGAGCGTGCTTGCCAGCCCGCTAGGGCAATGGGTGCTCCACGATGACGAGAGCCACAAACTCTACGCTTACGCGTCTGCTAACAAAGAAAGGCCGATCTGGCGCCGACTCGCCTGCTGGAGAGGGAAAGCCAACAAGCAATTCGAAACATATGATACTGGTGGATGCGGCAGCATGCAAAACCGAAGGGCGATGGCTGAGTGGATGACTCACATTCTCCTGGATGGGTCCGGATGGACGGCGCCTCGGTCACTGGGCGGCTGGGCCGCCAATGTGAGGTCTCGAGAGGACCGGCGCCGCTGCGGCCGCGCTCGTGGCGCATGCAGCCTCTGGCTGGCGTGCTCTCACTTGGCCAGACTGTGATGCAACCTCGGGGGATGCAGCCTGGCGGCTTCGGGCCCAGGCTGGTGCGGCAGTGCCAGGCGCCAAAGCGGAAAGAGGCCCGCCAGCTTTCAGGCGAGAGGTATGTCGCGGAAAAAGCAGCTGTAAGCGCCGGTATGGCAGGCGGGGCCGGCCGGGTCTACCAGCGCCAGGAGTGTATCCTCGTCGCAATCGTACTTGAGTTGCCTCACCCGCTGGACATTGCCGGAGGTCGCTCCCTTGTGCCACAGTTCCTGGCGCGAACGGCTCCAGAACACTGTCTCGCCTGTCTGCAGCGTCATCCGCAGGGACTCTTTGTTCATGTAGGCGAGCATGAGGACGGCCATGGTGTTGATGTCCTGGACGATGCAGGGCACCAGACCGCGCTCGTCCCATCTGATCTGGTCTATGATGTCTTCGCTCATAGTCGCACCTCCACGTTGTGCTCAGCCAGGTAGCGCTTAAGATCCGGTATGGCGATGCGGCGGTAATGGAAAACAGACGCCGCGAGCGCGGCGCTGGCATGGCCCTCGGTTAGCACCTCGCGGAAATGCTCCATCGTCCCGGCGCCACCGGAGGCGATTACGGGAATGCTCACCGCGTCAGCGACGGCCTTGGTGAGCGGCAGGTCATAGCCCGCCTCGGTGCCATCGCGATCCATACTCGTGAGCAGTATCTCGCCGGCGCCGCGGCTTTCCACCTCGCGAGCCCAGGCCACAGCCTCCAGGCCCGTCGGTACACGACCGCCATCAATGTAGACATGCCAGCGCCCGTCTTCCCAGCGCGGGTCAATGGCGACAACGATGCACTGGCTGCCAAAACGCTTGGCTCCTTCGGAGATGATCTCTGGAGTGCGCACGGCGGCGCTGTTTATGGATATCTTGTCGGCGCCAGAGCCAAGGATGAAGCGCATGTCCTCTACCGTGCGGATGCCGCCGCCGACTGCAAAGGGGATGAAGGTGGCCTCAGCCACGCGCTGCACCATATCGGCTACGATGGCGCGCCGCTCATGACTTGCGGTGATGTCAAGGAATACGAGCTCGTCGGCACCCTCCTCGCAGTAAGCCGAGGCCTGCTCCACCGGATCACCGGCGTCCCTAAGGTTGAGGAAATTGACCCCCTTGACCACCCTGCCATTAAGTACATCCAAACAGGGGATGATGCGCTTGGCTAGCACTTGGCCACTCCTGGCGTAGATTGAGCGATCTCGGCCCGCTGCAACGCGCTGGGGAGATCAAAGGTGCCTTCATAGATAGCCTTGCCAACGATCACGCCGACGATACCTTCGCGAGTAGCCCTGGCAGCCGCTTCCACATCGTCAAGGCTGGCGACGCCGCCGGACACGATCACTTGCAGGCCGGTTGCCCTTGCCAGCTGCACCGAGGCAGCGATATTGGCGCCGCTAAGCATGCCATCGCGGGCGATGTCGGTGTGAACGACAGTGGCCAGGCCGTAGCCGCGAAGCCTGGCGCCGATCTCTTCAACCCGCTGCGCCGAGATGGCCGACCACCCGCGTATTGCCACCAGGCCATCACGCGCATCAAGCGAGGCAAGCACCCTCTCGGGCCCGAACCGGTCAACGGCCTTGGCGACGACTTCGGGATCAGTGACAGCTACTGTGCCCAGTATGACCCGCGCGACGCCCAGTTCCAGCAGTTGCTCGGCGGACTCCAGGCTGCGCACACCGCCGCCGAACTGCACCGGCAGCTCTGAGGCTCTCAGGATCGCCAGAAGTGCGCTCAGGTTCGGGCTATCCATCGCCGCCGCGCCGTCGAGAGCCCCATCCAGATTGACGACGTGCAGCCACGTGGCGCCCTCAGCCTGCCAGCGGCGAGCCACCGACGCCGGATCATCGGAGTAGACAGTCTCTGCTCCGGCATCCCCTTGGCGTAGGCGCACGCAACGCCCATGCCGGAGGTCTATGGCGGGAAAGACGGTGAAAGCCATCAGCCTGCTTCTGCCGCCACGGAACGCACGAAATTGCCGAGTATGCGCAGGCCGACGCGCCAACTCTTTTCCGGGTGGAACTGGACACCCCAGACGTTGTCGCGTGCCACGATGCTGGCGAAATCCAGGCCGTAATCCGTGGTGGCCACGACCACCGACGGGTCGGACGGCTGGGCATAGTACGAATGGGTGAAGTAGGCGTGCGAGCCATCCGGGACGCCGCTAACAAGCGGGTGCTCCCGTACCGGATGGATCTGGTTCCAGCCGACATGCGGGACCACTAGCGGTGGCGGGAAGCGGATCACACTCCCGGGAAGCAAGCCCAGCCCGGCGTGCCAGCCCATCTCTGAACTCTCCTCGAACAACACCTGGAGGCCGACACAGATGCCGAGCAATGGCATGCCCTGCTCGGCAGCGCGCACGATTAGGGGCACGAAACCGAGCGAGTGCAGATGCTCCATGGCGTCGCCAAACGCGCCGACCCCGGGCAGAACGAGCGCCTCGGCACCTTCGGCAGCGTCGGGAGATGCGGCGATCCAGGCGTCGGCGCCGACCAATTGCAGGGCCTTCTGGACGCTACGCAGGTTGCCCATGCGGTAATCGAGGATCGCGATTCTGGCCAGTTGCTCTCGATTTGAGGGCGACGCCAGGCTCAAAGCAGGCTCCCCTTGGTCGAAGGGACACCGGGCTGCCTCGCGTCGAGCGCCACGGCCTCGCGCAACGCCAGCCCCACCCCCTTAAAGATCGCTTCGGCGACATGGTGCGAGTTGGCGCCGCTCAGTTGCCGCACATGCAGAGTGATGCCGGCGTTGACCGCCAGAGCCCGCAGGAACTCGGGCACCAACTCGGTGTCGAAATTGCCGACCTTGGCTGTTGGCAAGCTGACGTCAACATTGGCGAAGCCCCTGCCGCAGATGTCAATGGCGACGAGCACCAGTGCTTCATCCATAGGCGCCACGGCGTGGCCGAACCGCTTAATGCCTGCCCCCTGGTCCAGCGCGCGAGCCAATGCTTGCCCCAGGCAGATGCCGACGTCCTCGACAGTGTGGTGGAAATCAACCTGTGTGTCCCCGTCAGCACGGATGTCCAGGTCAAGCAGGCCGTGGCGGGCGACCTGAGCAAGCATGTGGTCGAGGAAGCCGGCGCCTGTGCTGACGTCGTCCCTGCCGCTGCCGTCCAGGTTCACCGTCACCGCGACTGTGGTCTCGGTGGTAGAACGTTTGGCTTGCCCTACGCGCATGAAGACTTCGCCTCCTCGCTAGCCCTGGGCCCTGACGTCAATGGCCATGTCCCTTAGCTGGCGCAGTTCACCTGCCAAGTCCGCGTTCTCTTCCGGTAACTGGCTGATCATCTGCTCAACCAGGGCGACGAAGCGATCGTCGAGCAGTGCGCGCTCCTCCTGCAAGAGGGCGCGGCGCTGTTCGGGCTCGGCCCGCATGACACGATTGAGCAGGCGGACCTCAGGTGGAGCTTTCTCTTCGAGGATGCTGGCCGCGACCGTGCCAATGGCGGCAAGGGCCTTCATCGCGTTCTCGTCCTTGCGCCGCTGAGCCTCGATGATGTTGGCGTTCAGCACGGCGAAAAAGGCGTCATCTATACGGTCAGCGTTTTCCCGCAGGTACTGCTCCGGATTCTGTTCGCGGATCACTGTGCGCAGGAACTCGGCCGCCTGCATGAGCGACTGGCGAGCGGCCTCGTCCTGCTCGTCAATCATTGCCAACACTGTGTCCCGCAACTTGGTGAGCCGCCTTGCCTCGATCTCGTTGCCGGAGGCCTGGGCGGTCTCGATGCGGTCGGCCAGGGCCAGGAAGAAGGAGTAGTCCATCAGCGGTCGGCCCTCACTAACAAGAGTTCGCAACCGTTCCTGGTCGCGCTCGTTGATGACCTTGTCCAGCATCTCCTCGCGTTCGGCCGCCAGCTGTTTTGCCTGTTGCGCTATCTCGCCCTCAGGCCTGGTCAGGAGGCTGATCTCGTCCCGCAAGGCAGAAAGACCCTGAGCAGTCTCCAGGTCGTTCTCTTCCTGAGCCTGGGCTATGTAGTCGTCCAGCGTCTGGAAGAAGAGGTCGTCTATCTTGTCCTGGCTCTCCTTCACCTTTCTTTCGAGCTCTTCCACAGACTGGGACTGGGCAATGTCCTGAAGAAGGGCTGCCCGCTGTTTGATGGCCTCGATGTGCTCCTTGGTTATGCCGTCCGCGGCCAGGATGTCGTCTATGAGGCTCTGCATGGTAAGGTAGAGCTTGGGCTGCAGCATGTAGCCCTTGCGCTCCTCAGGTGGCAAGCTGGAGACGAACTGGTTGGTGAGCTGGCCGATCTGCTGTTGTTGCTGAATTGCCGAGCCGCCCATGTTCATGGGCATGAAGCAATAGAAGAGCGACTTGCTGGCGTCGTGATAGATGAAAGGAGCGCTGAGAGCGGACTGAACACCGCACTGAGGGCATTGTGCCAGGTTAAACCGGCCCTGGATCAGCAATTCCTTCAGCCGGGGCTCCTTGGTTGCGTCAATGGCGCGGTGCATCTGCGCGGTGAACGGCGTATTGCACGAGGGGCAGCGCACCTGAACGGCTGAGACGAGACTCATGATGTAACTCCTATCTAGACTGAAACCGACTCGAGCCCGGCGAAATACATGCTGAGCGCGGAGACAAGCGCATCGCTGTGCTCCGGCTTGCCAACGGAAATGCGTATGCAGTCTTGCAAGCCTGGCTTGTCGTAGTAACGCACAAGGATGCCCTGCCCGGCCAGGTAGTCTTTCAGATTGCGGGACTCACCCCTCAGCACGCGGCATAGGATGAAGTTCGCTTGGCTAGGGTAGGCCTTGAGGCCACTGAACTGCTGCAACAGGCCAAGAAGGCGTTCGCGCTCCCTGATGATACGCTCAATGTTCGCTGAAAGGTAATCGCGGTTGCGAAGCGAGGCCAGCGCCGCCTCCTGCGCAGCCACGTTGACGCTGTACGGTGGCTTGATCTTCCATAACTCGGTGGCGATCGGCAGCGGGAAAACGCCGTAGCCAATGCGCAGCCCGCCCAGCCCGGCCCACTTGCTGAACGTCCGCAGTACGACCAGATTCCAGTGCTGCGGTACCCAGCTAACGAAACTGCGGCCCGCGAACTCGGCATAAGCCTCGTCGAGAACGACGATCACGGGCAAGCGCAGGAGCCGCTCCAGGTCAAGATCGGTGATGCTGCTGCCGTCCGGGTTGTTTGGCGAGTTCACGATGAGGAGCTTGGCTCGCTCCCCGGCGGCGTGTACGGTGCGCTCGATAGCTTCGACATCCGGGCTGAAGTCGCTGCGGCGAGGGACGCTTACTACTGACGCCGCGCAGAGGCTGGCGTTGTAGGAGTACATGCCGAATGTGGGCGGCAGATTGATAACGGCATCGCCTGGCGTGAGGAACAAGCGCATGATGAGGTCAATGATCTCGTCGGAGCCATTGCCGAAGATGACGTGCTCTTTGGCAATGCCGAGGTAAGGCTCGATAGCCTCGCGCAGCAGCGTCTGGCCGGGGTCGGGGTAGATGTTGTAACGCTTGCAGGCGGCGAGCGCCTCATAGACCTGCGGTGCGGGCCCGTAGGGGTTTTCGTTAGCGTCCAGTTTGATGATGCGCTCCTCGGGAATACCGAGCCGCCGCGCGAGCACCTCGTAGGGCACGATGGGCGTGTACTCTTCCATCGTGGCGATGTCTGGCCGCAATAAGCGCTGTAACTCCATGCCATCATCCGCCATTGCGGTGACCCTTGCGCAGCAGGCTGGCTTCGCGCAGCAGGATGGCTTGGCGCAGCAGGATAGCTTGCCGGTGAGCGTGCATGCCCTCAGCCTTCGCCAGTTCAGCGGCGGCGCCGCTGATCTCAGCAACTTCGCCAGGACCTGGCGCGAAGATTGAAGTGATCTTGACGAAATCCCAGACGTTGACCGGGCTGGCGAAGCGGGCAGTGCCGCCCGTGGGCATGATGTGCGATGGACCGATGACGTAGTCGCCCAGTGCCTCAGACGCTGACTCGCCCAGGAAAACACCACCAGCGTTACGCACGCGCGGCAAGAGAGACCAAGGTTCGCGCACTAGCAGACACAAGTGCTCGGGCGCATACTCGTTCGCCAGATCCAGCGCTTCTGCAATATCCTGGCAGAGCACTGCCCCGCCTCGCGTTTGCAGCGATTCGTGAGCAGCGGCGGCGAACGGCAAGGCGAGCAGCTGGCGCTCGATCTCGTCCTCGACAGCGCCAAGAAGCGAGGAGCTTGGCGTGAGCAGAATGGCGCTGGCGGAAACATGCTCGGCCTGAGCGAGCATGTCAGCCGCGACGAGCACCGGATCGGCATCGGCGTCAGCGATGATCAGCGTCTCCGTCGGCCCTGGCAAGGACTCGATGCCGACCGTGCCATAGAGCGCCTTTTTCGCCAGGACCACGAAGAGATTGCCCGGGCCAACGATTTTGTCCACCCTGGGGATCGTCTCCGTACCGAGAGCCATGGCGGCTATGGCCTGGGCACCACCAACTGCGAAAACTGCGTCCACCTCCGCGGCTTTGGCGGCGGCGAGCACGGCAGGGTGCGGCAGGCCGGTCTGTGGCACTGGGGGAGTGCAGACGATTATCTGCTCGACGCCGGCGACTCGTGCCGGGATCGCTGCCATCAAGAGCGAAGAGGCTAGCGGTGCGCTGCCGCCGGGCACGTATACGCCGACACGCGACAGGGGACGCACCATCTGCCCTTGGGCACCGTCATTGCTCCACTCAACCCAGGAGCGCGCCTGCTGCCTGAGGTGAAACGCCCTGATGCGTTGGGCGGCGACAGCAAGCGCCTGGCGTAGCTCCTCTGATACGTTAGCGTAAGCGTCCTCGATCTCAGCCGGCGCAACCACCAGCGATGCCAAGTCAACACCATCAATGGCTTTGGTGTACTGTCGGACGGCAGCATCGCCACGGGTGGCAACGTCCGCAATGATCTGGGCTACGACTTCGCTCGGCGACAGGCGGCGGCCGAAGACGTGCTCAATCCTCTCCGACGCCGCTGGGCTGATCTCGACCTCTTCGAAGCGGTGGCGCCGGAGAATAGTGGCCCGACCCTCGTCGGCGGTCTGTGCTACACGAAGGGGAAAGGCCATGTTCTTCCTCTAGCTCAGGGGCTGCCGAGCCAGGCAGCGCTGTACCAACTCCCAAGGGTTGGTGATGATAGCAGTCTGCACCTCTTCTTCGTTGAGGCCAGCTCCGGCAGCGACGGCACTTGCATGGGCCTGGCCAAACATATCGGAGGGCGAGTGCGCATCCGAGTTGACCAGGACTTTGGCGCCCAACTGCCTGGCCATGGCGGCAGTGCGGCCATTGCCGAGGCAATGGCCCTGGCGTCCACTGAGTTCCAGGTATATGCCGTGTGCCGCTGCTTCTTCCACCGCACGGTGCTCGACCAGGCCGGGGTGAGCGAGAATATCAACATACTCGCATTCGGCGGCCGCGAAGTTGGTGCCGTTTCGGACCGGTTCGACGATTGTCTCGCCATGGACTACCACCAGCTGTGCGCCCAGTTCGCGCGCCCGTTTCGCCAAAGGGGCAATCAGGATCGGCGGCACGTGCGTGATCTCGACGCCGACGACGAAGGTCATGGGATAATAGGGAGCCTGTTGCTTGGCGAACTTGATCATCGCCGGTACCACGGTATCTATGTTGGAGTAGTCCACGTGGTCAGTGATTGCCATGGCTTCGTAGCCAAGGGCAGCAGCGCGGCGGACCATCTCCCCTGGGAGCAGTTCACCATCGCTAAAGATGGAATGCATGTGCAGGTCAATGCGCTGTCCGGGCACGAATATCTCCTGTATGCTACTGGGCGCTAAGGCGTGGCAGCGGCGATGAAGGCGGGAATTGCTCGGTCAATGTCCTCACTGGTGATGCCGTAGTGGGTGACGGCGCGCAGTTTGCGGGCCGAAGTGGCGTTGGCGAGCACGCCATGCTCCTTCAGCCGCTGACTGACCGTTGCAGCGTCGAACGGGCACCTTTCGCTGAGGGTGATGTAGACAATGTCGGTCTTGAAGTCGTCAGGGTTGATGCAGAACAATGGCGACTGGGCCAGCCCTATGGCCAATCTGCGAGCGTTAGCGTGGTCCTCGGCGAGGCGGTCAACCATCTCGGTGAGGGCTACGATGCCGGCGGCAGCGATGATGCCCGCCTGGCGCATGCCGCCGCCAACCATCTTGCGCCAGCGTTTCGCCTCAGCGATAAAGGCCCGGCTGCCGCAGATCACCGACCCGACTGGGGCAGAGAGCCCCTTCGAAAGGCAGAAGCCCACCGAATCGCAATTAGCAACGATGCGCCGGGCGGGCACTCCCAGGGCCACCTGGGCGTTGAAGATGCGGGCGCCGTCAACGTGGACGCTCATGCCGTTGTCGTGAGCGAGCTTGGCCAGAGCGTCCATCTTCTCGACCGGCACAGGCGAGCCATCGCAGCGATTGTGGGTGTTCTCCAAGGCGAGCAGGCGCGAGACCGGGTAGTGCACATTCCAAGGCTTGCGGATGGCAGCGTCAACATCTTCCAGGCGCAGCGACCCATCCGGCTGGTTGGGGACGGTGCGTGTATGTACTCCGCCAAGAGCCGAAACCCCGCCTGCCTCATAGACCTGGATGTGCGCCTGGTCACCGAGGATGATCTCGTCGCCGCGCTGGCAGTGGGTCAGGCAAGAGACCAGGTTAGCCATCGTGCCTGTGGCCACGAGCAGAGCATCCTCTTTGCCCAGGCGTTCGGCGGCCATCTCCTGCAGTCGGTTGACCGTCGGGTCCTCACCGTATACGTCGTCACCGAGTTCAGCTTCAGCCATCGCTTTGCGCATGCTTGCACTCGGCAGAGTGACAGTGTCGCTGCGAAGGTCTATCATCTTCCCTCCTAAGCCAGAACGGAAAGCATTGTTCACCCCAAGGGCCAAAACAACGCGGGCCAGCGACCTGACCCGCGTCAGCTCTGACTCCGTCCGCCCGCCGTGAGCGGGCCAGTCTCACAAAGCAGCCTCAAACCTCGTATGCACGCTCGATACTGCCGCGGGCCGCATTGGATGTTGCCTGGACCACCGCTCAACACGCAGATTCTACCCCATGACCTGGCAAGACGCCATCTTGCCACGCCCGAGTGGCTCGCCCGCGCCTGGCGACTTGTTGAGCAAAACGCATGATAATGGTATCATATACACAAGAGGCGCTCAGAAGGACGAATGGCCTTTTCTGGGTGTTCTCAAATCGCTGCACGCAGCTTGCGGCTTCCACAAGGCCCTGCAAGGGCGAGCCCTTGCGGGAAGCCTGAGCCTGTTCCCATCTGCTCAAGCGAAGAGAATAAGTGGGGGACGTTGTTTGCTATGACCTGGATGAGCACTCGCCACGGCGCCGTCTGGCAACCACCCATGGATGTATATGAGACGGAAGAGGATGTGGTGATCCGCATCGAGATCGCCGGGGTAAACCCCGATGAGGTGGATATCGCTCTTGTGGACCGCGTGCTCACGGTATCCGGCATCCGGCATGACCCGGCGCCGAAGGTGGGATACCATCGCATGGAGATACTCTACGGCCCTTTCCAGGCCAGTACGGCCCTGCCGCGCCGCGTGGACCCGGCGCGAATCAGTGCCCAGTATCGGGACGGCTTCCTTACCGTGACAGTCCCCAAGCCCAGTCCAATCCGGGTGCACGTGGATGTCGCCAGTGCCGACACTGCCAACGAGAGCCGGGCGGGTGAGTAGGCCCAGGCCCTCTTGTAGATAGCATCGGAGTTATGCATGGTCACAAGTGATTTCGATCAGTACGGCTGGTTGTTACAGAGCGACGCCGGTGGGCGCGTCGAAGAGGGAGAAGTGGTCGTTAACGCTGGCGAGGACGACGCTGGCCGGGCTACGGCGGCGCCATCCGAGCTGGCGCTGCTAGTCTCGGACATGCCCGTGTTTCCCACAACGTTCCGGCCACTTGCGCTGAGCGAGCCAGCGAAGGTCCGGCTCGTGGATGAGGCGGTGGTGAACCGCCAGCAGATCGGTGTTGTGATGCGCCGGCCAGAAGCTGACGCCTCCAGAGACAACACGCCCGACAGTTTCTACTCGATCGGCACTGCGATCCTGGTGCACCGGATGATGCGCTTGCCGGACGGCGGCTTGCGGCTCATGGTGCAGGCCCTGGAACGCTTCCGGGTGCTCGAAGTGGTCAAGACCGAGCCCTATCCGGTGGCCAGGATAGAGTTTATCCCGGAGACGGTCGAATCCGACGTTGAGATGGAGGCGCTGGCGCGTAACCTGCTGGGCCTCTTCCAGCGCCTGGTCTCGCTCGTGCCCTACCTGCCGGACGAACTTGGCGTTGCCGCCATGAACGTGGACGATTACCGGCAGCTGGCTTACCTTGTCGCCACGAGCGTGCAGATGCCGCCGGCGGAAGCGCAGTCCATCCTCGAGTTGGACGGAGTCAAGGAGAAGCTGCGCCGGCTCACGGCTGTGCTTAACCGCGAGCTGGAGGTGCTCGAGCTCGGGCGCAAGATTCAGACCGAGGCCAAATCCGAGATGGAGAAGGCGCAGCGGGAGTACTTCCTGCGCCAGCAGTTGAAAGCCATCCAGAAGGAACTGGGGGAAACAGACGAGCAGGCGGTAGAGATCGAGCAGCTGCGGGAGCAGATCCAGCAGGCAGGCATGCCGGAGGAAGCGCGCCGGGAAGCGGAACGTGAACTGGGGCGCCTGGAAGCTCTGCCGCCGGCAGCGGCTGAGTATGGCGTTATCCGTAGCTACCTGGACTGGTTGATCGCGCTGCCTTGGAATGTGACAACGCCGGACGATCTCAACATCGAGCACGCTCGCCAGGTTCTGGATGAGGATCACTATGACCTGGAAAAGATCAAGGAGCGCATCTTGGAGTTCCTGGCGGTTCGCAAACTGCGGCAAGAACGCCGTCTCGCCGGCGATCAAGCGGACGCAAGGCATGATCTCATCCGACGCGAGCGCGAGGGCGCCATTCTGTGCTTCGTCGGTCCCCCTGGGGTAGGCAAGACGTCCCTTGGCCGCTCAATCGCGCGGGCCATGGGGCGCAAGTTCATCCGGACTTCACTTGGCGGCGTGCACGACGAAGCTGAAATTCGCGGTCATCGCCGGACCTACATCGGCGCGATGCCGGGCCGCATCATTCAGGCGATCAGGCGGGCTGGCACGCGGAACCCGGTGATGATGATGGACGAGGTTGATAAGCTCGGGCGCGACTTCCGCGGCGACCCATCATCGGCCCTGCTTGAGGTTCTTGACCCGGAACAGAATGTTGAGTTCCGCGACAACTACCTGGACGTGCCGTTCGACCTGTCCGAAGTGCTTTTCATCACCACTGCCAACATGCTCGAGCCCATTCCCGAGCCATTGCGGGATCGCATGGAAATCTTGCAGTTGGACGGCTACACTGAGGACGAGAAGCTGCACATCGCTGAGGCCTATCTCGTTCCACGGCAGATCGCTGAGAACGGGTTGCGGCCTGACGAAGTCCGCTTCACGCCCGAGGCCTTGCTTCGTATCGTGCGAGATTACACACGTGAGGCTGGCGTTCGCGAACTTGAGCGCCGGATCGGTGCCATCTGTCGGCGGCTGGCGGTTCGGGTCGGCGCTGGTGAACTCAAGGAACAAGCGGTAGTTCACGAGGCCGATGTGGAGACCTACCTGGGTAAGCCAGTCTATTATCACGAGGCGGCGGAACGCACCCAGATCCCGGGAGTTGCCACCGGGCTGGTGGTGACAGCGGTGGGTGGAGACATCACCTTCGTGGAGGCCGCTCGCATGCCCGGGAAGGGCGCGTTGACGCTCACGGGGCAGCTGGGCGATGTCATGCGCGAGTCGGCCACGGCTGCGCTTTCCTACGTGCGCTCGCACGCGCGCGAGCTGGGGATAGATGGAAATGCTTTCGCTGACACGGACGTTCACATTCACGTGCCGGCTGGAGCAATCCCTAAGGACGGACCATCTGCTGGGGTAACTATGGTGACAGCGCTCGTGTCGCTGTTCACGGGAAGGCACGTCCGTCCTGACGTGGCCATGACGGGCGAGATCACCCTGCGCGGCCAGGTCCTGCCCATCGGGGGCGTGAAGCAGAAAGTGTTAGCGGCACATCGGGCAGGGCTGCGAACAGTCATCCTGCCGTTGCGCAACGAGAAGGACTTGGACGATGTGCCGGAGAGCGTTCGCAGGGAGATGCGTTTTGTTCTCGTTGACCGGATTGATGAGGTGCTCAAGGCGGCCCTGTCTAATGGAGCCGCCGGTGAACTTGAGCACGATCACACAGATAGCCAGTAGGCTATCAGCAACATGAGGGGCGTTATAAAACAGACCTAGATGGATTGGTACAAGGCAGATCTACATATTCATACACCGGCGTCAATGTGCTACAAAGCGCCGGGTGTAACCTATTTCGATATCCTCGAGAAGGCGAGCCAGAAAGGGCTCGACATAATCGCTTTCACAGACCATAACTCGGTTCGTGGCTATTCTGAACTTCTAAGTGAGATACGCGACCTGGAGTTGCTCGAGCACCTCGACCGGCTGCTTCCTAACGAGAAGCAGCAACTGGAGCACGTCCGGCAGCTCATGCGCAAGGTCTTGGTGCTTCCTGGATTCGAGTTCACGGCCACATTCGGCTTTCATGTCCTGGGCATATTCTCCCCGCAGACCTCCGTTCGCGACCTCGAGCACCTGCTGCTTGATATGGGTGTCCCTAGCGCGGAGCTGGACCAGGGCACTGGTGAGGTGGGGGCCACGGTTGACGTGCTCACCGCCTACCGCATGATACACGATGCTGGTGGCATAGTAATTGCAGCGCATGCCAATTCGAGTCACGGTGTCGCGTTGCAGGGCCTCGGGTTCGGCGGCCAGACCAAGATAGCCTTCACTCAGGATCGCAACCTGGATGCGCTCGAGGTTACCGACCTCGAAAGCACGCGCCATGGGCGTACTGCCCAGTTCTTCGACGGTTCGCGGCCGGAATACCCGCGCCGCATGCACTGTATTCAGGGCTCGGACGCGCACAGGCTTGATGACGATCCTAACGACCGCACCCAATTCGGCGTTGGCGGCCGAGCTATCGAGGTCTTGCTGCCTGAGCGAAGCTTCGAAGCGCTCAAGGAGGTCTTCGCCAGCAGCAACTTCACTCGCATCCGGCCGTATAGGGCGGCCAAGGAGCCCTATGACCACGTCCAGGCAGCACGTGAGGCCGGGCCCAGCATTGTGCAGTCCTTTCATGAGAGTGCGGGACGGCGAGGCGGACGGTTGCACGCCATACTGCGCGATGTGGTAGCTTTTTCGAACACTAATGGCGGCACCATTTACGTTGGCGTTACCAGCAAGGCTTCGGCGCCGGCACGCGGCCTGGACCGGCCCGAGGAAACGGCGGCCACGCTGCGTTCCGAGATTCAGCGGCGGATCAGCCCACCGGTTGAAGTTGATATCTCGGTTGTGAAGACCAGGGGCAAACCGGTGCTTCGGCTGTCTGTCCCCAGCGGGCCGCAGAAGCCATATGCGCTTGAAGGCAGCAAGATTTACATCCGCCAAGAGGCAGAGACCAGCCTGGCGGTGCGCGAGGAGATAATCCATATCATCTCCCAGGGGGCCAAAGAGGGACAATCTGAGGAGGCGCAGCCGACGGAGCAACCGTCGGTTACGCCTGCGTTCCGCACGCCCCCGCCGCGTACCGGGGTTGAGGTGGTTTCGGTTGGTGAGGACAAGGGCACGCGCTATTTCACTCTGCGTGACCTGCGCAACGGCAGCCTGGTGCAGAACGTCACCAAGGAGTCTGCGAGGCGGCTGTGGCGCTATGCGATCAGCGAGTACGAGAAGAACGGCAAGCAGCAACCGCCGGTGCGTTGGCAGGGAGAACTTGGGTTGCGCCGCGTCTATCGCAGCAGCCGTAAGACGCGCTACAACCTGGCGCAGCTTGATGAGGCAGGTGCCGCTCACTACTACTACGGTGTGACCGAAGAAGGCTTGCATGACGAATGGAAGGCCCTGATCGAGGCAGAGGCAAAGTCAGAGAGTAGCTTGGGCAGCAAGGAACCGAAGGCTAGCGAGGAATCCCAGCAGGAGTAGGGTGAGACATGGCGGGGGAAGGGACAAGGGTGCCTCACCAGAACAGCAGGAGTGGAAGGGATGACCGAGCTAAGCAAAGTAGTTTACAGAGCCAGCAAGGGCGAACTACGTACCGACGAACTGACGCAGGACGGCACCACCTTGGCACGTTTCCAGCTCTCGCCAGAGGAGCGCAATGCTCTGAAGCAGAGCCTCGACAATGGGCAATGGGCAAACTTCGCACCCAACGCCTACAAGCAGTGGCTGTAGTCCAGCGCCAGGCATTCAGGCTGGGGTGATGCTTGGGTCCTGAAGACCTCGGCAATCGCCTCAATCAGGCCTTGGATCTAGAGAGTAACCCGCCTTACCGAGGCCAACCCTTGTCCAGGCTGGCGGCACGAGCGATAGCTCGCGCCTGTGGTCGCAGTTTCCCCGCCATGCTCGCTATATGGGCTGCCCAGGCTGCTGGGCAGCCCACACAACTGTCATTCGAGGCGGCCTCAGCATGGTTGGGCCTGTACATCGCGGCCAAGATCCTGGATGATGTGCAGGATGGCGATGCCTCTTTCGCGGGCGAAGACGTTCCCACGCAGACTGCCATCAACCTGGGCGTCGCGCTGCTTTTCGCATCTCAGCGGATCATGGTGGGGGGGCCTACGCAGCCCAGTGAGCCGACCCTGCGGCTCGCCCTGCTCAGAGAGGTGGCCGCAGTTTCATTGGCCGTGACCCAGGGCCAGCAGTCCAGCTGGGAGACGACAGGAGATGCCGATCCGCTAGAATCGGCTTGGGTTGCTGCTAGTGCCAAGGCCGGTTTGCCGCTTTGCCTGGCTTGCAGGCTGGGCGCCACTTCGGTTAGGGCGCCGAAGCGGGTCGTGGATGGCCTGGGCGAGTTCGGCCGCTTGCTGGGTGAGGCTCTGCAGGCCATGGACGACGCAAGCGGCGTCATGGCCCGGGACTTTGCCGACCTGCGTCTGGGTTCGGGTTCGCTGGCCGTGGCATACGGGCTCTCTGTCGCTGAAGGCCGAGACCGCGATGAGCTCAATCACTGGCTTGGCACGTGCCGGGCCGGGGATGGCACAGCCGCGGCGCGCACCTATGAACTCCTTGAAGGTATGGGCTGCTTGCGCTATCTTGGCATCGAGGCCAGCGCCAGGTTGCGCCGGGCCAGAGCCGCGCTGGATGGAATGGCAGACTGGTTGTCGGATGACGGCCTGGCGGCGCTGCGGGCCGTGGCGGACAGTGTTGATCCGGCCCGGGCCTGAGCCCGGCGCCCACGTGCAGGATGCCGATTAGTGAATTGGCCGCAGCTTCGTGTAGACCCGAATAGGCTGCGCGCATGGCTTGAGCGGCTCGTTTTTTTCCTGCTACTTCCCACTCTGGCGGCCATAGCGCTGGCAGGAGTGACGCTCATCACCTCGCCCTGGGACGGCATTGAATGGGCCTACCCGGATTACGAGGTGCTCTCGATCGTTCCTGGGAGCCCGGCCGAGGTGGCCGGGATTCACCTCGGCGATCATATCGTCGCCGTTGATGGTGTGCCGCCCTCGGCTCGCTTCCCCATTTACCCCACCAAGCTGTCCGGCCCGGTACTGGTCGCCGTCGAACGCCAGGGCCAGGTGCTGAATCTGCCCCTGACACTGACGCGGATGCCGGGCAGCGAGCTGGCACTGCCTCTTCTGGACCTGAGCCTGGCGCTGCTTTTCTCTGTTCTCAGCTTCGCCTTCACGGTGGGCAGGCGTGAGGCCTGGACAAGTCTGAGCTTCGTGCTCTTCTACCAGTTGCTGGCGACGGCAATCGCCACGGGCAGTGTGAGCGGGCTACAGGTGGCCTGGGCGGCAAAGGGGTTCTACGTCTGTCAGGCGCTGATTGTTCCGGCCTTCTTGTTTATGGCGCTCAACTTCCCCGTCCCTCGGCGTGAGCGACGCTGGCTGAGTGTTGTGCACGGATCGGCAGTCCTCGGTGGCGGCCTGGCCCTCATCTGTGTCCTTGTACCGCCGAGCCAGTTGCTACCCCTCCTCAACGCCGGATTGCGTCGTGCCATAATGGTCGCCTTGCTGGTTTCGGTGACAGGTGGCCTGCTCATCGTGCTGCAATCGTACCGCCAGGCCAAGGATGCCATCAGCCGATCCGCTTTCCGCGTCTCCGCCTTGGGGCTGGGGCTGTCGCTGTTGCCCTTCGTGTTCGTCTACCTCATCCCGCGCGCCGTTTTCGGGCATTGGCTGGTGCCGGCGGAAGCGGCCCTGCTCTCACTGGCAGTGCTTCCGGTCTATCACGGCTTCGCGATCACGCGACGGCGCTTCGGCGGGCTGGAGAGGATATTGCCGGCCGTGTCCTCCGCCGTGATCAGCGGCGTTGTCATAATCGGGACGCTCCTGCTCACGACCTGGCTAGCGCGAGCCATCTGGCGGGGCGGAGGCGAGGCAGCGCTGTGGGCGGGTATGCTCGTCGGGGGGGTGGTTCTGGCGGCGGCCAACGCAACCCTCATCAGTGGGGCACGGCGTGTCGTGCAACACGCCTTCTACGGCCAGTCCTACGATTACCAGTCAATCGTATCTGAGATGTCTCGGGACCTCACTCAGGCAGTCGGCCGCAAGCAGCTTGGCGACCTGGTGGTCGGGCTGCTTTGCCGCCGGATGAGCATCACCGGGGCTGCTTTGTTGAGTTCCCCGGCGGCCGGCGCCCCTTTGGCGCATGAGGCGAGCAGCGGCAGCCTTTCCGGGTTCGCAGTTGGCTTGAGCCTGGGCCCGGATAGCACCGTCGTGAGGCGGTTGGCGGAACTGGCCGCGCCCCAGCGCCGGGAGTCGTTTCTTGCCGGCTTGACCGGCCAGCCGCTGGACCCGTCGGAGGAGCAGCTGCTTGCTGATGAGAGGGTGGCGCTCTGGGTGCCGGTGATTATGCGCGGGTCGCTTCGCGCCGTACTGGTGCTTGGTAGCAAACTGAAGGATGCCCTGTTCAGCCATGAGGACCTGGAGATCGTAGCCACGCTCGCGGGCCAGATAGGCGTCAGCATGGAGAACGCTGACCTTTACGATGATCTGCGTGCCGAGATGCGTAAGCTGCAGGAAATGCAGGACCAACTCGTCCAGGCCGAGAAACTGTCCGCTGTCGGCGAGCTGGTAAGCGGGGTGGCCCACGAACTGAACAACCCGTTGACGGCCGTGATGGGTTATGCCGAACTGCTCAGAGGCGAGGTGAGCGACCCGCAGTGCCAGAGGGACATTGACAACATCCTGCGATGCGCCGAGCGCTCGCGGCGCATCGTCCGCAACCTGCTCACCTTCGCCCGACGCCAGAAGACCGAGCGTCAGATGGTAGACATAAACGAGATCGTGCGACAGACGGTCGAACTGCAGACGTACCAGATGCGCGTTGACAACGTCGCTGTCGAACTGGAACTGGATCCGGACCTGCCGCCCACTGCGGCCGATGCCTCGCAGATTCAGCAGGTTTTCATCAACATCATCATGAACGCGCACCAGGCGATAAAGGGCTATCGCCAGCAGGGCACGATCCGGGTGATCACAAGGGCTCTCAATGACACAATCCGGATCAGCATCGCGGACGATGGCCCCGGCATCCCGCCAGAGGTCATGGCGCGCATTTTCGACCCATTCTTCACGACCAAGGAGGTGGGCGTCGGCACGGGCCTGGGACTGTCCATTTGCTACGGCATCGTTCGCGGGCATGACGGGCGCATCTGGTGCGAGAGCCAGCCTGGGATGGGAGCCACGTTCCACATCGAGTTACCGGTAACACGCGTTCAGGTGCAGAAGGAACCGCCGGCGCAAGCTGTTCCCCTCAAGGCAGGCCTGCATGTGCTAATTGTCGAGGATGAGGTTGCGGTATCGGCGGTGTTACAGCGCCTGCTCGCAAAACGTGGCTGCAGCGTGGAGGCAGCGTCCGGCGGTCAGGAGGCTCTGCTCAAGGCTCGCGCTGCCGAGTATGACGTCGTCTTCTCGGACATCAAGATGCCCGGCATGAATGGGATGGCGTTCTGGCAGAAGCTGCGTGAATCCAAGCCAGAACTGGCGCGGCGCGTGATCTTCGTCACCGGTGACACGGCCAGTCCTGAGACGAGCGAGTTCCTGCGCGAGGCGGGCCAACCGGTGTTGCCCAAGCCATTCGGTACGGATGAACTGGCAAAGGCGATCGCCGAACTGGAGACTCGGCTCGGCGCAACTGAGACGACTTAGGCTCGAGGATACGAAAAGGGCAGGCGCCTGGCCTGCCCTTGAGCCTAGCTTCGATAGCGAATTGTGCGCAGGAAGAGGTCGTCTCTCTCTTCGCCGCGCGGCATCCCCCGCTCTCGCTCGCGACGATGCTTCTTCGGAGGACGCGTGCGCCGGCTGGACTCCTCTAGCGCCTCCTGCCAAGCATGCTGCATCGGCGAGGGCGGCGCTGACCCCTCTGCCTGCCGCGCCACGACTGCTGGCTCAGGCTCTACAGCCTTGAGGCTGAGGCTGATCTGGCCCTTCTCGCTATCTATGGACAGGATCTTGACGTCCACTTCGTCGCCGACTGACAGGACATCGGAGGGATCAGCGACCCGCGTGTGAGCGAGTTCGCTAACGTGTGCCAACCCATCTTTCTCGGCGCCGATGTCTATGAATGCGCCGAACTTGGTGAGCCGCACGACCTTTCCGTGAACAATGGCGCCAACCTGCAAAGAGGCCATGGGACGCTGGGGTGGGCGGAACCTGGTGACCAACATCCGGCGCTTGTCTCTGTCGACCTCGCTGACCCAGACCGTGGTCTCATCACCCTCGCGCAACTCTGGCGCGTTGCGGGCTTTGGGCCCGGTCAGTTCGGAAATGTGCAGAAGGGCAGGGAAGCCGCCGACATTGAGAATGGCTCCTACCTTGCCGATCTTTACGATCCTGCCTCTGACCTCTGCTCCAGGCTTTAGTGTGTCTAGCTCGATGCGCGTCCCGCTGGTCGTCTGTGCTTCCACCTTGGAAAGAAACCCCCGCTCCTCACATTAATCGTGCCAAGCGACACGATAGTCTACCATCGCCATTTGCCAGTGGCAAGTGCACCTGGTCGCCGATGCAGGCATCTCTGGCGCGTGCACCTCGGCAGCGCAAGGGCTGATCGTGGCGCCCAACCGGCGCTTCCCAACCCCGTCTTGAGATGTGGAGACGACTATTGCATTGTTGCCTGGGAGTTGGCAAGCGAGAACGCCAGATCGGCGGGAGCAAAGGCGGCGGGTATCAGGCTATTGAGGCTGGCTGAAGCGGCCACCGCCGCTAGCCTGGCCATCGCCAACTCGCTCTCACCGGCCTGCCAGGCCGACAGCAAGCCGGCGAAGGCGGCGTCTCCACTTCCCACAGCATTGAGCAGGTGCTGCGGCTGCGCCCGAGCCCAAACCAGCGCCGAGCGGCTGGCGAGGATGAGGCCATCTTTCCCCAGCGTCACCACGGCGAACTGTTGTACCCGATCCAGGAGCGCGACAGCAGCCCGGCTGGCCCCGGCAATGCTGGCTGTATCCATTGACAGCACGTCTGCCGCTTCCTGACGGTTCACCTTCACGGCGTAGGGGCGCGCTTCCAGGCCCAGTGCCAGTGCCGGTCCCGCTGTGTCGAGCCAGGCCCTTCCGCCAAGGCTCTGTACGCGGGCGACCAGACTGGCATATGCGTCAACCGAGAGGCCGGGAGGCAAGCTGCCGCAGAACGCTACATCATCCCCGGTTCTCGCCTCGGCGAGCGCAGCAGAGGTGGCGCTGAGCGACTCTGGCGGCGCCACCGGCCCGGGTTCGCGCACATGCAAAGGAGGGCGGCCATCCTGCCAGAGCAAGGTAGTGTGGTGGCGCACAAACGGCAGGAGGGCGAGGCAACGAGGCTCGGCGGGCATGCACCGGAGACTTGCCTCGTACTGCGCTGCTTCGTCCTGGCTCACCAGGACCACGGCAGTCGAGGCCGTTCCCAGAGTAGCAAGCGCTCGTGAGACGTTCACGCCCTTGCCGGCCGGGACATGGGCGGACGCCTCGGCCATACACGCCTTTGGGTCCGCTCCCTGGCGGAGCAGGTACACATGGTCAATGGCTGGGTTGAGCGTAACTGTCCAGATCATCCCAAGATCCTCTGGACTGAGCCGAAAGGCAGACACGCCATCGTAGACCGAGTTGGGTCCCGACCGCAAGACCCGGTGCGGGCTCGTACGAATTGACACGCACAGGCGCCTGGAGGATAATGGAATTGACCTTCGGGGCAGGGTGAGGCTGGACGCCGGCGATACTGGCGGCAAGCCAAATCCCGATCGGCGGTAAGGCGCAAAGAGTGCGCCAAGCCCGCGAGCTCACGCTGATCCGGTGCCGCGCTTGGAGCGCGAATTCCGGAGCCGACGGTAAAGTCCGGATGGAAGAGGGTTGGCCGTTCGTCGTACTTTGGCTGGCCTATGGACCGAGCCCCGCTGGTGAAGCGGGGCTCTTTCTTTTGGTGGTGAACTGTGAAGCTGCTGCACAATGTGTCGGCTAGGGCACAGCTGCTGCTATCAGTGATTCTGGGCATCGCTCTGCTTGGGCTGTGGTCGGCTCTAGTGGCGCTGGGGCATTACCCGCCCTTCATCCTGCCCGGCCCTGAAGCAGTTCTGAACAAAGCCTTCCAGGTGTTGGCCGACGGGAGCCTGTTGCGCCATGTTCGGGTGACGCTTTTCGAGGTGCTCGCCGGGCTGGCCCTGGGTTCGGCTGCTGCTGTCGCCGCTGGTTATCTCCTGGCACGAAACGAATGGTTCGAACGCATCCTCAGCCCTTATCTGATGGCGGCGCAGTCCGTACCCATCGTCGCTCTGGCGCCGCTTCTTGTGATTTGGTTCGGCTTTGGCCTGCTCAGCAAGGTGCTGGTGTGTGCGCTGGTCGTCTTCTCACCGATGCTGATCGCGACCATCGTTGGCCTTCGCTCGGCGCCGAGCGACCTGCTCGACCTGATGCAGGTGCTGCACGCCAGCCGTTGGGATACATTCGCCAAGATTGAGGTACCATCGGCGCTGCCGGTGCTGTTCGGTGGTCTGCGTCTGTCCGTGACCCTTGCCGTCGTGGGTGCGGTGGTGGGGGAGTTTGTCGGCGCCCAGGAGGGCCTCGGGTTCCTCGTCAACCTGGCTAAGGGGCTGTTCGACACTCCGCTCATGTTCGTGGCCTTGGGGACGCTGGTGGTCATGGCCATGGCCCTCTATCTGTGTGTACTCGCTTTAGAACGGCATCTTCTTTCCTGGAGGAACTGAGAGTGAGGATATCACGTCGCGCTCTACTCGCTGGTTTGCCAGCCCTGGCCTTGGCCGGCTGCGCCCGTCCGGCGCTCGGCTCGGTCAAGGTGAAGATCGCTATGGGTTACATCCCGAACGTGCAGTTCGCACCCGTGTATGTAGCCATGGACAAAGGTGCTTTTGCTGCTCAGGGCCTTCAGCCGGAGCTCGACTACGGCTTTGAGCAGGACATTATGGCTCTTCTCGGGGCGGGCAAGCTGCAGTTCGCCATCGCCAGTGGTGAACAGGTGATCCTCGCCAGATCCCAGGGGCTGCCCGTAGTCTATGTGTTCAACTGGTACAACCGATACCCGGTATCGGTTGTGTCGTTGGCGGAGAAGGGGATCACCAAGCCGGAACACTTGATCGGCAAGGTCGTGGGTACGCCGGCTTTCGCCGGTGCCTCCTACGTGGGCTGGCTGGCGCTGCTTTACGCGGTCAAGATTAAGCCGGAACAGGTGACCTTGCGCAACATCGGCTACACCCAGGTGGCGGCGCTGACGTCGGGGCAGGTGGATGCCGCCATCTGCTACTACATGAACGAGCCGGTTCAGCTTGAGCAGGAAGGGTACAAGGTGAACCAGATCCTGGTGTCGGATTACATCAACCTGCCACCGGCTGGTATCGTCACCAACGAGAGCACCATCAATAAGAACGCGGACCTGGTCCGGAAGGTTGATCGCGCTTTCTGGGAAGGGTTGCGTGACACTCTGGACAACCCCGACGCTGCTCTGGCCTCGGCGGAGAAACATGTGCCGGAGATCTCGAAGAGCCGCGACACGCAGAGGGCCGTCCTGGCGGCTTCTATCAAGTTGTGGCGCAACGACAAGCTGGGGATGTCGGACGGGCAGGCATGGGCGCAGGCAGCCGGCTTCATGCGCCAGGCTGGCCTTATTCCGGTGGATGTGAAACCGGAGCTTCTCTATACCAACCAATTCGTGCCGACGGGGGCGTGATTGCCTGGCTTCGCTGTGCGTCTGCGCGGTCTGGCCTATACCTACGCCGCTACTCGCGCGCCGCTGGAGGCGCTGGCGGAAGTCAGTCTTGAGATAGGCAAGGGTGAGTTCGTGTCCCTTGTCGGTCCTTCGGGCTGCGGCAAGACGACTCTGCTGCGCCTGGTAGCAGGGTTGGCGGAGCCGAGTGCTGGCAGCATCGAACTCGGTGATCCAGGGCGTGGGGTTGGCTACGTTTCCCAGAGCGCAGCCTTGTTGCCCTGGCGCAACGTCAACGGCAACATCGCCTTGCCTTTGGAGTTGCTGCGCTGGCCCTCTGCACGCTTGCGGGAGCGGGTGCGGGAACTGGTGGCTCTGGTTGGCCTGGAAGGCTTTGAGACGTCCTACCCGCGCCAGCTATCCGGAGGGATGCAGCAGCGAGTAGCGCTCGCCCGTGCCTTGGCGCACAACCCGGCCTTACTGCTCCTGGACGAGCCGTTCGCCAGCCTGGACGCACTCTCGCGTGAACATATGAACGAGGAACTGCAACGCGTGTGGCTTGCAAGTGGCAACGGCGATGCTGCCGAAGTCAAGACGGTGCTCATGGTGACGCACAGCATTGATGAAGCTGTCTTCCTCTCCGATCGTATCGTCATCCTGTCTCACAGGCCTGGAACAGTACGCCAGGTGATTGCTGACGACCTGGCGCGACCGAGGCTGGCAGCGACGCGGGAGTCGCCGCAGTTCGTCGAACTGGCGGCGCAGGTAAGGGCGACGATACAGGCGGCCGAGATGGAGACAGCCATCTGAGGCCAGCCCAGGATGGCAGCGTTCGCGGGTCGATCACTCCTCCGCAACCTGAGCGGAGAGGTTGCGCGCTCGGCGGGCGGCGAGGCCGGTGGCTAGAACAAGCGAGTGATGCCGCTGCGCAAAGCCAGGGCGGCGGCGAAAGCGGCGCCGCTGCATAGGCCGATGGCATAGGAGGCTGCCACGCCGGCGTAACGTAGCTCGCGCTTACGCAATAGATCGGCGTACTGCCTCAGAGTCCAGGTGCTCCCGCTGGGGACTGTCTCCGCCGTGAGGATGGCCTGTTTCAGGTCGGCCGCTGATCTACCCGGGAAGTAGGTGCAAGCGAGGCCGACGGTGGCGGCGCTGTGGGCGTCACTGCCGGATACTATGGCGCGCCCGGCGCGCTCGGCCAGGAGACGGGCACGCTGGTTAGGCCCCTTGCCGACGAGGCAGGCATTGAAGGCCTCCATGGCGTCGAAGCCGAGCGCCAACAAGCGTTCCTCGGTGATATTGTTGCGCCAGGGGTTCAGGACCCCGTTGGACACAGGGTCGTAGGGATGAGCGATGACGGCTATCCCGCCCTGATCATGAACGGCAGCGATGCTCTCGGAGAGGCTCAGTTTCGGCGGGATACGATCCCGCAGGAAAAGCGCGAGCAGGTGACCGTCTCTGGTGGAGACTTCTTCGCCGACCACTACCTCCAACCCGTATTGGCCTGCCAGCGCCTGGGCCCGGGTAGCACTGTGTATCAGGTTGTGGTCGGTGATCGCTAAGACGTTGATGCCGGCCTTCTGGGCCGATGCTAGAACCTGCCGGACATCGGAAATGCCATCGCTGGCGCTGGTGTGTACGTGAAGATCTGCTTTCCCCGTTGTGACCTCCGGGCGCTCACCTGAAAGATAGACAAAAAAGGACCTCTGACGAAGAGGCCCTTCCACACTTCGACTCTAGGACATCAAGGTTACATGACAACGACGATGCTGGCAAGAACGCCGACTGCTCCTACCTGGCGGGCACAGCCATTAAGGCACATACCCCATCAGTCGTGTTGCCGCGGGGCGGCAGCATCGGCAGTTCGAAAGCAAGGCGGGACAGCAGATAGGAAAGCGTGGATTCGGCGCCTTGGTTGCCGTTGAGACGGTCCGGGTGTATGCCATCAAAGCAGCCGCCACTGTTTGTGTCGTAGAGCGCCTGGCCAAGGCGATTCCTGCCCAGGAACCAGGCGAAGGCGTCATAGGCGCGAGCGAGATAGGCATCGTCTCCAGTAACCTGGTAGGCGGCCATGCAGCCGTGGATGACCGCCTGCGCATCTACCGGTTGCTGGTCGAAGACCGCCCTCTGCCCGCCGCGGACATACCAGCCATTCTGGCCGATCAGGTCTAGCATGTGGCCATCGAAGTAGAGACTGAGCAGGAAATCCAGGCCGCGGATGGCTACCTCGGCGTAACGGGGGCGGCCGCTCACGAGATACGCATGCAACAGCCCTTCGCAGAGCTTGGGGCTGCTGTAGGCTATGATGTTCTCGAACCAGGGCCACTCGTCATCGGCGGTAGCGTCCCATAGCTCGAGGAGGCGGTCGGCCAGCGGCAGCATGAGCCCGGGCAACTGGTCACGCCGATAGCCACCCTGGGTGGCCCAGCCGAGCCCAATGAGCGCGAACGCCTGGGCACGGGGAGCGCTCAGGCCCGGGATATGGGGCAGGAACTTCTCGAGCAGGATCTCGGCGGAATGCACCATTCCCGGCTGTGAAGCCGAACTTATCGCATAGCCGAGACCCCAGACAGCTCGACCCTGGCTGTCCTCCGAACCGACTTCATCCAACCATCTGCGGTCGTAGCCGAGAAAAGTGCGAAATCGACCATCGGGTCGTTGGGCGTAACGCAGGAAGGACAGGTAGCGCCATGCCAGGTCAATGCCATCCTCCCCGCCGGTCACCTGGGCCGACTGGACGGCTACGAGCAAGGCACGGGCGTTATCATCGGTGGCGTAGCCGAAGTGGGGGTCAGGTGCGGTGTAGAACGCATGCTGGAGGATGCCGGTGTCATCGGTCATGCGGCGCAAATGGTCAAGGCGCAGAGGCGGCAGTTCGCCGCTCTCTGGCGGGTATAGCTGGTGCATCGGGCGCGGTGTGGACATGATGACACCTCTATAGGTTGTCAGCGGGCGATGACCTGAGGCAGCTGCACGAACGCTGGACGGCTGACCGCCGGCACGGCAACCTGCTCGAAGACCTCGCAGTAGCGCTTGCCAACCTCACGCCAAACCCAGGGGCGCGTGTATCGGTAGGCGCGCTCGGCCATCTGCAGGCGCTCTTTCTCGCTGACGAGAAGCCTGGAAAGTGCCTGTGCGATCGCCTCACTATCGCGGAATGGGACGATGACGCCACGATCCTGGGCAAGGACCTCCTTGGCGTAGGCGAAAGGAGTGGCGATGGTGGGTTTGCCTGCGCCAACAGCGTAAGCCATCGTGCCGGAGACGATCTGTTCCGGATTCAGATAGGGCATCAGGTAGATGTCTGTTGCCTGCAGGTAGAGAATCAGTTCCTGCAGCGAGAGGTAGCGATTGACAAAGGAGACGTTGTTCTCGATGCCGAGGGCACGGCATCTGTTGAGCAGGCCTTCACGGTAAGCCTCTCCCTCATTGCGGACGATCACGGGGTGCGTCCGCCCGATCACAAGGTAGAGGACCTCAGGGTGGTCCTTCACAGCCTGAGACACGGCGTCGAGCGCGTACTCGATGCCTTTCCCTGGGCCGATGAGGCCGAAGGTCGCGACGACCGTCCTGCCAGCATAACCGAGCTCACGCTTGCGCTGCTCGATCAGGCTGGGTGACCAGGCCATGTCAGGAATGCCGTGAGGGATGTAATGCAGTTTGTAAGCCGGTACGTTGCAAGTGGAACGCAACAATCTCAGGGCGTTCTCAGCCAGGACGACTACGGCGTCGCTTGCCTGGATGATGGCGCGAGTAACGTCGCGGAAATGCCCTGTAGGCTGAGACAACACGGTGTGCAGAGTCGTGACCACAGGCACCCGGAGGGCATCAATGAAATCCAGCACATACTCTCCATCTTCGCCGCGGAAGATGCCGTACTCGTGCTGGAGGCAGACTACGTCTACTCCTGACTCGTTGATTGCCCGCGCTGCCCGGCGGTAAGAGGCAAGCTGGCTATCCTCGATCGTGTAGCGTACGTCTGGCCCGTACCTGTACGATGCAGGCCAATCGTTGACGGCGCACACGCTGACATCGTCTACCAAGTTGGGCCACTGACGCAGGCTGAGGGCCGTGTCTTGAGTGAACGTCGCGATGCCACACTCCCTCGGCGGGTATGTGCCTACTAGAGCGACTCTCAGCCGGCGAGCATTGCCGGCGTTCGGACTTGCAGGATGCCTCGTCATCATCTGGATCCTCCAACAAGCAGAACTAACTTGGTCGGACAACGCTCTCAGCGCTGAGTGGAGTTCGGCGCTTTCCTGGGTACGGGCTGCTGTGGCGGCCTACCTACCGCCTGGCCGTACCTTTGGACGCTGCGTCTAACGTATCGTTATGTCTAAGTATATCACAGTTTTGGCGCCTGTCTATAGGACAGTGTTGTTTCTTTGTTAGAATTCACTGCCGAGCCAGGCCGGATCTCCCAGGGGCGGCACCCATACCCTGCTATCAGTACCGCTGATCGCCCGTGCCTTCGTGGCGCGGGCGGAAGGGCGGGGAGCACTCGAAGCATGTGGGGCTCCTTCGGTGGGGCGATTTGGTTCCCCGCTGCCGGACGCCACGGTCCGTGAAGCGAGCCCGGGTGCCCAGTGCGGAGGCCTTATCATTTCAGGCAGTCCGTCGCTGTGGGGCAACACACTTGGTGCTGCTTTCGCTCCTGGAATTTGACGGCTACGGAGGCAAGCGTTGATATTCAGGCGCAGGTGTGCGAGCGGCGGCCCATGATGGCAGGAGGGAAGGTGCGGGTTATCGCTGGTATTGCCAAAGGCAGGCGGCTGAAGGACGTCCCGGGAACAGGTACCCGGCCGGTGACCGACCGGGTAAAGGAGGCGGTCTTCGACATCCTTGGGCCCGAGATAGAGGGGAAGCGTTTTCTGGACCTGTTTGCTGGGACGGGTGGAGTGGGCATCGAGGCGCTCAGCCGGGGCGCGAGAGAGGCCTGGTTTGTCGAGAAGGAGCCGCGGGCGCTCGCGACGATCCGAGACAACCTGACGAGCACCGGGCTGGGAGACGCTGGGAGAGTCGTACGCAGCGACGTCTTTCACTTTCTGCGAAACACGATGGAACAATTCGACATAATCTACGTGGCACCGCCGCAATACCAGGGGTTGTGGAAGCGGACGCTGTTGCTGTTGGACGAGGAGCAGTCTCCGGCAACTGGCCTGGTGATTGTACAGATCCATCCCAAGGAGTTCGAGGGGCTGGCCTTGCGGCACCTCGTACTCACGGACAAGCGCACCTACGGCAGCACGCTCGTTGCCTTCTATCGCCGGAGCCAGGCCGACGAATCTGGCCCTGTGACACTGGATGCTGGCCGCCAGTAACGTTGCACCGCGAGGCGGGCAATGGTATATTCGGGGTGTAGGTGATGATCGGGTGCGTAGCTCAGTTGGTTAGAGCGCACGGTTCACATCCGTGAGGTCATAGGTTCGAATCCTATCGCGCCCACCAGGCCGCGAGCATGTTGAGGCATGTGCTCGCGGCTTTTGTCTCTCAGTGGTTTATCTGCCCTGCCTCCGACGCAACTGCTACATGGCCTGGGCGGATGGCAGACGATGACAATGGCGCCTGCGGTCCAGAGTCTGCCCGCAGAATCGGCGTGTAGTGGCCTGACAGGCCCGGGTGGGGCCAAGCCAAAGAAAGCAAGGAGG
>Ga0078972_1005254_pt1 | contig 33331 bp, 31 predicted proteins | sample YelNatPaOPGAMG01_FD_67568 | JGI IMG/M metagenome (GOLD analysis project Ga0078972, IMG submission 67568) | Hot spring thermophilic microbial communities from Obsidian Pool, Yellowstone National Park, USA - OP-RAMG-01 (SPADES assembly) (version 2) | ecosystem: Environmental > Aquatic > Thermal... | reverse complement strand
AAGTTGGCGCTGCCCAGCATCTGGCGCAGGTACCACTGACCCTGGGTTTCGCCGATCATGTCGGTCTTGGTGAACTTCTCGGCGCCGTCGGGGAAATGGCCGCAGAAGATGACCGCGTTGGACCACACGTTGCGGATCACGTTGGCCAGCGCGTTGGCTTTCAGCGTCGACCGGTACGTCGCCCCCGGCGAGAGCGCGGTCAGCGCCGGGAAGGCGACATAGTCCTTGAGCACCTGCCGGCCGGCCTTGGCCAGGAACTCGTCGACCCGTTCCCGGGCCTCGTCGTGCTCCATCCGGCGCTTGGCGATCTTGCCCAGCTCCACGTGCTGCAGGCCGACGCCCCATTCGAAGAGAAGGGCGAGCAGCGTGTTGTAGACCACGTTGAAGAGGTTGAAACGCTTCCAGCGCTGGTCACGGGTGACGCGCAGCAAGCCGTAGCCGACGTCGTCGTCCATCCCGAGGATGTTGGTGAACTTGTGGTGCACGAAGTTGTGGGTGTAGCGCCAGTGCTTCGAGGACCCGCTCATGTCCCACTCCCACGTCGAGGAATGGATCTCCGGGTCGTTCATCCAGTCCCACTGGCCGTGCATGACGTTGTGGCCGATCTCCATGTTCTCGACGATCTTGGCCACGCCCAGGGTCACGGTGCCCGCCCACCAGGCAGAACGTCGTGAACTGGCCGCGAGCAGCACCCGCCCGGCGATCTCGAGTGCGCGCTGGGCCGCGATGGTGCGGTGGATATAGCGCGCGTCGCGCTCGCCGCGCGAGTCTTCGATGTCGCGGCGGATGGCGTCCAGCTCGAACGCCAGGCTTTCGACGTCAGCATCGGTCAAATGCGCGAATACGTCGACGTCGGTGATCGCCATCGTCTTCAGCTCCCTGCGGTTGATCGGGTGGTGGTTGACCCCGGGGGCCGCTCACCTACGTTATCGTAACCTACGAAACCGTAGGTTACCTGTCAGTAGCTCTTAGATGTCGACCACACAATCGCCGGAGGCCGCCGAGACGCAGGTCTGAATGCGGCTGCCGGGTTCGTGCTCGCGGCCGGTTCGCAGGTCGCGGACGTGGCCGTCCACCAAGCTCACCACACACGACTGGCAGATACCCATGCGGCAGCCGAAGGGCATCTGCACACCGGCGCCCTCGCCCGCCTCCATCAACGACGTCGCGGCGTCGGCGGCGACGGCGCGACCGCTTCGCGCGAACGTGACCGTTCCCCCCGCTCCGGCCGGCGCCGCCTTGGCCACCGCGAACCGCTCCAGGTGCAGCCGATCGCCGATGCCGGCCGCCGACCACACCTTCTCGGCCTGGGTGAGCATGCTCTCCGGCCCGCACGCCCACGTCTGGCGTTCGCGCCAGTCCGGCACCTCCCGGTCGAGGCCGGCCAGGTCCAGCCGCCCCTCGACGCGGGTCTCGCGCACCCGCAGCCGGTAGCCCTGCCGGCCCGCGGCCAGCGCGGCCAACTCGGCGCCGAACATCACCTCGGCTTGGGTGGGGGCCGAATGCAGATGCACGACATCGCCGATTTGGTTGCGGCGCAACAATGTTCGTAACATCGACATCACCGGCGTGATCCCGGATCCGGCGGTGAGGAACAGGATGGAGCGCGGCGCCGGGTCGGGCAGGACGAAGTTGCCCCGCGGGGCGGCCAGTCGCACGATGGTCCCCGGCTCGACACCGGCGACCAGATGGGTGGAGAGAAATCCTTCGGGCATCGCCTTCACGGTGATCGTGACCGTGCGCGACGACCCGGACGGGGCGGCCGGGCTCGACGTCAGCGAGTACGACCGCCAGCGCCACCGCCCGTCGAGTGGGACGCCGATCCCGATGTACTGACCCGGCTGATAGTCGAAGCTGAAGCCCCAGCCCGGTTTGATCACCAGCGTCGCGGAGTCCTCCGTCTCCCGGCGCACCTGAATGATGCGGCCCCGCAACTCCCGCGCGGACCACAGCGGATTTGCCAGGCGCAGGTAGTCGTCGGGCAGCAGCGGCGTGGTGATGCGGGCCGCCAGCGTGCGCAGCGCGTGCCAGGCGGGATGCCTGTCGGCGCCCGCGACGGTGGGACGCGTGGTCTCGACGACATTGGCGGTGACCGGGGCGTAATTCTTGCTCATCGGGGGCTCCTGTCCACGACTGGTCACTTGTCAGCGCCCCCCGCCGGCGACGGTACGGCGCCGCTCCCAGAAGCTACGGTAGCGTAACTTACGCTACCGTATACGAAAATGTGACGCACCCGCTCCGGCCCCTCGCCATCACAGCAGCTCGAGCAGGAACGGCAGCTCCTGGCTGGCGTACCAGGCCAAGTCGTGATCCTGCGCGTCGCCGACGGCCAGTTCGGCATCCTCGTCGCCGAGGTCCGCGGCGTCGATCGCCTCGATCGCCGTGACGACGTCCGGCTCGGCCTCGGCGGTGTCGACATAGGCGGCGATCACCCGGTCCATCCCGACCGGCGCACCGAGTTTGACGACGGCGTCGTCGAGGTCGGGACGGTGTTTTGCCCCGGATTCGCCCAAGTCGACGTCGGCGCTCAGCACCACGCGCCGCGGCGGCAGGCCGTCGGGCCCGGCGTCGCGGTCGGCCGCCAGCAGGCGCAGCGACGCCAGCGCCGCCTCGCGCAGCGCCACCTCGGCCAGTTCGTCGTCGTCACCCTCGGCGTAGGCCTCGCGCAACGTCGGGGTCACCGCGAACGCGATGCCGCTGACCGGCGCCAGCGATCCCTGCGCGACCAGCTGCTGCAGCATCGCCAGCGTGGCCGGGACGTACACGACGGTCATGAGTCCGCCGCGCCGGCGATCAGCGTCGCCGCATAGTCCTGCACGTACGTCGACAACTCACGGGGCGGCCGCTGGTAGTTCTCGGCCGCGATCACCCGCTTCGGCAACGTGATCGCGGGCCTTTCGACGTCGTGGTACTCGATCGTGGACAGCAGGTGCGCCATCATGTTCAGCCGGGCGTGCCTCTTGATGTCCGATTCCACGACGAACCACGGGCTGACCGGCGTGTCGGTGTGCACCATCATCTCGTCCTTGGCGCGCGAAAAGTCCTCCCACCGGTACACCGATTCCAGGTCCATGGTGCTGAGTTTCCATCGCCGCACGGGGTCGTTGCGCCGCGCCTTGAACCGGCGCAGCTGCTCGGCCTCGGACACCGAGAACCAATACTTGCGCAGCACGATCCCGTCGTCGATCAGCATCTGCTCGAAGATCGGCGTCTGCCGCAAAAACAGCACATATTCCTGCGGCGTGCAGAATCCCATGACTTTCTCGATGCCGGCGCGGTTGTACCATGACCGGTCGAAAAGCACGATCTCCCCTCGCGCGGGCAGCTGGGCGATGTACCGCTGGAAATACCATTGCCCGCGTTCCCGGTCGGTCGGCACCGGCAGCGCGGCGATGCGCACCTCCCGGGGGTTGAGGTATTCGGTGATCCTCTTGATGGCACCGCCTTTGCCCGCGCCGTCGCGACCCTCGAAGATGATCACCAGACGCGCCCCGGAATACCGCACCCACTCCTGCAACTTCACGAATTCGCTTTGCAGCCGGAACAATTCGGCCTCGTAGCGGGCGCGGGAAATCCTGGGCGGGTCCGGGGCGGCCGATTTCTTTTTCTTCGCCCTCGCCCGGCTGCCGTCGCTGGTCGCGGTGCTCACAGCAACGAATGCTATCTCGCTGCGATTCCGCGGCACCAACTTTCGCGCCACGCGCTAACGGGCGGTGTCCAGGAGTTCCTCGAGCGCCTGGTTCAACAGATCGGGCAGCAGGTCGACGTCGCTCATGGCGTCGCGGTCGGCGTTGATCCCGAAATACAGCATGCCGTTGTACGACGTCACGCTGATGGCCAGCGCCTGGCCGTTCAGCAGGGGCGGCACCGCGTAGGCCTCCAGCAGCTTGGTGCCTGCGATGTACATCTGCGACTGCGCCCCGGGGGCATTGGTGATCAGCAGGTTGAATGTCCGCTTGGAGAAGCTGGGAAAGGCGGTGGCGACGCGGACACCCATGGCGTGCAGGGTCGGTGGCGCGAAGCCCGACAAGGTGACGATGGTCCTGGCGTCGACCGCGCTGGCGGCGGTCGGGTTGGACTCGGTGGCATGGGCGATCTGCGACAGCCGCACCACGGCGTTGGGCTCCCCCACCGGAAGGTCGACGAGAAACGGTGTGACCTGGCTGATCATCTGTCCCGGTCCGGTGGAGTCGAACTGGTCCTCGGCGTAGACCGACAGCGGCGCCATCGCCCGGACCGTCGCGGTCGGCGACACCGGTTCCCCGCGCGACAGCAGCCAGTTGGCCAGCGCGCCGGCCACCACGGCCAGCACCACGTCGTTGATGTCGCAGTCGTAGCGTGCCCGCACCGTCCGGTAGTCCTCGAGGCTGGCACGGGCGACCGCGAAGCGCCGGTTGCGGGAGACGGTCGCGTTGAGCGGGCTGCTGGGCGCCGTGCCGCGCGCCACCGCCCGCGCGAGGCGCACGGCGCGATGGCCCACCTCGAGCAACTCGGCGTGGTTGGTCACCGCCCCGGCCACCGCCGACCCGACGGCCCGCAGCTGCGCGCCCGGGCCCGCCACCCAGTCGCCCAGCGCGCCCAGCAGCAGCCGGGTGTTGCCGGGGTCGCGTTCCGGCACCCAGATGTCTTCGGGGAGCGCCGGCGGGCGTCGCGTCCGGTCGGCGATGACATGACCGATCGACAGTGCCGTCACACCGTTGATCAGGGCCTGATGGGACTTCGTGTAGAGAGCCAGGCGGCTGCCGGCCAGGCCCTCGACGAGATAGGCCTCCCACAACGGCCGCGACTTGTCCAGCGGCCGCGCGGCGAGCCGGGCGATCAGCTCGTGCAGTTGCTCGTCGCTGCCGGGCGAGGGCAGCGCCGAGCGACGCACGTGATAGGTGATGTCGAAGTCGCTGTCGTCGATCCACACGGGCCTGGCCATGCCGATGACCTCGCGGACCTTCTGCCGGTAGCGCGGCACCTGCGGCAGCCGATGCTCGATGGTTGCCAACAGCGACTCGTAGCTCAGCCCGGCGCGCGACCGGCGCAGAATGTACAGCGACCCGACGTACATCGGGGTGGAGGTGTTTTCCAGCCGGAAGAACGACGCGTCCGCGGGGGACAAGCGGGTCACCATTGCGGCCCCGTCCTCCTTGTCGATCGTTGCCACACCGCTGTTCCCGCCCACGGTAACCGCCCAACCGGCGCACAGCGCCGCGCGGGTACGCGTGAGGTCGAGTTGTGCCATGATGGCCGGTGTCTGCCCCTCTCCAGCAGGCCCGCCCGCCGTCGGGACCACTCGGTTTGACCACGTGACTGGAGAGTGCACATTGCCCGTCCATCCCGTCGTGCGGCCGTCCGGCCCGGATGCTTTCACCGTGACGCCCGTCATCGACTACGAGCCCCCGACCCGAGACGTGCCCGCGTGCCGGCATCCGTCCCCGGCCTCGCCGCGGCGGCGCGGCGCCCGTGCGCCGCTGCGCCGCCAGGACGGGCCCGGCGGCCAGCCCCACCCCCCGCCGTCGAGCGGCACGAACCTGTCGCCACGGATGCGCCAGGCGGCGATCTTCGCCGACGCGGCGCTGCGCCGCGTTCTCGAGGTCATCGACCGCCGCCGTCCCGCCGCCCAGCTGCAGCCCCTGCTCGCGCCCGGCCTGGTCGACTCCGTGCTGTCGGTGGTCCGGGCCGGTGCCGGCGCTGACGGCGCCGCCGTGCTGCGCCGCATGCGGCTGCAACCGGCGGGGCGCCGCGACCCGGAGACGGCGGCCGAGGTCTTCGGCTCCTACAGCCGCGGCAACAGGGTCCACGCGATCGCCTGCCGCGTGGAGCAGCTGTGCGCCGGGGGCCGGCCCCGGTGGCTGGTGGTCGCGCTGCACATCGGTTGAGGTCTAGTGCGGCGAGCCGGCCCCTTGCGGCAGCGGGCCGCCGGTGAAGCGCGCCAGCACCGGACCCGCGATCGCCATCACGAAGACGTAGGACGTCGCCAGCGCCGCCACGGCGGGGATGGATGCGCCGATCAACCCGATGATGACCAGAGAGAACTCGCCGCGGGCGATCAGCGCGGTGCCGGCACGCAGCTGGCCGCGCCGCGCCACCCCGTCGCGGCGGGCCGCGACCATCCCGGTGAGCACCTTGGTCGCCGCGGTCACGACGGCCAGCACCAGGGCCGCCGGAAGCATCGGAACCAGCTGCTGGGGATCGACCGACAGGCCGATCGACAGAAAGAACGTCGCGGCGAACAGGTCGCGCAGCGGGCCCAGCACCTTGCGTGCCCGATCCGCGGTGTCCCCGGTCAGCGTCAGTCCCACCAGGAAGGCGCCGACGGCGGCCGACGCGTGCAACGACTCGGCCAGCGCGGCCACCATCAGGGTCACCCCCAGCACCCGCAGCAGCAGCTGCTCGGAGTCGGGGTGCGTCACCAGCCGGCCGAAGTGGTGGCCCCAGCGATAGGACGCGGTGAACGCCGAGACGAGCGCGATGACCGCGGCGACCATGCTCGCGACGGCCGCCGGCCAGGTGCCGCCCGAGGCCAGCACCGAGAACAGCGGAAGGTACGCCGCCATCGCGAAGTCCTCGAGCACGAGCACCGACAGCACGGCCGGCGTCTCGCGGTTACCGAGGCGGCGCAGGTCTTCCAGCAGCCGCGCGATCACGCCCGACGAGGAGATGTAGGTGACCCCGGCCAGCGACAGGATGGCCACACCGTCGAGCCCCAGCAGCCAGCCCGCCACCGCGCCCGGCGTGGCATTGAGGGCCACGTCGGCGCCCGCCGACGGCAGGTGATGCCGCAGGCTGCTGGCGAACTCGGTCGCGGAGAACTCCAGACCCAGGGTCAGCAGCAGCAAGACGATGCCCAGCGTCGCGGCCGTGGTGATGAACCCGCCCGCAGCGGCCACCGGCCAGATGCCGCCGTTGCCCAGCGACAGGCCCGCCAGCAGGTACAGCGGTATCGGCGACAACGCGAAGCGGCGCGCCAGGGCCCCCAGCACCGACAGCACTGCCAGGAGAGCGCCGAGCTGGAACAGCAGCGCCTCCGAAACCTGCACGGGCTCAGCCCTTGTCGACGATCTGCTCGACCCCGGCGATGCCTTCTGCGGTGCCGATGACGATCAGGACGTCCTGGGCGCGCAGCATCTCGGCTGGACCCGGCGAGGCGAGCACCTCCTCGTTGCGCACGATCGCGACGATCGAGGCCCCGGTGCGGGTGCGCGCGTGGGTGTCCCCCAGTGGATGGCCGGCGAACGGGCTGCCCGCCAGGATGTGGACCTGCCCCGTCTCGAGGCCGGGTATCTCGCGGGCCAGTTCGGTGAACCGCTCCGCGATCCGCGGCGCGCCGAGAATCTGCGCCATGGCCTCGGCCTCCTCGTCGGTGAGGCACAGCAGCGGTCGCGCCTGGTCCGGGTCCTCTCGGGCGTAGACGACGACGTCGAATTCGCCGCTGCGCCGGGCGATGATGCCGATCCGGTCGCCCTTGTGGTCGGTGAACTCGTAGCGGAGGCCGACGCCCGGCAGGAGCACCTCGTTGACATCCATGGCGTCGATCCTTGACGAAACGCGGCCGGGATCAAAGCGCACCGGCCGGATACGGCTAGCGCTTCTTCACCGATTTCGGCGGCTTGGCACCGCGGCCCTGCTGTCGCGCGGCCGCGCGCCGTTCGCGGCGGCTGGCGCCGGCGGGCACGCCGGCCGGCGCCTTCTCCGCGCCGCCGCCGTTGCGCTGCAGCTGCGCCGAGCCGTCCTCCGACGGGCCCGAATACGTCAGGGCGGCCGCCTCGTTGTCGTCGATGCCCTTGGCGCGCAGCGTGCTGTGCGTCTCTTCGCGCGCCGCCGGCGCCGCACCGTCGCCCGCTTGTTCGGCGTCCGTGGCGTCGGACTTGCCGAGGCCGGCCAGCCCCTCGGGCGCCGCCACCGGGGCCACCTGCGGGGACGGCGCGGGCACGGCTTCCACGGCGACGTTGAACAAGAAACCGACCGACTCTTCCTTCATGCCGTCGAGCATGGCCATGAACATGTCGTAGCCCTCGCGCTGGTATTCGACCAGCGGGTCGCGCTGCGCCATCGCCCGCAGCCCGATGCCCTCCTTGAGATAGTCCATCTCGTAGAGGTGCTCGCGCCACTTGCGGTCGATGACGTTGAGCAGCACGTTGCGCTCCAACTGCCGCATCGCGCCCTCACCCGCGAGCTCCTCGAGCTCGGCTTCCCTTGCGGTGTAGGCGCGTTCGGCATCGGAGAGCAGCTCGTCGAGCAGTTCCTCGCGGGTCAGGTCGTCGCGGTCGGAGTCGGCGTCCAGGCGCATCAGCGTCTCGTGGTCGATCCCGACCGGGTACAGCGTCCTCAGCGCCGTCCACAGCGCCTCCAGGTCCCAGTCCTCGGCGTAACCCTCGGCCGTCGCGCCGTTGACGTAGGCGGTGACCACGTCGCGGACCATGTCGAGGGCCTGCTCCCTGAGGTTCTCACCCTCGAGGATGCGGCGGCGCTCGGCGTAGATCACCTTGCGCTGCTGGTTCATCACCTCGTCGTACTTGAGGACGTTCTTTCTGACCTCGAAGTTCTGCTGCTCGACCTGGGTCTGCGCGCTCTTGATCGCGCGGGTGACCATCTTCGCCTCGATCGGCACGTCGTCGGGCAGGTTGAGGCGGTTCAGCATCGCCTCCAGGGCGGCGCCGTTGAACCGCCGCATCAGCTCGTCGCCCAGCGACAGGTAGAAGCGCGACTCCCCCGGGTCGCCCTGGCGCCCGGAGCGGCCGCGCAGCTGGTTGTCGATGCGCCGCGACTCGTGCCGCTCGGTGCCCAGCACGTACAGGCCGCCCGCCTCGATCACCTCGGCGGCCTCCTTGCCGGCCTCCTCCTTGACCTTGGGCAGCTCCGCGTGCCAGGCCGCCTCGTACTCGTCGGGCGTCTCCACCGGGTCCAGGCCGCGCTCGCGCAGCCGCTGGTCGGTCAGGAAGTCGACGTTGCCGCCCAGCACGATGTCGGTGCCGCGGCCGGCCATGTTGGTGGCCACGGTGACGCCGCCGCGGCGGCCCGCCTCGGCGACGATGCCGGCCTCCTGTTCGTGGTACTTGGCGTTGAGCACGTTGTGCGGGATGCGGCGCTTGGCGAACTGCCGCGACAGGTACTCCGAGCGCTCCACGCTGGTGGTGCCGATCAGCACCGGCTGGCCCTTCTCGTAGCGCTCGGCGACGTCGTCGACCACCGCGATGTACTTGGCCTCCTCGGTCTTGTAGATGAGGTCGGAGCAGTCGGTGCGGATCATCGGCTTGTTGGTCGGGATGGGCACCACGCCGAGCTTGTAGATCTCGTGCAGTTCGGCCGCCTCGGTCTGGGCGGTGCCGGTCATGCCGGCCAGCTTGTCGTAGAGCCGGAAGTAGTTCTGCAGCGTGATGGTGGCCAGGGTCTGGTTCTCGGCCTTGATCTCGACGTGCTCCTTGGCCTCGATGGCCTGGTGCATGCCCTCGTTGTAGCGGCGGCCGTACAGCACACGGCCGGTGAACTCGTCGACGATGAGCACCTCGCCGTCGCGGACGATGTAGTCCTTGTCGCGGTGGAACAGCTCCTTGGCCTTCAGCGCGTTGTTGAGGTAGCTGACCAGCGGCGAGTTGGCGGCCTCATAGAGGTTGTCGATGCCCAGCTGGTCCTCGACGAACTCCACGCCCTTCTCGTGCACGCCGACCGTCCGTTTGCGCAGGTCGACCTCGTAGTGCAGGTCCTTTTCCAGCAACGGCGCCAGGCGGGCGAACTCGAGGTACCAGTTGGAGGCGCCGTCGGCCGGGCCGGAGATGATCAGCGGGGTGCGGGCCTCGTCGATCAGGATGGAGTCGACCTCGTCGACGATGGCGAAGTTGTGCCCCCGCTGGACGCAGTCGTCCAGCGAATGCGCCATGTTGTCGCGCAGGTAGTCGAAGCCGAACTCGTTGTTGGTGCCGTAGGTGATGTCGGCGTGGTAGGCCACCCGGCGCTCGTCGGGCGTCATCTGGGACAGGATCACCCCGACGTCCAGGCCGAGAAAGCGGTGCACGCGGCCCATCCACTCGCTGTCGCGCTTGGCGAGGTAGTCGTTGACGGTGACGATGTGCACGCCCTTGCCGCCGATGCCGTTGAGGTAGGCCGGCAACACCGACGTCAGGGTCTTGCCCTCACCGGTTTTCATCTCGGCGACGTTGCCGAAGTGCAGGGCGGCCGCACCCATCACCTGCACCTCGAACGGGCGCTGGTCGAGCACCCGCCACGCGGCCTCGCGGGCGACGGCGAACGCCTCGGGCAGCAGGTCGTCGAGGCTTTCCGGGTTTTTGGCGTCGGCGTGCCGCTTCGTGAACTCCTCGGTCTTGGCCCGGAGCTCGGCGTCGGTGAGCTTCTCGATGTCCTCGGACAGCGTGTCGACATAGTCGGCGATCCTTTTGAGGCGCTTGACCATGCGACCTTCACCAAGGCGCAGCAACTTCGACAGCACAGCTATGTCCCCTGTGGGTTGGAGTCTTCTCTGTCTATGAGACGCCGTCCATCCTAGGTGACACGCCGCGCCGGCCGCGCCCGCGCCGAGCGGGCGAGCCGGATCAGCCCGGCGTCATCAGCCCCGGCCTCATCAGCCCCGGCCTCATCAGCCCCGGCCTCATCAGCCCAGTCTGATGAGGCCGTAGTCGTAGGCGTGCCGGCGGTAGACGACGCACGGGCGTTCGCTGTGCTTGTCGTGGAACAGGAAGAAGTCGTGCCCGACCAGCTCCATCTCGTACAGCGCGTCGTCGACCGTCATCGGCGTGGCCGGGTGCTCCTTGGTGCGCACGATCCGGCCCGGCTCGTGGTCCCCGAGCTGGTCGGGCGCGGCGCCGTCGGCCGGCGACGGCTCCGGTGCGCCGTTTAGCCGCCCGGACGGGGGCGGCGCCGCCGTGGCCGCGGCCAGCGAGACCGGGGTCTTGTCGCCGTAGTGGACCTTGCGTCGGTCCTTGGCGCGGCGCAGCCGATTCTCCAGCTTGGCGACCGCGGACTCGAACGCGGAATAGAAGCTGTCGGCGCAGGCCTCCGCCCGGCTGACCGGCCCGCGGCCGCGGGCGGTGATCTCCACCCGTTGACACGACTTGCGCTGACGCCGGTTGGGCTCGTGTTTGAGCTCGACGTCGAAGAGGTAGATGGAGCGGTCGAACCGCTCGACCCGGGCGAGTTTCTGGGAGACGTAAACGCGGTAGTGGTCGGGGATTTCGACGTTGCGGCCCTTGAACACGACTTCGGCGCTCAGCGTCGGTTCGACCTGCCCGTCGATTTGTGCCGGCGGCTCGGCGAGCATCTGACTGGAATCCACGGATGGCCTTGACATGCGTGACAATTCGTTCCCTTTCCACGTCGCACGCGCGCTGCGTGCCCGGCTTATTTCAGGCGCGCCGACGGGGTTAAGGCGGTTCCGGAATGGTTCACGCGCAGGCTGCCCGCCGGTGCAAGGTGCCGAATGCTCACCCCCTTCGCCAGTGGGGCCTCAACCTGGGACTTTCGACCAGTGCAGCACGACCGGTAGGCCGTTGCGTGTTGGTCTCGACGTTAGCTCGTGTTCGCCTTGGGATGCCACTGATTTCGCCGACCTGTTGCAAGTTCTTCACAATCTCATGGCACGTGCCCGGTTTCACGCCGGAGTCATGCCGCCGCGATTGCGAGGACCGCGGCGACCCGCGCCCCCGCGGCGTGCAGGACCCGCACCGACTCGCGGGCCGTCGCCCCGGTGGTGACGACGTCGTCGACGACCATCACCTCGGTGCCCGGTTGGCCGGCGAGCGGCCCGCCGCGCAGCAGCACCCGCCCGGCGATGTTGCGCTCACGGGCCGCGATGCCCAGACGCGAAGAGTCGCGGGCCAGCGCCCCGATCCGCAGGACCTGCGCGACGGTGACGTCGGGGTGCCCCGCCACGGCGGCCCGGGCCAGGCGGGTGACGGGGTCGCCGCCGCGCCGGCGCGCCGCCGAACGCCGCGTCGGCGCGGGCACGATGGTCAGCGGGGTGTCGACGATCCCCCAGGTCAGCAGCCGGTGCACGCCGACGGCCAGGGTGCGCGCCAGCGGCGCGACGAGGTCGCCGCGGCCGCGCTCCTTCATTCCGAGGATCGCCTGGCGGCGGGCGCCCGCGTAGCGGCCCAGCGCGAACACCGGCACCTGCGGGTCGATGCGGGGGTTGACGACGTGCGGCTGGTCGGCGGCCACCGACAGCTCGCGGCCGCACGCGTCACACCAGCGGGTCGACGGCGCCCCGCAGCCGCCGCATTCCAGCGGCAGGATCAGGTCGAGCACCCGCGCAGTGTCGCGCACGGGACCGACATGGTGCACGCGATCACCCGCACTATGGCGAGCACATGTCGATTTCGGTGGCTCGCCGGCTCATGTACGGTCGCGGACGTGTCGCTCGCTGAGCTCCGCTCCCATATCGATCAGATCGACGAGCACATCGTCAGGTTTTTGGCCGCGCGCCACAAGCTGGTCAACGAGGCCGCGCCCACCGTGTTCCGCACTGACTCACCACCCTCGGCAGCGCTCGCGCGAGACGGCAATCCTCGCCATCGGCTCAACGCGGAGAACGTAGCCGCGGGCAGCCACAACGACAACTCAGCCCGGCAGCACCGGCGCCGCCCCGACGACCGTCAGCCCCGGAACCTCCGACCAGCCCTGCTGGCCCTCGCCGACCGACGCCGAATACTGCAACACCCCTTGGGGCCCCGCGACGTACACCGTCGACGGGTTGGCCGCGACCGTGGCCACCGGAAGCTGCACACCGCGCGCCGGTGCGTCGGAGTTCACCCCGTCGAGGTTCACGTAGGACACCGGGTGGGAGGCGTCGGTGCGGGTCACCACGATGTCGTCGCCGGTGCGCCAGGACAGCGACACCACCGAGGTGCCCAGCCCGAAACCCAGCCGCCGCGGGTAGGTCAGGGCGTACTGCCCGGCCTGCGTCTGCTCGACACCGGCCAGGATCACCTGGCCGCCGATCACCATCGCGGCGCGAGTGCTGTCCCGGGACAGCTGCAGGTCGGTGATCGGTCCCGGGAAATGGCTCGCGACGGCCGCGGAATCCACCGGGATGCGCGCGGGCTGCCCGGACGCGGGCTCCTGGATCGCCCGCAGCACGTTGTTGCCGTCCACCACCACCCAGACCGCGTCGTCCAGCGCCCAGCTGGGCCGCGACAGGGTGCGCCCGTCGGCGGACTGGACCGCCTCGGCGCCGAGGTCCCCGATCCACAACGACGCCTCCTGGTCCGGTGCGCCGCCGCGCAGCGTCACGACGGAGGCGACCTGCCGCCCGTTGCGCGACAGCGCCGCCCCGGTCTGGTCCGGCATCCGCCCGAAGGCCCCGGGAACCGTCGTCACGTGCTGGCCGTCCAGGCCCACCAGCGCCCCGTTGACCAGCGCGTGCAACCCCGCCCCCGCACCGTCGGCCACGCCCGGGTCGGTGGCGGCGACGTCGGAGGTGGTCCACCCCTCGGCGAACCGGTCGTCCAGCGGTGCGCCGTCGGCGTTGATCACGTACGGCCCGCGGATGTCCGCGCGCGCCAGGGTCCAGATGATCTGTGCGGCAAGCAGTTGCCTGCTGTGCGGGTCGGTGGTGGACAGCTTCTCCAGGTCGATGCGCGCGCCGCCATAACCACGGCCGATCCCGTTCTTGCCGCCGTCGGCGCGGGTCACCGGGCCGCGCAGCCGCAGCGGCGGGGCGAGCAGGTTGCGGACCGTGTGCGCCATCTCGGGGCGTGGCCCGGCGATCAGCTTGGAGATCAGCTCGGTCGCCAGTTGGTCATGGTCGGGCACCGCGACGTAGCGGGGATCGGGAACCATCGTCTTGCCGGTCGGGTCGGCGAAGTACAGCGTGTTGCGCTTGTAGGTCGCCTGGAACTGCTGCCAGTCCAGGAAGACGCCGTTGGGCAGGCGGTCGATCCGCCAGCCGCCCGACGTCTTGACCAGCTCGATCGGCCCCGGGTCGGGCAGCACGCCCTCGGCGGTCTCGAACACGCCCATATCTGACAGCGAACCCAGGATGTCGGCCCGCATGGTCGCCGAGACACGTTCGGCGGCACGGGTTTCCACGAACACCACATGGTCGATCAGCAACGCGCTGCCGGCGTCGTCCCACGCGTTGGACGCCGACTGGGTGAGGAACTGCCGCGCGGCCAGGTGCCGGTTCGCCGGGTCCGCGGTGGCCTTGAGGAATTCCCGCAGCAGCACGTCGGGATCCATGCCCGGGGTCGGCTTTGGCAGGTTCGAGGGCGCGGGCCGCTCGACGGTGCCGATGGCCTGCGGCGCCGACGTGCTGGGCACCCCCGCGCAGCCGCCGAGCAGCACCGCCGCGAACAGCAGGCCCGGCAGGCGCCGCATCACCCGCTCCTCTCGGCGGGCTCGCGCTGACGCTGGCGGTCCTTGTGGTGGTGCGGGCCGGTGTCGCCGACCTGCGGGATGGGCTGCGAATTCGCTTGCGGGACCGGCTTCATGGGCAGCGGGCTGGTGGTGACCTTGTGGCCGCGCACCAGCGGCAGCGTCAGCCTGAAGCACGAGCCCTCGCCGGGCTCGCCCCACGCCTCCAGCCGGCCCTGGTGCAGTCGCGCGTCCTCGATGCTGATCGCCAGGCCGAGTCCGGTGCCGCCGGAGCGCCGCACCCGCGAGGGGTCCGCCCGCCAGAACCGGCTGAACACCAGCTTCTCCTCGCCGGGGCGCAGCCCGACCCCGTGGTCGCGCACGGTGACGGCGACGGTGTCCTCGTCGGCGCCCATCCGGATCTGTACGGGCTTGCGCTCGGCGTGGTCGATGGCGTTGGCGATCAGGTTGCGCAGGATGCGCTCCACGCGGCGGGTGTCCACCTCGGCGATCACCTCGTGGCCGGGCAGGTCCACCTGCAGCTCGACGCCGGCGTCCTCGGCCAGGTGCCCCACGTTGCTCAGCGCGCTGCGCACGGTGGCGCGCAGATCCACCGCATCCACGGACAGCTCGGCCACACCGGCGTCGTGCCGGGAGATCTCCAGCAGGTCGTTGAGCAGCGTCTCGAACCGGTCCAGCTCGCTGACCATCAGCTCGGTGGAGCGCGCCAGCGTGGGGTCGAGATCGGCACTGTGGTCGTAGATCAGGTCGGCGGCCATTCGCACCGTGGTCAGCGGGGTGCGCAGTTCATGGCTGACGTCGGAGGTGAAACGGCGCTGCAGGTTGCCGAACTCCTCGAGCTGGGTGATCTGCCGGGACAGGCTCTCGGCCATGTCGTTGAACGACAGCGCCAGGCGGGCCATGTCGTCCTCGCCGCGCACCGGCATCCGCTCGGACAGGTGACCTTCGGCGAACCGCTCGGCGATCCGCGACGCCTGCCGCACCGGCACCACCACCTGGCGGGACACCAGCAGCGCAATCCCGGCCAGCAGCACCAGCAGCACCGCGCCGCCGGTGATCATCGTGCCGCGCACCAGCATGATCGTGGCCTGCTCGTTTTTCAGCGGGAAGATCAGGTAGAGCTCCAGGTTGGCCACCTGCGACGACGCCGGCGACCCGATGACCAGCGCCGGGCCCGAGAATCCGTCGGTGTGCACCGTGGCGTACTGGTAGGCCGCCTGCCCGGCCCTGACGAAACCCCGCAGGGCGTTGGGCACCTGGTCGACGGGCCCGGCCGTGGTGGCGGCGCGGGGGCCGTCACCCGGCACCATCAGCACCGCGTCGAACATGCCGGCCAGCCCGGCGCCCGAGGCCTGGTCGGTCTTGGACGTCAGCGTGTTGCGGGCCAGCTGCAGGCTGCTGTCCAGCGAGCGCGTCTCCTCGCCGCTGACGATCCCGCCGACCGTCGTGCGCGCCCGCTCGATCTGCTCGATGGCGGCCCGGACCTTGACGTCGAGCACGCGGTTGGTGACCTGGCTGGTCAGCACGAAGCCGAGGGCCAGGATCACTCCCAGCGACAACCCGAGGGTCAGCGCCACGACGCGCAGCTGCAGGGAACGGCGCCATGCGACGGCGACGGCGCGGCTCACCGCACCCATGCCGCGAGGCAGGGGACCCGAGCGGCCCCAGCGACTACGAGTGCGTCGGCGGGAGCCGAAGATCACCTGCGGCGCTCCTCACCATCGCGGCGCTCCGCACCGTCGCCGACGCAGGTCACGGAGGTCCGGCCTTGTATCCCACTCCTCGAACGGTCAACACCACGGTCGGGTTCTCGGGGTCCTTCTCGACCTTGGCCCGCAGGCGCTGGACGTGCACGTTCACCAGGCGGGTGTCCGCCGGATGCCGGTATCCCCACACCTGTTCGAGCAGCACATCACGAGTAAACACCTGCCGCGGCTTGCGTGCCAGCGCGACCAGCAGGTCGAACTCCAGCGGGGTCAGGGAGATCTGCTCGCCGTTGCGGGTCACCTTGTGCGCCGGCACGTCGATGTCGACGTCGGCGATGGACAGCATCTCGGCCGGCTCGTCGTCGTTGCGCCGCAGCCGGGCCCGCACCCGCGCGACCAGCTCCTTGGGCTTGAACGGCTTCATGATGTAATCGTCGGCGCCGGACTCCAGGCCCAGCACCACGTCCACGGTGTCGGTCTTGGCGGTCAGCATCACGATGGGGATGCCGGAGTCGGCGCGCAGCACCCGGCACACGTCGATGCCGTTCATGCCGGGCAGCATCAGGTCCAGCAGCACCAGGTCGGGCCGCAGCTCGCGCACCGCGGTCAGGGCCTGGGTGCCGTCGCCGATGACCGCGGTGTCGAAGCCCTCCCCGCGCAGCACGATGGTGAGCATCTCGGCCAGCGAAGCGTCGTCGTCGACGACGAGAATCCTTTGCCTCATGGACTCCATGGTGTCACCAGATCGGGACAAAACAGGGGCGCCACACGGGCGTTTCTTGGCCGACACGGGCAATTGGGCGCCAAACAGGGTCAAAATGTGCGTTTCGCGGCCCCTACGGGCGCTGCGCAACGCCCTCGGGGACGGTCCCGGACCCCGTCACAGTCGCGGCGAGCCGCACCGGATCGACGTCGGCGTCCACCACCAGCCATCGTCCACCCCAGCCGGCGGCGGCCAACCCGGCGTACACCGCACCGGTCCGCTGCTGCAGCCCGTCGTCGCGCTCGTAGCTGTCGCGCACCCGGCCCGGCTCGGCGGCGGCCCGGGCCCGTGCCCGCCTCCCCGCGAGTTCGGCGGGCACCGCGAGCAGCACCTGCCAGTCGGGCGCGGGCAGCCGCAGCCGCTGGTATTCGAGCCGGTATACCCACGCCACGGCCTCGCCGGCCGCGTCCTGGTGCAGACGGGCGGCACTGTAGGCCGCGTTGGAGGCCACGTAGCGGTCCAGGATCACCACGTCGTGGTCGCCGCCCAGCCTCCCGATCTCCTCGACCGCCCCCGCGCGGTCGAGCGCGAACAGCGTCGCCATCGCGTACACCGACGCCGCGAGGTCACCGTGTTCGCCGTGCAGCGCCTCCGCGGCGAGGTCCGCGGTCACCGAACGTCCGTAGCGCGGAAAGTCCAGCGTGGCCACCGACCGGCCGGCGGCGGCGAAAGCCTTGCTCAGCCCGTCGGTCAGCGTCCGCTTGCCGGCGCCGTCGACCCCTTCGACCGCGATCAGCACGGCGCGAGCCTGGCGGGCGGTCAGTAGCGGTAGTGGTCCGGCTTGTAGGGGCCCTCGACGTCGATACCGAGGTACTCGGCCTGATCCTTGCTCAGCTTGGTCAGCTGGCCGCCGAGCGCCTCGACATGGATGCGGGCCACCTTCTCGTCGAGGTGCTTGGGCAGCCGGTACACCTCGTTGTCGTACTCGTCGTTCTTCGTCCACAGCTCGATCTGGGCGATCACCTGGTTGGAGAAGCTGTTGCTCATCACGAACGACGGGTGGCCGGTGGCGTTGCCCAGGTTGAGCAGCCGGCCCTCCGAGAGCACGATGATCGACTTGCCGGTGTCGGGGAATGTCCACACGTCGACCTGCGGCCGGATGTTGACCTTCGTCGCCCCCGACTTCTCCAGCGCGGCCATCTGGATCTCGTTGTCGAAGTGCCCGATGTTGCCCAGAATGGCCTTGTCCTTCATCGCCTTCATGTGCGCCAGGGTGATGATGTCCTTGTTGCCGGTGGCGGTGACGACGATGTCGGCCTCGGCGATCACGTCCTCGACGGTCTTGACGTCAAAGCCCTCCATCAGGGCCTGCAGCGCGTTGATCGGGTCGATCTCGGTGACGACGACCCGCGCCCCCTGACCCTTGACCGACTCGGCGCAGCCCTTACCCACGTCCCCGTAACCGCAGATCAGCACCTTCTTGCCGCCGATCAGCACGTCGGTGCCACGGTTGATCCCGTCGATCAGGGAGTGCCGGCAGCCGTACTTGTTGTCGAACTTGGACTTGGTCACCGAGTCGTTGACGTTGATCGCCGGGAACGCCAGGTCCCCGGCCGCGGCGAACTGGTACAGCCGCAGCACCCCGGTGGTGGTCTCCTCGGTGACGCCCTTGACCGACTCGGCGATCCTGGTCCACTTGCCCTTGTCGGTCTCGAAGCGGTTGCGCAGCAGGTCCAGGAAGATCTTCCACTCGGCGGAGTCGTCCTCCTCGGCGGGCGGCACCACGCCGGCCTTCTCGTACTGGGCGCCGCGCAGCACCAGCATGGTGGCGTCGCCGCCGTCGTCGAGGATCATGTTGGCCGGCTCGTTCGGCCACGTCAGCATCTGCTCGGCGGCCCACCAGTACTCCTCAAGCGTCTCGCCCTTCCAGGCGAACACCGGCACACCCTGGGGCTCCTCGGGGGTGCCGTACGGGCCGACGACGACGGCCGCCGCCGCGTGGTCCTGAGTGGAGAAGATGTTGCACGACGCCCACCGCACCTCGGCGCCCAGCGAGACGAGGGTCTCGATCAGGATCGCGGTCTGGACCGTCATGTGCAGAGAGCCCGAGATCCGCGCGCCCTTCAGCGGCTGCACCTCGGCGTACTCGCGGCGCAGCGACATCAGTCCCGGCATCTCCTGCTCGGACAGCTCGATGTCGCGCCGCCCGTAATCCGCCAGCGACAGATCGGCAACCTTGAAGTCGATGCCGTTCCGGACGTCGGCACTCAGCGATTTTTCGGTCGTCGTCATAGCGTCTCTCATCCTTACTCGAGGCTCGCCGTCACCAGCGGTACTTAGCTTTAATATGTTCTTCCGCCACTGTAGTAGGCGACCTCACGGCCCCTCAATCAGGGAGAGGCGGGGGCAGGTTCAGGGCAGGTTGTTAACGCCGTGCCGCTCCGCGAACGGCGTCATCAACCGGGCCAGATCCGCCGCGACATCGTGGTTGGCCTCGGGTGGCATGGACACGTAGCTCAGCGCCAGCCGCACGATGGCGCGGGCCAGCACGCCGGCGTCCTCGTCGCTCGCGGCCACCCAGCTCTGCGTGAGCGCCGTCCTCAGCAGATTCGACGCGCGGGTGATGATCGGGGCACTGTCGGTGGTGATGATCTGCAGCAGATCGGGCTTGGCCACCCCCGTCAGCAGCGAGATCACCAGCGGGTCCGCCGCCGACTCGGCGAAGAAGTCGCGAAAACCGTGCAGAAACGCCTCGTAGACGTCGCCGACGTGGGCGTTGAGGGCGGCGTGCACGGTGTCGACGAGCCGGTCGGCCAGGCGCAGGGCGTAACCCTGCGCCAGGCCCTGCCGGGAGCCGAACTCGTTGTAGATGGTCTGCCGGCTGACGCCGGCGGCGCGGGCCACGTCGGACAGCGTGATGGCGGACCAGTCGCGGGCCAGCAGCAGGTCCCGCATGGCGTCGAGAACTGAGTCACGCAGCAGCACCCGCGACGCCTCGGCGTAAGGCATCCGCTTCACAGGCGCGACGATAGCCGCTTTCGCGGCGTCGTTCGCGGGGATGTTCGCGGGGATGGTCGTGGCGATCACGGCCGGGCTATCTCGACCATCTCGAAGTCCGTTTTCGCCGCGCCGCAGTCCGGGCAGCTCCAGTCCTCGGGGATGTCGTCCCAGCGGGTGCCGGGGGCGATGCCGTCCTCCGGCCAGCCGAGCGCCTCGTCGTACTCGAAGCCGCACTGCAGGCAGCGAAATAGTTTGTCGCCGCTCACGCGCCTGCTTCCATCCGGATGAAGTCGACCTTCTCGCGCACCGCGCAGTCCGGGCAGCACCAGTCGTCGGGGATCCGGTCCCACGCCGTGCCGGCCGGAAAGCCCTCCCGCGCATTGCCTTCGGCCTCGTCGTAGACGTAGCCGCAGCCCGGGCACCGGTAGGCTTTCATGCGGCCCGCGCCCGGTCTGAGGCGCCGTACCTGGCCAGCATCTTGGCCCGCAGGCGCGGCTGCACGTTGACCTTGGTGATGTCGCCGCCGTAGTGCTCGAGCACACGATGGTCCATCACCTTGCGCCACAGCGGCGGGAAATAGGTCAGCGAGATCATCGACGCGTACCCGCTGGGCAGGTTGGGTGCGTCTGCCATGCTGCGCAGCGTCTGGTATCGGCGGGTCGGGTTGGCGTGGTGGTCGCTGTGCCGCTGCAGGTGGTACAGGAACAGGTTGGTGACGATGTGGTCGGAGTTCCAGCTGTGCACCGGCGCGCAGCGCTCGTAGCGGACCGTTCCGGACGCGGTGGTCATCTGCTGCCGCAGCAGTCCGTAGTGCTCGAGGTAGTTGACGGCCTCCAGGAGGGAGAAGCCGAAGACGGCCTGGATGAGCACGAACGGGATCAGCGCCGGGCCGAACGCCGCGATCAGCGCGCCCCACCACAGCACCGACATCAGCCAGGCGTTGATCACGTCGTTGGACAGGTAGGTCCTGGGGTCCCACGGGCTCCTGCCGAGCCGGCGCAGCCGCTGGGCCTCGAGCCGCAGCGACGAGCGCAGGCTGCCGAACACGCTGCGCGGCAGGAACTCCCAGAACGTCTCGCCGAAGCGGGCCGAGGCCGGGTCCTCGGGGGTGGCGACCCGCACGTGGTGGCCGCGGTTGTGCTCGATGTAGAAGTGCCCGTAGCAGGTCTGCGCCAGGGTGATCTTGGACAGCCAGCGCTCCAGCGCCTCCTTCTTGTGGCCCATCTCGTGCGCGGTGTTGATGCCGACACCACCGAGCACGCCGACCGACAGCGCCACGCCCAGCTTGCCCGCCCAGCCCAGCGCGCCGTCAAAACCGAGCCAGCTCAGGTCGGAGGCGGTGAACAGGTAGGCGCCCAGCACCACGCTGAGGTACTGGAACGGGACGTAGACGTAGGTGCAGTAGCGGTAGTAGCTGTCGTTCTCCAGCCGTTCCATCACCTCGTCGGGCGCGTTCTGTCCGTCCGGCCCGAAGCGCAGGTCCAGGATCGGCAACAGCACGTAGACCAGGAGCGGACCCACCCACAGCAACGCCTGCGAGCCCGTCTGCCACCCGAACCGGTTGAGCGCCCAGACCAACGGCAACACCGCGAACAGCGCCGTCGGGGCGACGAGCCCGAGCAGCCACAGCCGGCGCTTCCTGTCCCGCCAGACGGGCACCTCGGCGCGGTCGACTTGCCGGCCCGTCTCCCCGCCCGCCGGGGTCCTCAGTGTGGTCATATGCCAAACCTCCTCGTGAGTCACGCCGCAATGGTTTGGACAATACGTCCACTTGCGTCTTATGTCTAGACACACGAGGCCTATTTGTAAACGAGCCGCTAGGTCCGGGGCGATTCGGCCCCGGCCTGCACGGCGGCCCGCTCCGCCTCGCGCCGCCCCTGCGCCGAGTGCCGGTACCCGTAGCCGAGGTAGATGGCGATTCCCACCAGCAGCCAGATCCCGAACCGGATCCAGGTCAGCGCGGTGAGGTTCAGCATCAGCCAGACGCACGCGCAGATCGAGGCGATCGGCAGCAGCGGCACCCACGGGGCCCGAAAGCCGCGCTCCAGGTCGGGACGCGTCCGGCGCAGCACCATGACGCCGGCGGAGACCAGGACGAACGCGAACAGCGTGCCGACATTGACCATCTCCTCGAGCTTGGCGATCGGGAACACCGAGGCCGTCAGCGCCACCAACACCGCGACCAGCACGGTGACCCGGACGGGGGTCCCCCGCGCACCGGTCTTGGCCAGCGACCGCGGCAGCAGGCCGTCGCGCGCCATCGCGAACAGGATGCGGCACTGACCGAGGATCAGCACCATCACCACGGTGGTCAGCCCGGCCAGCGCCCCGATGGCGATGACCTTGCCGGCCCAGTGCACCCCGTTCGCCGTGAACGCCGTCGCGAGGTTGGCCTGCCCGCGGCCCGGGACGGTCTTGAGTTTCCAGTAGGGCACCATGCCCGACAGCACGACCGACACCGCGACGTAGAGGACCGTGACGATCGCCAGCGACACCAGGATGCCCTTGGGGACATCGCGCTGGGGCCGCTTGGTCTCCTCGGCCATCGTGGCCACGATGTCGAACCCGATGAACGCGAAGAACACGATGGACGCCCCCGCGAGCACGCCGTACCAGCCGTAGTGGCTGCCGGGCGCCCCGGTCAGCAGCGACAGCACCGACTGGTTGATGACTGAGGCCTCATGCCCCGTCTCGGGCGCGGGGACGAACGGCGAGTAGTTCGCGCCCTTGACGTAGCAGGCGCCGACCACCACCACCAGCACCACCACCGCCACCTTGACGCCGGTGACCACCGCGGAGAACCGCGACGACAACTTCGTGCCCAGCGCGATCAGGGTCGCCACCACCGCGACGATCAGCAGCGCCGCCCAGTCGAGCCGGACCGCTCCGAGCTGCAGCCGGCTACCGGCGAAGCCGACCACCGTCGCCAGGTAGCTCGACCACCCCTTGGACACCACGGCCGCGCCGATGGCCAGTTCCAGCAGCAGGTTCCAACCGATGATCCAGGCGAGGAACTCGCCGAAGGTGGCGTAGGAGAAGGTATAGGCGCTCCCCGCCACCGGCAGCGTCGACGCGAACTCGGCGTAGCACAGCGCCGCCAGCGCGCAGGTGACCGCGGCGATCACGAACGACACCCAGATGGCCGGGCCGGTGATGTCGCCGGCGGTCGAGGCCGTCACCGTGAAGATGCCCGCGCCGATCACCACCGCGACCCCGAACACCACCAGGTCCCACCAGTTGAGGTCCTTGCGCAGCCGGGTGTCCGGCTCGTCGGTGTCGGCGATCGATTGCTCCACGGACTTCATGCGCCACCGATTGGCCATCCGCCCTCCCGTTGGTCACCCGTTTGACGGCACAGTACTGGGTACCCTGCGAAAGTGTCCGGGGGCGAACACAACACACGGGAACACGCCGTCGTCATCGGGGCCGGCATCGCGGGGTTGTGCGCCGCGCGGGTCCTCTTGCAGTTCTACTCGCGGGTGACCGTCTACGAACGCGACGAGTTGCCGGACACCCCGGCCAACCGCGCGACGGTGCCCCAGGACCGGCACCTGCACATGCTGATGGCCCGCGGGGCGATCGAGTTCGACGGCCTGTTCCCCGGACTGTTGCGGGACATGGTCGCCGCGGGCGTGCCCATGCTGGAGAACCGGCCCGACTGCATCCATCTCGGCGCCGCGGGCCACGTGCTCGGCGTGGGGCAGACCCTGCGCGACGAGTTCACCGCCTACGTTCCCAGCCGCCCGCACCTGGAATGGCAGCTGCGCCGGCGCGTGCGCGACAGCGCCAACGTCGAGATCGTGCGGCGCCGCGTCGCCGAGCCGCGCTTCGACCCCGCCCGGCGGCGGGTCACCGGGGTGCTGCTGGATTCCGGCGACCCCGTCGGCGCCGAGTTCGTGCCGGCCGGCCTGGTCGTCGACGCGGCCGGCCGCGGCACCCGGCTGCCGGTGTGGCTGACCCGGTGGGGCTACTCGCGCCCGCCCGAACAGACCCTGGACATCGGCATCAACTACGCCACCCGGCAGTTCCGCATACCCGACGGCCTGATCGCCGAGAAGGTGGTCGTCGCCGGGGCCTCCCACGAGCAGTCGCTGGGGCTGGGCATGCTGTGCTACGAGGACGGCACCTGGGTGCTCACCACCTTCGGGGTGGCCGATGCCAAACCGCCGCGGACGTTCCCGCAGATGCTGGCGCTGGCCGCCGAGCTGCTGCCGGCGCATTTCACCGCCGCGCTGGCGCAGGCGGAGCCGCTCGGCGAGCCGGCCTTCCACGCGTTCCCGGCCAGCAGGTGGCGCCGCTACGACAAGCTGGACCGCTTCCCGGGCGGCATCGTCCCGTTCGGCGACGCGGTCGCCAGCTTCAACCCCACCTTCGGGCAGGGCATGACGATGACGTCGCTGCAGGCCGGGCACCTGCGGCGCGCGCTGCAGCAACCGGACGACCGCGTGCCGGCGACACTGAACCGCGCCACCGCCAGGACCACCTACCCGGTCTGGCTGATGAACGCCATCGGCGACGTCAGCTTCCACCACGCCGAGACCGACCCCATCCCCCGCTGGTGGCGGCCGGTCGGTGCGCTGTTCGACCAGTTCCTCGGCGCGGCCGAGACCGAACCCGTGCTCGCCGAATGGTTCCTGCGCCGGTTCTCGCTGCTCGACAGCCTGTACATGGTGCCGCCGCCGCGGATCGTCGGCCGCGCCGTCGCGCACAACTTGAAGCTCTGGCTGGGCGGACGCCGCCAGGCCTCCCGGGCACGGCGGACCGTCACAGCCCCACGGTCGCCCTGAACAGCTTGGTGGGCTCGCGCGCGACGAGCCGGATCGGGCCGTCGTCGGCGGCCACCCAGGCCGCCATCCCGCGCCGCAGCGTAAGCGAGCCGGACTTGCCGTGCACCGTCGTGCACCCCTCGGTGCACAGCAGGACCTGCGGCCCCTCGTGGCTGCACGCCGCGTCGACCTCGTGCCCCAGGTACGCGCCCTCCAGCGCCAGCAGCGCCACCGCGAACTCCTCGGCCGGGGTCTCGTACACCATGCCGAGCCCCTCGCGGCGGACATGCGGGCGCAGGCGCTCCTCGGCGGTGGGGCTGAAGTCCAGCACCCGCAGCAGCTCGGGCACGTCGACGTGCTTGGGGGTGAGGCCGCCGCGCAGCACGTTGTCGGAGTTCGCCATCACCTCGACGGCGAAGCCCCGCAGATAGGTGTGCAGGTTGCCGGCCGGTACGAAGATGGCCTCGCCCGGGGCCAGGCTGATGCGGTTCAGCAGCAGGGCCGCCAGCACCCCGGCGTCGCCCGGATAGCGTTCGCCGAGCTCGAGCACCGTCTTGACCTCGTCGGCGAACTCGGTCGCGCCGGAGCTCACGTAGGCGATCGCACCGTCCAGCACGGCCGCGACCAGCGCGTCGAGGTCGGGCTGGGGCGCGGTGATCCAGGTCGTGAACAGCGCACGCAGGCCGTCGGCGTCGGACTGGTCGTTGAGCAGCTCGATGTAGGGGTCCAGCTCGGCGATCGCCAGCGCCCGCAGCAGCTCCGCGGTGCGCGCGGCCTGACGGAACCCGGCCAGCGCCTCGAAGGGCTGCAGCGCCACCAGCAACTCGGGCTTGTGGGAGGTGTCGCGGTAGTTGCGGACCGGGGAGTTCACCGGGATACCCAGCCGCTCCTCGCGCAGGTAGCCCTCGACCGCCTGCGCGGCGCTGGGGTGGGCCTGAAGCGACAGCGGTTCCTCGGCCGCCAGCACCTTCACCAAGAACGGCAGGACGTCGCCGAACCGGGCGCGCGAGCCGGGCCCGAGCTGGCCCTCCGGGTCGGCGACCAGCGCGTCCAGCAACGAGACCTCACCGTGCTCGGTTTCCAGCCAGGCCGGATCGCCGGGGTGTGCCCCGAACCAGAGTTCGGCCTCCGGGTGGGCCGCCGGGACCGGCCGGCCGGTGAACTCGGCGATGGCCGTGCGCGATCCCCATGCGTACGTTCTCAAGGCCCCGCGTAGCAGTTGCACGTGTGTATCTATCCCCGCACCAGTCGCAGGTAAACCGCGGCCATCTCCAGCCGGACGGCCAATACTGTCAGTTGTTGCCAGGCGCTCCCCGCGCCGGCCGGCATGGCCTTGCCACCGGCCGCCCCGCCGGGCGCGGCCGGGTCGCCGGGCGCCTCCGGCACATCCTCGGCGCAGACCAGGTGGACGTCTCCGGCACCGGCGACGCGCGCCGCCACCACCGTGCGTTCGGCGGCCAGGGTGAGCGCCAGCACCCGCAGCCGCTCGGGCAGCGGCCCGTCGATCTGTTCGTCGTGAAAGAGCGTGTCCACCGAGGACCGGGCGTCACTCAAACCGTCGGGGCCCGGGCCGTCGGGGGCGCGCAGCGCCACCACCGCGTCGGCGAGCCCGGCGGCGGCGACCACCTCGCGCGCGATCCGCAGCAGGAGCGAACTGCCGTGCCGCGCCACGGCGATCGTGGCGGCGCCGTCGCCGGCCAGCGCGACCCGGTGACCGGAGATCCGCGCGGCGATCGTCTTGGCGGGGTTGGTGAACAGGTCGCGGCCGGCGCTGTTGCGCAGGGCCTCGGCGTCCAGTTCATCGGCGAGCCGCCCCAGGTCGATGCCCGTTCCGGGGTCCACGGTGTGCAGGGCGGCCAGGCCGGCGGCCAGGTAGCGGCAGAGCCCGAACTCGTCGGGGACCCGGAGCCGCGGGGCGAGCACGGCGACCCGCCCGGCGGTGGAATCGCGCAGCGGACCCTCGTACGGGGCCGCCACGACGACCCGCGCGCCGCGGCGCACCCCCGTCGCCGCGGACGTGACCAACGCCGGATCGCCGGGATCGTCACCGGCGACGATCAGCACGTCGAGCGGGCCTACCCACGGCGGCGCCTCGCCGAGAACCGCGATCGGCGCGGACACCTGCCCGCCCAGCGTCGCGGCCAGGATGGCGCCGGCGGTCTCGGCGGTCCCGCGGCCGGCCACCCAGATCACGCTGCGCGGAGGGTGGTCGACGCGAAGCGGGTCCAGCGCGCCCTCCTCGACCGCGGCGGCGACGGCACGCACCTGGGCGCCGGCCGACGACGCCGCCCGCAGCAGGCCGTCCCGGTCGGCGGCCAGCAGGCCCTCGGCGTCTTCGAGGTCGATCGCCCGGGTCGCACTCACGGTCCGGCGTCTCCGGGCACCGCGGAGTTCGCCACGTCGATCTCCGCGGTGACCTGCTTGACGACGGCGGCGACGTCCCCGGCGTCACGGGCCTCGACGTTGAGCCGCAGCAGCGGCTCGGTGTTCGAGCTGCGCAGGTTGAACCAACTGCCGTCGCCCAGGTCGACCGTCACCCCGTCGAGGTAATCGAGGGAGTGGATCCGGGCGCCGAACGACTTCAGCACGGCCTCCACGCAGTGCGGCGCGTCGGCCACCCTGAAGTTGATCTCGCCGGAGGACTCGTAGCGCTGGTAGTCGGCGGTCAGCTCCGACAGCGGCCGCTCCTGCTCGCCGAGGGCGGCCAGCACGTACAGCGCGGCCAGCATCCCGGAGTCGGCGCCCCAGAAGTCCCGGAAGTAATAGTGGGCCGAGTGCTCGCCGCCGAAGATCGCGCCGGTGTCGGCCATCAGCGCCTTGATGTAGGAGTGGCCGACCCGCGAGCGCAGCGGCGTGCCGCCCCGCTCGGTGACCAGTTCGGGCACCGAGCGCGAGGTGATCACGTTGTGGATGACGGTCGCGCCGATCTCCCGCTTCAGCTCGCGGGCGGCCACCAGGCCGGTCACCGTCGACGGCGCCACCGGCTCGCCGCGCTCGTCGACCACGAAGCAGCGGTCGGCGTCCCCGTCGAACGCCAGCCCGATGTCAGCACCCGTGTCGCGCACGTAGGCCTGCAGGTCCACCAGGTTGGCGGGTTCGAGCGGATTGGCCTCGTGGTTGGGGAACGAGCCGTCGAGCTCGAAGTACAACGGCAACATCGTGATCGACTCGATCGGTCCGAGCACCGCGGGCGCGGTGTGGCCGGCCATCCCGTTGCCGGCGTCCACGGCCACCCGCAGCGGACGCAGCCCGCAGGTGTTCACCAGCGAACGCAGGTAGGCGCCGTAGTCGGCCAGGACGTCGCGATCGGCGACGGAGCCGGGTCGCCCGCGGTGGCCTGCGACCCCGGCGATCACGTCATCGCCGATCACGCCAAGCCCGGTGTCGGCGCCGACGGGTTTCGCCCCGGCGCGGCACAGCTTGATGCCGTTGTAGGCCGCGGGGTTGTGGCTGGCGGTGAACATCGCGCCGGGACAGTCCAGCAGCCCCGAGGCGAAGTACAGCTGATCGGTGGACGCCAGGCCGATGCGCACCACGTCCAGGCCCTGCCCGGTGACGCCGCCGGCGAACGCGGCCGCCAGCGCCGGTGAGCTGTCCCGCATGTCGTGGCCGATCACCACCTGGTGGGCGCCCTCGGCGCGCATCAACCGGGCGAACGCCGCTCCCAGGTCGGTGACCAGCGGTTCGTCGAGTTCCTCACCGACCAGCCCGCGCACGTCGTAGGCCTTGACGACACGGTGGACAGTCGCGGCGGGCCGAGACATGCGGGGCCTCCTGACGCCATAAATTGCTTCGCCTCTTGGCCGTCAGCCTATAACCCCCCGGGGACACGGGCACCACGGTGCGCGGGCCCCGACGCCGCGCGCGGACACGGCGGGTGGGCGCTAGTCGGTGGGATCGGGCAGCACGCGCAGGTGCCCGCGGCGGCGCCCGGACCGGTGCTCGGGAGGCGCCAGCACAGCGCCGCTCGGGGCGGTCGCGTGCACACCGGCGTGCTGGACCGAAGGCGCGGAGAATCCGCGCTGCGGGACGCCGGGCAGGCTTGCCTCGCCCGGCCCGCCCTCACGCACCGCGTCGGCCAGGGCCACCAGGTCGTCGTCCTCGGGATGCGTGGGATGGGTGGGCAGCGGGCCGGCGTGGCGCACGAGATCCCACCCGCGGGGCGCCGTGATCCGGCCGGCGTGGCCGACGCACAGGTCCCACGAATGCGGCTCCCGCGCGGTCGCGAGTGGACCCACCACGGCCGTCGAATCCGAGTAGACGAACGTCAGAGTCGCCACGGCGTAGTGCGGACACCCGGGCCGGCAACAGCGACGGGGAACGTTCACGCCGAAAGGTTATCGTGCGAAAACGCCGCCGAAGCGCCGGACACGCGCAACCGTTCGGCGCACGATGTCCAACCGTTACCATCGTGCCCGATGAGTGATTCCCGCGGCGACTCGCGCAGCTTCGGCCGCAACGATCGGTCGAGGGGCGCACCCGGCGCGTCCCGGGCCTCCCGGCGGGGCCGGGACATGCGCGGGCCGTTGCTGCCGCCGACGGTGCCGGGGTGGCGCAGCCGGGCCGAGCGGTTCGACATGGCGGTCCTGGAAGCCTACGAGCCCATCGAGCGGCGCTGGCCGGACCGGCTGGCCGACCTCGACGTCGCGGTCGACGAGATCCCCCGCATCGCGGCCAAGGATCCGGAGAGCGTGCAGTGGCCGCCCGAGGTCGTCGCCGACGGTCCGATCGCGCTGGCCCGCCTGATCCCGGCCGGCGTCGACGTCCGCGGCAACGCCACGCGGGCACGAATTGTGTTGTTCCGCAAGCCGATCGAGCGACGGGCGAAGGACACCGTCGAACTCGCCGAGTTGCTGCACGAGATCCTGGTGGCTCAGGTGGCCGTCTATTTGGACGTCGAGCCCTCGGTCATCGACCCGACGATCGATGACGACTGACCGCGAATTGCGCTGTCGGTCAGATGCTGTCGGTCAGGTGATGCCGCGTCAGATGATGCCGCGCTTGAGGCGGCGACGCTCCCGTTCGGAGAGCCCGCCCCAGATGCCGAAGCGCTCGTCGTGCGCCAGGGCGTAGTCGAGGCATTCGCTGCGCACCTCGCAGCCCAGACAGATCTTCTTGGCCTCGCGGGTGGAGCCGCCCTTCTCGGGGAAGAACGCCTCGGGATCGGTCTGCGCGCACAACGCGCGGTCCTGCCACTGGTCCGGCGTCGACGGCGGCACGGGCTCGGGTTCGAATGCGACCGGCGCATCGGGAACCACAGTCAGGTGCGGCCGCGCGAGCGCCACCGGAGCCGAGCCGAACATGGTGTGCGGTGAGCCTGCCATAACGCCCCGAAGGTGTTCGTAGGACATGCGTTTCCGCCTCCTCAGGCTGATTGAAAGAGTAGGGGTTCCCACTGTTCTGATGTACAGACATTCGAACAATTCGAACAAGTGATCGAATCTCGGTCTGCGACACCGGAAACGGCCGGCCAACCGGGAAATGACACTGTTGTGATTAGACACGGGTTGCTGTGCCCGGTCAAGCGTCAGACGGCGTTTCCATATCATCTCGTGACGAAATTTCGGCGTTTCTGTTGCATTGGGCCCCCGGCGTGTCGATCACAACTGTCACAACCGTTTCCGAATCCTCGTTTCCGGCCCGCCTCATGGGCCCGCCGCCGGACCGTGGCCGGCCGGTACTGTCGTGCCCTGTGAAGGTCAAGTGAAGGTCACCGTTCTGGTCGGCGGGGTCGGCGGCGCCCGCTTCCTGCTGGGGGTCCAGCAGTTGCTCGGGCTGGGCCGGTTCCGGGCACCGGGGCGCCCGGCGAACGACCACGAGCTGGTCGCGGTCGTCAACATCGGCGACGACGCCTGGATCCACGGGGTGCGCGTGTGCCCGGATCTGGACACCTGCATGTACACCTTAGGCGGTGGCGTGGACCCGCAGCGCGGGTGGGGTCACCGCGACGAAACCTGGCACGCCAAAGAAGAATTGGCGCGCTACGGCGTGCAACCGGACTGGTTCATGCTGGGCGACCGCGACCTGGGCACCCATCTGGTGCGCACCCAGATGCTGGGCGCCGGCTACCCGCTGACGCAGATCACCGCGGCGTTGTGCGACCGCTGGCAGCCGGGCGCCCGGCTGCTGCCGGCCAGTGACGACCGGTGCGAGACCCACGTCGTGATCACCGACCCGGCCGACGAGAGCCGGCGTGCGATCCACTTCCAGGAGTGGTGGGTGCGCTACCGGGCTCAGGTGCCCACCCACAGCTTCGCGTTCGTCGGCGCCGAAAAGGCCGGCGCCACAACCGAGGCCGTGGCGGCTATCGCCGAAGCGGACGTCATCCTGCTGGCCCCGTCCAACCCGGTGGTCAGCGTCGGCGCCATCCTGGCGATCCCCGGCATCCGGGGTGCGCTGCGCGCCACCACCGCCCCGGTCGTCGGCTACTCGCCCATCATCGGCGGAAAGCCGTTGCGCGGCATGGCCGATGCCTGCCTGTCCGTGATCGGGGTCGAGTCCACCGCGGAGGCGGTGGGCCGCCACTACGGGGCGCGTGCGGGCACCGGGGTCCTGGACGGCTGGCTGGTGCACGAGGGCGACGCGGCGATCATCGAGGGGGTGGCGGTCCGTTCCGTCCCGCTGGTGATGACCGACCCGCAGGCCACGGCCGACATGGTCGCCGCCGGGCTCGGCCTCGTGGGCGTGAGCGCGTGAGCGGCCCGGGTCCGACGGCGCCGCCCGGCGTGCGCGAGCACGGCACGGCGGCCGCGGTCGAGATCCTGCCGGTGAGCGGGCTCCCCGAGTTCCGGCCGGGCGACGACCTGACCGCGGCCGTCGCCGCGGCCGCGCCCTGGCTGCGCGACGGCGACGTCGTGGTGGTGACCAGCAAGGCGGTCTCCAAGTGCGAGGGACGGCTGGTGCCGGCGCCGCGGGACACCGAGGAGCGGGACCGGCTGCGGCGCCGGCTGGTCGACGACGAAGCGGTGCGCGTGCTGGCCCGCAAGGGCCGCACCCTGATCACCGAGAGCCGGCTGGGCCTGGTCCAGGCCGCCGCCGGTGTGGACGGATCCAACGTCGGCGTCGACGAACTGGCGCTGCTGCCCGTCGACCCCGACGCCAGCGCCGCGGCCCTGCGCGCGGGCCTGCGGCAGCGCCTCGGCGTCAAGGTCGCGGTGGTCATCACCGACACGATGGGCCGGGCCTGGCGCAACGGCCAGACCGACGCGGCGATCGGCGCGGCCGGTCTGGCCGTGTTGCACAACTATTCGGGCACCGTCGACCGGCACGGCAACGAGCTGCAGGTCACCGAGGTTGCGGTCGCCGACGAGGTCGCCGCCGCCGCCGACCTGGTCAAGGGCAAGCTGACCGCGATGCCGGTGGCCGTCGTGCGCGGCCTGCACGTGACCGACGACGGCTCGACGGCCCGGCGGCTGGTGCGGCCGGGCACCGAGGACCTGTTCTGGCTGGGCACCGCCGAGGCCCTCGAGCTGGGCCGTCGGCAGGCCCAGCTGCTGCGCAGGTCGGTGCGCCGGTTCGGCGGCCGGCCGGTGCCGGCCGAGCTCGTCGAGGCCGCCGTCGCCGAGGCCCTCACCGCGCCGGCCCCGCACCACACCCGGCCGGTGCGGTTCGTGTGGCTGCGCACCCCGGCCACCCGGCTGCGGCTGCTGGACCGGATGAAGGACCGGTGGCGCGCCGACCTCGCCCGCGACGGCAACCCCCCCGACGCGATAGAGCGTCGGGTGGCGCGGGGCCAGATCCTCTACGACGCGCCGGAGGTCGTCGTCCCGTTCCTGGTTCCCGACGGCGCACACACCTATGCCGACGCCGCCCGCAGCGATGCCGAGCACGCCATGTTCACGGTCGCGGTCGGGGCGGCCGTGCAGGCCCTGCTGGTGGCCCTGGCGGTGCGGGGCCTGGGCAGTTGCTGGATCGGCTCGACGATCTTCGCCGCCGACCTGGTGCGCGCCGAGCTCGACCTGCCGCCCGACTGGGAGCCGCTGGGCGCCGTCGCGATCGGCTACGCGCAGGACCCGGCCGGGCCGCGCGAACCGGTTCCGGCGGCGGACCTGCTGATCCGGAAATGACCCCGACGACGGCGTTCGCGGGCAAGGCGGCCAAGGCGAGGGCGGTGCGCACCGGCCAAAGTTACGGTGGGGGAATCTGGGAACTCGAGCCCGCCGCAGCCGAGCAGCTGCCCGCCGCGCCGCCGGCCTGCGCCTGCGGCGGACTCGCCGCCGACGTCGTGGCCCGCTGCCGCGCGGCGTGGTCGGCGCTGCGCGACCACCGGACCGGGCGGGTGCCGCGGTGAGCGTTCGCGACTCGGCGATCTCGATACTCACCGACTGGCGGGCGCCCGACCCGGCCCAGGATTCGGTGCGGCACGCCGTCCTGGCCTTCCTGCACGCCCGCCCCGACGCCTGCCGCCGCGACTGCGTGCCCGGCCACGTGACCGCGTCGGCGCTGGTGCTCGACGACACCGGCGACCGGGTGCTGCTGACCCTGCACCACCGGCTGCGCCGCTGGGTGCAGATGGGCGGGCACTGCGACGAAGGGGACGAGGACGACGACGGGGACCCCGACGTCGTCGCCGCGGCGTTGCGCGAGGCGACCGAGGAGTCCGGGATCGCCGGTCTGCGTATCGAGCCGGAGCTGGCCGCGGTGCACGTCCACCCGGTCACCTGCTCGCTGGGCGTGCCGACCCGGCACCTCGACCTGCAGTTCGTGGCGCGCGCGCCGGCCGGCGCGCGGATCGCGATGAGCGACGAGTCGCTGGACCTGCGGTGGTTCCCGGCCGACGGGCTGCCGGAAGGCACCGATCACGCGCTGGCCTACCTGGTGGCTCAAGCCCTGGGCCGTTAGCC
>Ga0078972_1005253_pt1 | contig 33339 bp, 28 predicted proteins | sample YelNatPaOPGAMG01_FD_67568 | JGI IMG/M metagenome (GOLD analysis project Ga0078972, IMG submission 67568) | Hot spring thermophilic microbial communities from Obsidian Pool, Yellowstone National Park, USA - OP-RAMG-01 (SPADES assembly) (version 2) | ecosystem: Environmental > Aquatic > Thermal... | reverse complement strand
GGCTATAAGGGGATTTGTGTGGCACCCGGTGGGCATTTGGCCTTGAAATACGTCCAGGAAGAGCAGCCCCAGGCGATTGTGGCGGTTGCCTGTGAGAAAGAACTTCAGGAAGGAGTTGAAGGGGTAAAGGGGCTGGATCATCGTATCATGATGCCTGTTATTGTAATTATTCCCCTTGCCAGGGATGGCTGTATCGACACAGAAGTTGATGTTCAGTCTGCACTGGATGTGATCAACGCGGGCTGCATGGAGCCCGCGGGAAACAAGCTGAGCGAATTTTAAAGCGTTCGAGAAGGCAGATAACCGCGGGATATGTGATGCGAACTGGTTCAATCTGGCATGAAGGGAGGAGCAGATTTTTATGAATGCCCTGATTCTGGCTCCGTTCACAGTAGAAGCGCTGGAAACTCTGAGTTCTCGGGTCGGTGTAATCTACCAGAGCTGGACAGAAAGCAGGCGATTGCTTGAACCTGAAGAGCTGCTTGACTATATTCAAAACCGGGAAGTCCAGATCGTGGTCATTGAAGCCGATTTTATTTTTGAAGAGGTGATTAAACTTGCCCGCAATCTGCGTTTAATCGGGGTTTGCCGTGGATCGGTAAGCAATGTTGATATTGAAGCTGCTACCCGCTACGGAATACCGGTCATCAATGCCCCCGGCAGAAACAATATTGCGGTGGCTGAATTGACTATTGGGCTGGTATTTTCTCTGGTGCGTCGCATTCCAGAAGCTCATCAACTGGTGAAATCGGGTGGATGGGTGGATCCAGTTGGCCCCTATATTTCACTCAGAGGGACAGAACTGACCGGTACAACTGCAGGCGTTCTCGGGTTCGGTGCCATCGGGAAAGAGGTAGCCAGAAGAATGCTGGCTCTGGACATTGAAGTACTGGTTTACGATCCATATGTTAGTGCGGCTGATATAGAAAAAATCGGAGCCAGACCGGCGACACTTGAAGATCTTGTAAAGTACTCAGATATTCTTTCAATCCACTGTCCGCTAACAGAGGAAACCAGGAATATGCTTGATGCAAGAAGGCTAGCAAATCTCAAGCGCGGTGTATATCTGATTAATACTGCCGGCTGGGAGATAGTGGAGGAAACTGCCTTGCTGGAAGCATTGAAAGATGGCAGAATTGCCGGTGCTGCTTTTGATGTCTTCGAGACACATCCCCTGTCTCGTAACAATCCGTTGCTGGAACTTCCGAATGTTATTCTAACGCCGCATATTGGAGGGGCTACTGATAATACGATATCGAGATATTCCCGGATGATCACCGGGGATATCCTCAGGTTTCTGGATGGTATCAAACCGGTGCACCTGGTTAATCCAGCAGTCTGGAAAAACGGATGAGAAGCAGGTTTTTACTGGCAATTGATGCAGGTTCAACAAACTTGAGATGTCTGGTTTTTGACACATCTGGCAGTCTGATATCATGCGCAACCAGGGATTATATATACCAGAGCCAGACCGACAGCTCTTTGCTGGCCAGAGAGTTCAACAGCAGGCTGGTTTGGGAAAATATTTGCCAGTGTATCAGGTCTGCTTTATATTCTGCCGGAATTCGAGCGGAGGAAATTTGCTCAATCAGTACAACCAGTCAGAGGGAGGGAGCGGTCTTCCTCGATAAAAATGGGGATGAACTGTACGCAGGTCCTAATATAGATTTGCGCGCAGTTTCCGAGGGAGCAGGACTCGATAAGGAGTATGGCAGCTTGATCTACGACATTACCGGTCACCTGCCTTCGCTATTGTTTGTGCCGGCGAAGTTATTGTGGTTTAAAAAGACCCGGCCTGAACTTTTTGAGAAGATTACCACCGTCCTTTCACTCAGCGATTGGATCATATTCCGGTTAACCGGGAACAGATATGGAGAAATCTGTTCAGCGGTGGAACTGGGACTGGCGGATGTCAGAACTCGCCGGATTTCTGCAGAAGTTTTGCGAATCTCAGGATTACCGGCAGGATTGTATCCTGAAATAATTCCTGCAGGTAGCAAAGCCGGAGTGATCAGTCCATCTGCGGCAGCAGCTACAGGTCTGATGGGTGGAACTGCAGTTATCCAGGGAGCACCGGACACAGTTTGCGGTTTAATCGGTCTTGGTTTGTGTGAGAACGGAGAGACGGGTATCGTTTCCGGCTGGAGCATGCCGGTAGTGATGGTTACCGATAAGCCGGTTTTTGAGATTCAACACCGCATCTGGACCAGTTGCCATCTTTTTGGAACAAGGTGGGTACTGGAGAGCAACTGTGGTGAGGCAGGTAATTTACTGAACTGGCTGAGGGAATTGTTCTTTGATGGAAGTACAGGAAATGGATTTGATAATCTGGATGCAATGGCGAAGGATGTACCTCCGGGAGCCGAGGGGGTGATGGCTTTTGCGGGTGCAGAGGCGATGGATATGTCTCATCTGGCTGTACGGTTGGGCGGATTTCTTATTCCGGTGCCCCTCAGCGCAACAGGAATCAGGAATGCTCATCTCGCGAGAGCGACTTTTGAGAATGTGGCGTTTGCTGTCAGAGCAAACTGTCAACAACTCGAAAAGACAGCGGGGGTGGAAATTGCAAAGGTTGCCATGGGCGGAGGTCTGGTTCGGTTTCATTGTTTAAGGGAGATACTACCTGCTGTGTTGAATCGTCCGGTCAGGTTCAGCCATCTAGCGGAGATATCAGGTTTGGGAGCTGCAATGCTGGCTGCTACCGGTTCAAAGGTCTATCCTGATTTGGCTGAAGCCATCTCCTGTATGAAAACTGATATGGAGACAGTCGAACCGGATGCAGCTCTGGCTATGGAATATGAAGAAATCTACGAGCAGTGGTTATCAACCTGTGACAAATTAAAAACAATGGGCAGGGATCTGAAATGAGTAAATGGCTGGAAGAGAAAAAAATGGTATTGATGACTGCCAGAGAAATGGCCACAAAAGGGTTGGTAGTTGGAACTTCGGGAAATGTAAGCATGCGTCTTCCACCAGAAAATGGCAGGGAACTGCTGGCAATTACGCCGACCTCCCGGTATTACGATTTACTCGCGCCTGAAGATATCCAGGTTGTTGATTTTGAAGCTGAGCCAGTAGAAGGCGACCTACCGCCTTCGGTAGAGACCATGCTGCACATCGCGATATATCAAAAACGCAGGAATATCAGAGCAGTGGTACATACCCATTCTGTATATGCCAGTGCTATGGCAGTGGCTCACCAGGAAATTCCACCCCTTCTGGAAGATCAGATGACGATTATGGGTGGTGAAATCAGGGTAGCCAGGCATGCCGCATCTGGCAGTGAAGAGCAGATCAATTATGTTCTCGAGGTTCTGGAAGATCGAAATGCTGCGATTCTAGCAAATCATGGGGCAATTGGGCTGGGCAGGAGTCTGCGTGAAGCATTGACAGTTTGTGAAATGCTGGAAAAGACTGCCAGGATATGTTACCTGTGCCTGACCATGGGAAAGGTCAATTTTCTGCCTGCTGAGGCAATTCAAGCTGGCAAAGCTTTTTTCCGGCAGTTGCAGAGCGGATGAGCAGAATTTATTTAGGAGGACGCAATATGGTTTCTGTACCTTCGTTCCTGTTGAAAAGGCTGTATGTCAAGGGGAGTTTACGTAATAACGATCAGGGATTTCAGTTTGAGCTGAAAAATACTCTCGGCTCAGGATACGGCACCGAACTACTGCCTCTGGAATTGGATGGCAGGGAAATACCCGTGGAGTGTTCGTTTTACCGGGTTGATTCTGAGGTTATTCCCTTCACCAGCGTTAGCAGAGAGAAACCCTTTACTCTACCCATGAATAAAGCCCTGACGGTGCTTGTCAGGGGAGTTACTCTGACAGATATACCGCACAAACTCAAGATCGGTTTTGTGGCTGAAGGAATCGGTAAGCTGAGTTTCGAGGTAATTGATACCCCATCTAAAAATTAACCCTGGATTTAAAGCAAACTATGAACGTTGAAAGCAGAAGTTGCCTTACTGTGGTGGTAACCGGAGCAGCGGGGTATATCGGTAATCATTTGCTAAGACGTTTGAGCGAGCTCCCCGAAGTGGGTACCATTATTGGTATTGATATCAAAGCTTCAGAGTTTAAATCGGAGAAGCTGGTTTTTTATAACCGGAGTATTTTGTCTCCATTAAAGGATATTTTTAACCAGAACAAGGTTGATATCCTTGTTCATCTGGCATTTGTCGTCAAGCCATCTCACCAGAGGGAATTGGCAGCACAGATTGATATTACGGGTACCCTGAACATTCTGGAAGCCTGCCTGGAGGCCGGTTTGAAGCATGTCTATTATTTGAGCAGCCATACGGTTTACGGTGCTTTTTCGGACAATCCGATACCGATTACAGAAGCCTGTCCAGTCCGACCTCTTCCCGGTTTTCAATATTCAGAGGATAAGGTGATGGCAGAGAAAACGATTTTGGATTTCTGTCGGGCGCATCCGGAGGTTCAGGCTACAATTCTGCGTGCCTGTCCTGTGATTGGTGCCAATGCAGCCGATTCAATCGCTACGGTGATGTTGCAGCCTCCTTTTGTGCTAAGACTTAAAGGTTATGATCCCGTCATGCAATTTGTACACGAGGATGATTTACTGGATCTCCTGATGGTTTTGATAATGAAACCGGTGCCGGGGATTTACAATGTAGCCAATGATGAAGGGTTGAGATACAGTGAGATCGCGAAACTGGCAAGCAAGCGAATACTGGTAATGCCGGAAAAATTGATTCGCCCTTTGCTCGGCTTGAGCTGGAAGGTGCATTTGCAATCCAGATCTCCTCCCAGCGGGCTTGAACTGATAAAATATCCCCCTGTGATCAGTACTGTTGCCTTAAGAAAAGCGACAGGATATCGATTTACCCATACCTCAAAGGAGGCAATCACTGCTTTTCTAAGATCAAGGCGGTCAGGAAATACCGTGGTTTAATTTTCCTTGGAACGCACCTTCTGGAATACTGTGATCAACCATTTTCCCTGACAATCGCCTCAGCCGGGCAGATACTGGCGCATAATCCGCATCCCGGGCACTGAGCACGGTCTATGGTGACGGTTTCACCATCTACCACAAGGGCGGGGCAGCCGAGCTTCTTTATGCAAATCTGACATCCGCAGTTCAGACATCTGGCGGCTTCATTCATTGCTTCTTCCCGGGTGTAACCCAGGTCAACTTCCATCTGGTTAGACTGGCGTTCTGCGACTGGCAGAGTGGATGTCGCATGCCTGGATTCTGGCTGGACACCCGTGGTATTGATCACAAGGCGGCTTTCCCATTTTCCTTCAGATTCACGTTCGGATCGCAGGGGCTCTCCCTGCAGGTATCTGTGAATTGATGTAGCGGCTTTTCTACCGGCTGCGAGAGCCTCGATGACCGAAGATGGCCCTGTGACCACGTCTCCTCCAGCGAAGATACCCTGAATCCCGGTTTCCAGTGTTAACGGGTCAACCTGAATTAACCCGTCTTTAACTGGCAGACTGATTCCATCCTTGGTAAATGGAGCCAGGTCAGGTTGTTCGCCGGTGGCGAAAACAAGCAAGTCAGCATCCAGAGAAAATTCAGAACCGGGGATTAGTATGGGTTGTCTTCTACCATCTAAGTCGGGTTGTCCCAAAGACATTTTGATACATTCCACCGCGCTGATTCTGCTTCCGCTGGAGATAATACGTGTTGGGCTGGTGAGAAAACGGATCCTGACGCCTTCGTTGATGGCTTCTCTGACTTCTTCGGGCAGAGCAGGCATTTCTTCCTGTGAACGACGGTAGATGATTTCAACATCCGATGCTCCCAATCTCAAGCAACTCCGGGCACAGTCTATTGCTACGTTCCCTCCGCCGATAATTTTCACTCTCCCCCTGACTTCAACGGGTTGACCGGCATTAATATTGCGCAGTAATTCGATGCCTGAAATCACTCCTCCGGTATCGTAACCAGGAACTGAAGGTTTTCTGGGCAGGGGAGCTCCGGTGGCGATAAAAATAGCCTGGAATTCTTTCCGGAGATTGGAGAATGAGAGATCAGAGCCGATTCTCGTATTCGTTTTCAGGGTAATTCCCATTCGATGAATAATCTCGAGTTCCTTGTTGACGATTTCTTCAGGCAAGCGGTATCTGGGAATAGCCTGTACAAGCATACCGCCTGGGCGGGACGCGGCCTCAAAAATGGTAACCTGGTAGCCCAGCTTGCGCAGGTCATATGCTGCCAGCAACCCGGCGGGACCGGCGCCGATGATTGCAATTTTTTCTTTTCTTTCTAACGGTATGGATAAGTCCTCCTGGTAATAACCGTAATCGGCAGCAGCTCGCTTAAGCGTCATGATGGCAACGGGATCTTCGACCTTTCGGCGCTGGCAGTCTGTCTCGCAGGGATGCGTGCAGATTCTGCCCAAGATAGCCGGGAAGGGCAATTTCTCTTTGATAAGTTTCAAAGAGTCTGAGAACCGTCCTTCTTTAGCCAGATTGACATAACCGCGAACGTCAATATGCAGAGGGCAGGCGGCGGTACAGGCCGGGGGACTCTGTGCCAAACATTTGGACTGGTCAACAGCAAAAGGCGTGATCTTTTCACCTTTAGCCCGCTTGTTGCGCTGATCGAGAATTGAGCATGGACTGCGGAAAACGATAAAGGATGGACCATCGAAGAGAATGGCCTTTTCCATCACGTCAACCGCATGGTCCAGGTCATAGGGGTCTAGTACCTCGACGAATTTGATACCGCTAGCTCTGGCAATCTCCTCGGGAAGAATTCGCGGTACATTACTCTCTCTGGCGTTGGAACCTGAAGCAGGATTGGGTTGAGAACCGGTCATGGCGGTAGTCAGGTTATCGAGAACCACCATGGTCAGGCGCGTGTTGTTATATACTGCATTGATCATAGGCGGAATGCCGGAATGGAAAAATGTGGAATCACCCATATGCCCTACCACGGGGGTTTTGAGAACTCTCGCCAGCCCGTTAGCAAGATCGAATCCGCTACCCATACAGGTTGAGGTATCTACTGCACTCAGCGGTGCATTGGCTCCCAAACAGTAACAACCAATATCCCCGGGACGAACTGTATCCAGACCGGTTTTTTGCCGGACCCTCTCCACAGCTAAATTCATTACATAATGTGAAGCCCGGTGCGGGCAACCAGCACACAGGTTGGGTGGTCGTGAGGGTAGCAGAGGCTCGATTTCCTGAACAAGCCGATCAATCCCTGGAAAATCCTGCGGAAGTTGCGTTCCAGTAAGCCGGCTGATAGCCTCAATAACTTTACGGGTCGAAAGTTCTCCCGCCAGAGGGATGAGATCTTTGCCATGAATCTTGACGTTGATCTCAGCTTCCTGAGCAACAACTTTGACATGATTTTCAAGGTAGGGTTCCAATTCCTCAATCACCAGTATTTCAGCAACAGAAGAGAGGAAATCTTTAACCTTATTCTCTGGCAGTGGATAAGGGGTTCCGATCTTGAGTATTGAAACCTTTCCCTGCAAACCCAAACCTTTCAGAGCTTCCAAAGCATAACCGTAGGAGATGCCTGAGGCAATAATACCAAATTTTGCTCCGCTAACTATCTCAAGATGATTATATTCAAGCGATTCAAATGCGGCTTTTATCTTCTCCAGCCGGGCGATCATCGATCTGCGGTGTTTTCTGGCAACCGCGGGTAACATGACCCATTTCCCTGGATCTTTTTCAAATAAAGGAGGGCGGTTCGCCGGCAGTATTTTACCCAGGGTTACATCGCCGCGTGCGTGTCCAATACGGGTTACCGAACGGATCATAAAGGGCTGTCCGAATTCTTCAGAAAGCTCAAAGGCTAACCGTGTCATCTCTTTTGCTTCCTGGGGTGAAGAAGGCTCCAGAATGGGCAGGTAAGCTTCCTCTGCCAGGAAACGGTTATCCTGCTCATCGGAGGAACTCCATTGACCGGGATCTTCTGCTTCTACCAGAACCAGTCCACCCTTTGCTCCCAGATAAGTAGCGGTCATCAGCAAATCAAGTGCAACATTGACTCCGACGTGTTTCATGATTGCCATTGCCCTCACACCGCTCATCGAGGCGCCCATTGCAACACCCAGAGCCACTTTTTCGTTAACTGACCATTCACCATAAAAGCCCACTTGCTGGGCAATTGATATCAGGGATTCAGCGATTTCTGTGGAAGGGGTACCAGGGTAAGCCGTGACAACCTGTACGCCGGCTTCCAACGCCCCTCTGGCAATGGCTTCATTACCCAGCATAAAAATCTTTTTCCCCGGAGCGTCCGAAGTAATCGTCAATCTTTCTGTACTTACCAACGTTCTGCCTCTCCTTTAAAATCTGGGATACAGTCAATATCAGGATAGAATCATTTTAGGATGATTGCAACCCGGTTACCGAAATCAAAAAACGTAGTATTAACTCCAGGTAGTCCGGTATTTATTCATCCTCTCCCGTTTTCTGGACAAAGCCATATTCTTCCGTGCGGAATACCTCTTCTTTAAGGTCTTCTTTTCTGCATTTATAAATCTTGCAGAGCAGACAGGTTAGATCGGGAGAACCGTACATGGGGTCAAGGTGATTATTATTCGTCAGTACGTTGGGATTTGAGATGAAAAGCCCATGAAATCCCTGCGGTGGTTCCTCAGGATAGAAACAATTAGCTGTTGCCATTACTACTCCTTTTAAAATGCCGGGGAAAAGCCTGGCTTTCTGGCGGATTCTCCCCCGCGGAGATTCGATCCAGATCCAGTCGCCATCTTCAATACCGTATTGTTTGGCAGTCTCAGGGTGGATCTGGGCAACCGGGTACTCCATGAAGCTTCTCAGCCAGGGGATGTTCCGATACTGTGACAGGAAATAGAATGGCTGCCGGTATCCAGTGGTCAGAATAAGCGGATACTCCTTGTAAAGTTCAGGAGTGGAATAAGGACTCTCTCCCGGTTCTCTGTATTGGGGTAGGGGATCGTAGCCAAGCTGTTCAAGTGCTTTGGAATAAAACTCGAATTTCCCGGTTGGGGTAGGGAAGCCTCCCCCTTTACGCCAGTAATCTGTTTTGTATTTGTAATAAACCTGATCTTTGCCCCAGCAACCGGATACAAGGCGTTTACTGAATTCTTTCCAGGTTAAGCCACCTTTCTTCAATTGAGCATCCAGACAGGCTTCAACATTCTCAAACCAGTATTCTGGAGCAACTCTTTTCCCAATTTCGTTAAAAATCCAGACATCTGGTTTTGCTTCACCAGGCGGATCTACTACTTTATTGTGAGCTTCAATCATGAAACGGGGGTGCATATCGTAAATATCATCGAGCTCCAGCCAGTGGGCTGCTGGAAGGACGATATCTGAAGCTTCAGCCATCGGTCCCATGAAAAGATCACAGTGAACCATGAAATCGACTTTTTTGATAGCTTCAACCACTTCTTTGGTATTGGCCATATGAACGATTTGCTGTCCGCCAACACTGAACCAGACCTTAATCGGAGACTCTCCGGACAGGATCTGCTTGATCAGCGTATCCGGGTTGCAGGTACGAGCTGCACCCAGCTTGAATTTATCGCCACCTACGATCCTTTTCTTTGATTCTTCCGGTATGGGTATCTGCAGGTAGAAATCTTCGATCAAGCCTGTAGCTGGCAAAACCCAGCTTACCATGCTTCCTGGTCGTTCGATGTTGCCGGTGAGTCCCATGAGACAGGTGATTGCCCGGATGGTATGCCCACAGTTAGCCTGTCGCTCCAGAGAACTGCCAACCTGTATGCAGCCGGGGGTATCAATGGCAAAGAGTCGGGCTGCTTGGATGATTTTTTCTGCCGGTACCCAGGTAATTTGAGAAACCTTTTCGGGTGTATAGTCCTTGACCCTCTCCTTCAGTTCTTCAAAACCAAAGGTCCAGTTTTCAACAAATTCTTTATCATAAATTCCTTCGTTGATGATGACGTTCATCATCCCGAGTGCTAACGCGCAATCAGTACCGGGGCGGGGTTGTAGCCATAGAGTGGCTCGGGTAGCATAGGCAGTAGCCCTTGGATCGATGATAATCAGATTTTTAGCATAATTCAGTGAATTCATAAACCAGTAAGCCATTTCAGAATCGGCACTGCTGATTTCCAGTTGCTTTGCCCACATAATATGGGTCTTCGGGAAAACGCCACCCCAGCCATGGTAATCGCAGTAAAGTCTTCCATATCCTGTCACCAGTGCATACAGACCCAAACGTGGACTGTGGCAAACATAACCGGGTGTAATCACGTTACCAGTACCAATTGATCTGGCTAGCCGGTGAGTATAACGGTTATATCCTCTGCCGGTACCCTGTGAGATTGCAATCGAGAACGGACCGTATTGTTTGATGGCTTCCTTCATCTTGGTAGCAATGGTGTCCAGAGCTTCATCCCAGGAGATTCGTTTCCATTTGCCCTCACCCTTCTCCCCCACTCTTTTCAATGGATATTTCAGTCTGTAAGGGTTATCAATATGCTGAATGCTTGATAATCCCTTGGAGCACATCGTACCACGTGTCAGGGAATCAGGATTTCCTTCGATGTGAATAATGACACCGTCTTCCACGGTAACTTTGACGCCACAACCTCCATGGCAACTTTTGCAGGTTGTGTAAACTACTTTGCGTTCACCCATGTTTAAACCTCATTCATTTCATTTCCAGGATTTAATTTGACTGAAAATAGAGAATTAAGCTTTGAGAGCTATCAACGGACTGTAGATTGCTGATTTCAATAAACAATACCTTAGCAGCATGCCTCCCGCAATCTCGCAGATTACGGCAGTGATAATCAGTCCAGGTGCTGCATCGCCGGCAAAATAACTATAAAAGGTGATGATAAACGGTAAAATCGCGCCTGCTAGCACTACTCCTGACCAGAAAATCACAGCGAGCCCACCTTTCAGTTGATAGAGCACGGATTTCTTTCCGGTCTCATCCTTGCGAGCAGCCAGGGCAAGATAAATACTGATTAAAAGGACATCAATAATAAGAAACACGCGACTCCAGTTTTCGGCTGCGTGAAGATTGATCTGGTCATTAAAAATTCCCATGCCGACGGTTAAACCAAAACCTCCCAGGATACCACCTATTACAAACAGAACAGGAAGTATGGGCAGGTTCCAGAATGGAACTCCTTTGACTTTGTTCAATACGAATCCTGTATATGTAGCGACTGCCAGAGCAAATATACCGGCAACCACTTTAAAAAGAATCTCAAGAGGTGAACCGGGTAGAGTAAGAGAAAGAATAATCTGGATAAAAGCCGCTCCGGTGAAACTCAGGACAAACAACAAACCGCGGGATAGCCAGGAAGTCTGCGGATGAAAAACCATTCGCCAGAATCTTGCTGGTTTGCCGAGGAAAGCGAAGTGAAATGAACCTTTAAGCACGGCTACAATCACCCAGCCGACAATCATTCCCCAGAGGTTATTAAAGAAGAGCGAGACAAGATATAAGCCTCCTCCCAGACCTCCGCAATAAAAAGCCAGCCAGAGCAGAATGCCCCTTTTCTCTATCCATTCGCTCTGCCTGTTCCCTTTGAGCATCCATTCATGAGTTACCATCCACTGGCGCGAAGTATGTGTTGCCATATTATTTCTCCTCTCCTCTCCCAGCCTGGAAGATGGCTTTCGCCCGTGCTTCCATGGTGGAAAGATGCTGAATATGACAACCCGTGGTTGAACCCTCGGGAGCAACGTTACTGGGAGCATTAGCCAGACCTGGATCGATGTAAAAAACGGAAGGGTCGGTGCCGAATTCAGGATGCAATTGGAAGCCCTTGTGCTGTTTGATTAGCCTGGAAACAGCACTTTCTGGATCATCCAGGTCTCCAAAAGTCAGAGCTCTTGCCTGGCAGGTATTCACACAGGCTGGGGTTGCATCTCGATCGATTCCGGGTTTTAAGCCCATTGCCAGACCGCGATCTATCCTTTCCATGCAGAAATTACATTTTTCGGTGGTTCCTTCCTGATGTGGATACAGCTTTTTGCCCATTTTTTCGAATCTTGTTGGTGGATAGCCGGGGAAATAACCGGGATTTTTATCCCGTGAAAGGAAGGTCCTGTTCTGATAAGGGCAGGCTATCACACAATAGCGGCAGCCAGCACATTTATCCTGATCTACCCAGACAATGCCATCCGCTCTTTTTTGAGTAGCCTGGGTTGGGCAGACTTCCACGCAGGGAGCGTTTTGACAGTGGTTACATCGAACAGGATAGGTGGTTACTTCAACCCCCTGTTCTTTAGAAGTTTCCCAGGCGATCAGTCTGGGCCAGGTGATGTGTAAAGGTAAAAAATGTTCGATGCGACACGCTGCTACACAGGCATGACAGCGTGTGCATTTTGAAAGATTGATCACCATTCCCCATCTCATAGAGATTATCTCCCTGAATTAAATATTTAACGAGGAAAATTGTTCCATCAATCTCATTTTAAATCAGTCCAGTCTCAGGGGCGAGGACAATTGTCACATTGTGACATAAGTCACAGGTATATCATCCGTGATATAACTTGAATTGAATTCAGCGATCGGTAAATATTTACGTATAAATATTTCCGATTGGCATAATTCTGCTTCAGGGTGATGTTGACAAATATAAAAAATGTGCTTAAACTTATTAGTCATAAAAGATGATGGCACTGACCAGGCGATTTCGAATATGGTTTGAATTTAGATAATTCAAATACAGTGAACGGATTTCAGGTGATGGATTTTAAATTTGTTCAAGTTCATAAAATAAAAGGCTTGGTGGCAGGCGGGTAACAAATAAAATGTTCCCCGAACGGGTATCCGTTCTGGAAAAAATAGAAAATTTTAAAGAGGAGGCAGAAAAAATAATGCGAAGGTTTATCGTCCCACTGGCAATCCTGCTACTTGTCGCCCTTATCCTGTCAGGATGTGCCAAAAGTTCCCCCACCACTCCTGCAACCACCGCACCCACCACGACGGCACCAACAACCTCGGCACCAACTACTGCCAAACCAACCACCACGGCTACTACTACCACGACCAAGCCGACCACTCCAGCGGCTGGACAGCCTGTTTATGGGGGCGTACTGAGGATAATCGCTTCGGGAGGTCCGCAGGTTCTCAGCTATGTACCCGAAATGGGGCCCTCTGATGCCGGAGCTGTCTTCCCGGCAGTCGAGAGGTTGCTTGATGCTACCGCTGATAGAAGCATGGGCAATGGTCTTGAACCGGTTCTCGCAGAAAGCTACGACGATGATGTTGCAAACAAACGGATTGTTTTCCACATTCGCAAGGGTGTCAAATTCCATGATGGCTCCGACCTGAATGCCGATGTGGTACTCTGGAACTTTCAGCAATTAATCGATGCAGGCAGACTTCAGTTCGCCAATTACTTCAAGGGCATCAAGAAGATTGACGATTACACGGTTCAGATCGATTACACAGAATACACCAACCAGTTGATTCACAGCTGGGGCTGGATGGCCATGTATTCCAAAGCCGCCTGGGAAAAGGCTTCAGGTGGCGATTTACAGAAGGGTAAGGAATGGGCACGCACGAATGTCGTAGGCACCGGTCCCTTCATGCTCAAGGAATTTAAGCGTGATGATCACATGATCTGGGTTAAGAATCCAAACTACTGGAGACCGGGCAGACCCTATCTGGATGGGATAGAAGTGCGCTACATTCCGGATGCTACTACAGCGCACACCTTGTTACTGTCGGGTGGTGCTGATCAATGGTCCAGCGCTCCGATGAAGAACCAGGTTGATCTGATGAAACAGGGTTTTGTACGCGTCAGCAACTGGCCTGGCATGCCAATGAGCATCTGGCCCAACACTGCTGATCCCAATTCCAAGTGGAACGATAAGAGATTGCGCATGGCAATCGAATATGCCCTTGATAAACCGGCACTGGCAAAGGCACTCGGCTTTGGCTATTATGTTCCCATGACCATGCTTGCGCCTCCCGGAGAATGGGGTTACGATCCCAATTATCCCGCCAGAAATTACAATCCTACGAAAGCGAAGCAGTTACTGGCTGAAGCCGGTTATCCCAACGGTATCAAAGGCGTTAAACTCCTGATCCCCAATGATCAATCCAGCCTTGATGCAGGTACCGCTTTGAAGCAGTATCTGGATGCTGTGGGCATCAATATTGATCTTGATGTAGCGGATCCGGGCAGGTTCTACGGGCTGGTATGGGGTTACAATCCCGGTCCTGATCTCTCCTGGATGTGGTCCGGTAGGGATGTGACCTATCTGGTAACCTACATGCGCTGGTTCAGCACAGATCCATTCACCAACCTGTCCTACCTTGGTCATACTCCTGAGCAGAAGGCTCTGGATGAAGAAGCCAAGAAGATCCCGGACACTGCCGGACAGAAAGCAATTACCGAAAAGATCATCAAGTACATGACCGATGAATGCCGCATCATCCCGGTCTACGATGTTCCTTCCGCAGTAATCGTTCAACCATGGGTACATACAACTCAGTTCAGCCAGGGCTTCATCCGCTGGCAGACTGAAGAAGTCTGGATGGAAAAACACTAATAGCTGACGCTCTGGAAACCAGATAAATGAAAATCCTCCCCGCCACGGCGGGGAGGATTTTTGTTATCACCAGTAAAGAGAATAGCAGGTAGGTTATCGCTTAGTCTTCCCCTGGCTGGCAACTGCTTCCATAGCTTTTTGAACTTCCTCCGGATTGCCAAGGTAATAATGGCGCAGAGGTTTCAGTTCATTATCCATCTCATAAACCAGCGGAATTCCGGTAGGGATATTGACATTCACTATTTCAGAATCCGGTATATTATCCACGTATTTGACCAGTGCTCTCAGGCTGTTCCCGTGGGCGGATATCAATACCTTGTGTCCCGATTTGAGAGCCGGTGCCAGTGTTTCATGCCAGAATGGCATAAATCTTGCCACAGTGTCCTTCAAGCTCTCCGTAAGAGGTATTTCAGCAGGAGATAGAGTTTTATACCTCGGATCGCGTCCTGGATAGCGTTCATCATTCGGATCCAGTGGAGGAGGTTGTATATCATAGCTTCTGCGCCAGATGAAAACCTGTTCTTCCCCATATCTGGCTGCCATCTCTGCCTTATTCAATCCCTGTAAAGCCCCGTAATGTCGTTCATTTAATCGCCAGGTATTATAGATTTGTACCCACATCAGGTCCATTTCATCGAGGATCAACCAGAGGGTGCGGATGGCTCTTTTTAATACCGAAGTGTAAGCCACATCGAAAGTATAACCCAGATTTTTCAGGATTTTACCTGCATTACGTGCTTCTTCGATGCCCCGTTCGGATAAGTCAACGTCGGTCCAGCCGGTAAATCGGTTTTCTTTATTCCAGATACTCTCCCCGTGTCTGACCAGTATAAGTTTTACCATTTTTAACTCCCGTGTTAAGAATTTCAATGAATAATCAGATATTCAGTGATTAATACTTAGAAGATAGAAAACTCTCACGACTCCCTGTTACTACATAAATAATACGTTCAGCGATATTGGTAACTCTGTCAGCCGAACGTTCAAGGTTGTGAGCAACCCAGATTAAGCGTGTAGCTCTGGTGATTGTCCTGGGGTCTTCAACCATAAAAGATAATAATTCACGGAATACCTGATCATAAAGATTGTCAATCACATCATCCTCAGTGCAGATCTGTTTCGCGGTAGCGATATCATGGCGGATAAAGGCTTCCAGAACTCGCCTGAGCATACCACCGGTGGTTTCAGCCATACGTGGCAGATCGATAAGCGGTTTCAACGGTGGTTCATCTCCGATCATAACCGTGATCTTGCCGATTCCTTCTGCATGATCACCGATTCTTTCCAGGTCAACGATGATGTTCAAAACTGCAATGATTATCCGCAGGTCACTTGCCATCGGCTGCTGAGTTATGATCAGATCAATACATTCTTCCTCGATGTCGAAGCGTTTTGCATCAATCAGTCGGTCATCTGCGATAACCTGTTTTGCCAGCTCAATATTTCTTTTTTTCAGGGCTTCCATGGAACGGTACAGCGCATTTTCGACCATACTGCCCATGGCCAGCACATGTCCTTGGAGTTCCTGGAGATGTCTTGCAAAATGTTCTCTGGGCATCTGATTTTCTCCTTTAGCCGAATCGTCCGGTAATATAATCCTCTGTTCGCTTATCCTGCGGTCGGCTGAACAGATCCCGGGTGGAAGCGTATTCGATCAACTCACCCGTCAACATAAAACTCGTCCAGTCTGAGACCCTGGCTGCTTGCTGCATGTTGTGTGTGACAATAACAATTGTATACTTTTCTTTCAAATCAAGCATCAATTCTTCGATCTTTAACGTGGATATGGGATCGAGTGCCGAGCAGGGTTCATCGAGCAGAAGTATCTCTGGCTCGACCGCGAGTGCCCTGGCAATACAGAGGCGCTGCTGCTGACCACCAGATAATGAAGCACCGGATTGTTTGAGCTTGTCCTTGACCTCATCCCAGAGGGCCGCCTGTCGCAGTGAACGTTCGACAATCTCCTGCAAGTTCTGTTTCCTGACCCAGATCCGGCTTAATTTGATTCCCGCGGCAACATTATCAAAAATTGACATGGTTGGAAAAGGTGCAGGTTTCTGGAAAACCATCCCCACCCGCCTCCGCAGGGCTACCGGGTCAACTTCAGGTGCATAGATGTCCTGCCCATCCAGCATAACCTTCCCGCTTACCCTGCCGCCGGGAGATATTTCATGGAGCCTGTTTAGACAGCGGATGAAGGTAGATTTACCGCAACCTGAAGGTCCAATAATTGCTGTGATTGCCCGGGCTCGAATTGTCATGCTGACATTTTTCACCGCCAGGCACTGTCCATACCAGGCACTTAAATTTTCAGTAACAATGGTTCCTTTAATCTTTTCCGCGTCTTCCCGCAGGATTTCCGTTCTGGCTTGATGACTGGCAAGTCCAAGTGCTGTATTTATCCTGTTTTCTTCCATTTGCTGTTCCTTTGAATTGATTATCTTCGCCTTCCTGAAATCCACCGCACCAGTAAACTGATGAGCAGAACCAGGACGATCAGCAGGAATGCGCCTGCCCATGCCTGCTGGTTTTGATCTGGATAAGCTGATAAGGCATAACGGTAGATCTGAAGTGGCAGGGCGGAAATCGGCTTATCCAGTCCATCGAATCCAAAGGCGTTACCCAGTGCGGTGAAAATGAGAGGAGCGGTTTCTCCGGCGATGCGGGCGACTGCCAGCATGATACCGGTAACAATCCCGGTAATTGCCCCGGGAATTACCACCCCAATGACGGATCGCCAGCGGGTGATACCAAGAGCCAGAGCAGCCTCACGCAATGATCCCGGCACCAGTTTCATGGCTTCTTCGGCTGTGCGGGCTACAACCGGAATCATAATAATTGCCAGAGCTACTCCGGCTGAAAAGGCGGAATAGCTGTGCATCGGCTTGACTACGATGGCATAAGCAAAAACACCGATCACAATAGAAGGTACGCCTGCCAGGATATCGGCTCCAAAGCGTACAACTGCATTGATCCTGGGATTACCGAATTCGGCAAGAAAGATACCGGCCATCAAGCCGATTGGTAGTGCCAGCAGTGAACCCAGTGCAATAAGTATCAGGGTGCCAATGATCTCGTTGCGCATGCCACCCCCCGCCTCTCCCGCGGGTTTGGCTGCCTGGGTCAAAAAATCCAGGTTGATAAAAGCTATGCCCCGGAACAATGTGTATCCCAGAATCAATATCAGCAGCGCAATGGCAATTGCTGCTGCCAGCGTACTTAGACTTACCATGATACGATTGACCCAGCGGCGGCGGAGATAACCCGGATCACTGATCATCTGATCAAATTCCCTCCACTTTGACGGTGGTTAACCGCCAGACCAAAAGCCGGGCGATAATATTCACAAGAAGGGTAATCACAAACAGGACGAGTGCAAGTTCAACCAGACTGCCGATAAAGATTTCTCCCGAGGCTTCGCTGAATTCACTGGCTATTTTACTGGCAATCGTTGTTCCGGGGGAAAAAAGGGAAGCGGTCATTTTGTAGCTATTGCCGATCACCATGGTGACAGCCATGGTTTCTCCCAGAGCACGGGCAAGTCCCAGGATGACCGCTCCGATGAGACCTGACCGGCAATAGGGCAATACAGCCCGGCTGATCGTTTCCCAGCGGGTGGCGCCGAGCGCATACATGGCTTCTCTCTGGGTATCGGGCACGGCTTTCATGGCATCCCGGCTTACTGCTGTAATAATAGGGGTTATCATAATTGCCAGTATAATGCCAGCAGCCAGAAAACCCACGCCGAAAGGAGGTCCCTGGAATAGAGGCAGGAAACCCAGCTTGTCTCCCAGCCAGCTTTCAACCGGGTGACGGATGAAGGGTACCAGGATGAACAATCCCCAGAGCCCGATGATTACACTCGGTATTGCAGCCAGCAGTTCTACCAGAAAGGAGGCGGGGGAACGTATCCAGGCAGGAGCCAGTTCAGAGAGGAAAATAGCCGCTCCGATACTCAGCGGTATAGCGATTATAAGCCCAATAAAAGAGCTTAAAAGTGTACCGTAAATGGCGGGCAGTGCACCGAATCGTTCATTCACCGGATCCCAGTCAGTGCTGCCGAAAAAACTGAGCCCGAATTGCTTGATTGCTGGCATGGCGTCCAGGAAGAGTATCACAATGATTCCCACGAGAATTACCAGGACAAGCACGGCAAGAATCAGGGTGAATCTGGGGAAAATACGGTCACCGATGCTGCGAACCCGCCGGATTCTGGCTGCAGACTTTGCCGGTTGGATGGGAAATGGAGTTGTTTCACAGGTTTTATCTGATTTCAGATTGTCACCTCCAGCCCAGAACGCAGAATATGGAGTTTTACCTTCACTCCATATTCTACGCTCAAGATTATTTTTCGACAACCTAGCGGGTGATTAAAGGTTGCCCCTGGTATTTAAGGGATAGTATTTGATTTTCTGCCTTTTTGACCGCATCTTCTGATAAAGGCGCATAATCAAGAGGTGTGGTGAACTTTTGTCCATCGTGTATAGCCCACCAGAGCATGTTTGCCAGAGCAGTACCCTTAGCTTTATCAGGCTGGTTCACATAAACCAGCATCCAGGTAAAGCCGCAGATCGGATAGGCTTCTGGATTGGTAGAATTGGTGATCATAATTTTCATATCGTCGGGTAGCGGAATTCCTTCCGCTGCTTTAGTGGTACCGGAAAGTGATGGCTCAACATAGTTACCGGTTGCATTTTGCAGCGAAATCCAGGGCAGATTATTCTGTCTGGCATATGCCAGTTCCACATAGCCAATTGAACCCGGAAGCTGTTTTACCTGCCCGGCGATTCCAGCATTACCGGGTGCACCGATATCGCCCGGCCAGTTTACCGAAGTTGCATTGCCAACTGCGCTTTTCCACTCATCGCTTACTTTGGACAAATAGTTGGTGAAGATGTAGGTTGTGCCCGAACCATCCGATCTGTGTACCACGGCAATCGGTTGATCCGGCAAATTCAAACCAGGATTCAGGGCTTTGATTCTGGAATCGTTCCAGTTGGTAATCTTTTTCAGGTAGATTTGAGCCAGGATATCGCCGTTCAACCTGAGTTGACCTGAAGGAATGCCACTCAGGTTGTAAATCACTGCGACGGCTCCGCTTGTCATGGGAATATGCAGGATGGGACCGAAGGCAGCTTCAGCTTTGGCCTGCTGTTCGGGGGTCATGATCCCATCTGAAGCACCGAAATCAACTGTACCGGCGGTGATTTGCTGGATACCACCGCCTGATCCGATTGCCTGATAGTTTATTTTGATACCGGTCAGCTTGAAATATTCATCGAACCATTTGGTATAAAGTGGATTGGGGAAAGTGGCTCCGGCTCCGTTTAAACTGGAGACCGGTGGGGTAGAAGTTGTGGTTGTAGAAGAGGCAGGGCTACCGGACGGAGTAGTTTGGGCGGGTGATGTGCTGCAGGCGGAAAGGACAGTCACAAGGGCGATAGCAAGCAGCACGGGGGTAACCAGATTTCTTAACAGCTTTCTCAAATTTTCCTCCTTGTAATAATCCCTGATTTTTCGAGCAGAATTACATGATGAAGTCTTCGTAGTTCAAGCTTGTTTTCAGATTTTGCTTGCCTGAATCTCTTTAATCATAATTGAGAGCTATTAAAGGCAATTTAAAGGATTGTTAAAGGAAGGTTAAATTTTTTGCAAAAAGGATAATTTACTGCAGCTAGTTCTGGATAGGCAGGGTAAAATAGAAAGTAGATCCCTGTCCTTCACGCGAGGAGACGCGGATCTCTCCTCCATGTGCCTGTACAATATGCTTGGCGATCGCCAGACCAAGACCGGTGCCGCTGCTGCTGCGTGATTTATCGGTCTTATAAAATCTTTCAAATATACGGGGTAGATCCTCTTCGGAGATACCGATTCCGGTATCTGCAATTGTAATTTCAATTTGCCCGGGTTTCTGATTAGCGGAGATGGTTATTCTGCCTCCGGGCGCGGTGAATTTGATGGCATTATGTATCAGATTAACCATTACCTGTTCGATTTTATCCCTGTCAAACATCAACTGGGGCAAATTCTGGGGCATCAAAAGATTGATTGACAATCCACCCCGTTCAGCCAGAGGGGCTAAACGGTTTACCGAGTGCTCGATAACCTCTCTGATATCCGAAGGTTGTTTGTGCAGCCTTGCCTGTCCGCTTTCGATCAACGAAAGTTCAACAAGTTCTTCTACCATTTGTGCCAGTTTCTCAATTTCAGTGCCCATCTTTTGCAGGAAGGTGCGGGCAATTGTCTGATCTTCAATGGCTCCATCAATAAGGGTCTCTGAAAGCGCCTTTAAGGAAGTAATGGGTGTCCTCAATTCATGGGAGACATTGGCAATAAAATCGCGTCGAAACGATTCGAGTCTGCGCAGTCTGGTCAAATCCTGGACGACAAGCAGGAATTCCTTTTTCGATGGGAGAGGTGTGACGATGACCCCCAGGAATTGTTTGGTGGGAAGACTTTCAATGAAGCTGTTTTGATGTTCTCCTTGGGCAATACACCTCTGCACCAGATTTTCGATTTCGTAATCGTGTACTGCTTCTATCAGGCTCCGGTGAAGCATGCTGTCAGCCGGACACTGAAATATCCTTCCGGCTGCTGGATTAGCCAGTAGAACGTTGCTTTGTTTATCTATAATTAATACCCCATCTTCCATATGGTTCAGTATTGCTGAAAGCCTGTCCTTTTCGCTGGTTATCAGGGAGACGGTCTCAGTTAGCCGATCAGCCATATATTTAAAGGCAGTGGTAAGCTGCCCTATCTCATCTCTGGAATTGGAAACAATCTGCTGGTTGAACTTACCGCTGGCGAACTCTCTGGCAGCACGGGTCAAAGTCAGGATCGAGCGGGTTACCGGAGTGGATAATCTCCAGGCAACCAGGGCGGCAATAGCGGTGCTGGCAAATATGATGATAACAAGATCGATGAATAATTCACTGAAGGGAGATCCTGAGCCTGCCCGCAAAATTAAAAACGAGCCGCCGGCTGCTGTACACATAAATACCAGCAGGGTTATTGCAATCAGGTTCCGCCATTTAATCCTGGAAAACATCTATTCTTCAAATTTATAGCCCACTCCGCGTACGGTGATAATCCGCACCGGGTGATCGGGATCCAATTCAATCTTCTGTCTCAGCCATCTGATATGCACATCAACAGTACGTGTATCGCCAGCATAATCATATCCCCAGACCCTTTCAAGAAGAATGTCCCTCGAGAAGACCCGACCGCGGTTATGTATCAGAAACACGAGCAGATCAAATTCTTTAGGTGTCAGCTCAAGTGCTGTACCATTTCTGGTGACAGTGTGCCGGGAAATATCTACTTCAATCTGTCCTGCTCTCAATATTGCCGGGGAAGCTTTCGCCGTTTCTTCCATGGGCTGTCTTAACATGTCTGCCCGTCTCAGCATAGCTCGTATTCTGGCTAATAATTCGCGCATGCTGAATGGTTTGGTCATGTAATCATCAGCGCCGAGTTCGAGTCCAACTACCTTATCAACTTCATCGGCCCGAGCGGTCAGAATCAGAATTGGGATGGTGGTTTCCTGCCGGAGTATCCGGCAGACTTCAAAGCCGCTAAGTTGGGGTAGCATCAAGTCCAGCAATACAAGGTCGGGCTTTTCTCTGCGGGCTGATTCGAGGGCAACGGTTCCATCTGCAGCCTGGATTGTCCTGTATCCTTCTTTTTGCAGGTTATATACCAGGATATCTCTTAACGTACTGTCGTCCTCAACGACCAGAATTGTCTTATCCGCCAACACCCCCTCCAGCATCAGGTTTACCTGTCTGAGAGATGCCGGGTAACAGGCTATATATTAAAGAGAAAGTTGATGACATCGCCATCCTGTACAATATAGGTTTTACCTTCCAGGCGCAAAAGTCCCTGCCTTTTTGCTTCTGCCAGACTGCCACACTTCAGTAAATCCTGATAATTGATTACCTCAGCCCGGATAAAACCTCGTTCGATATCGGTATGGATTTTCCCGGCGGCTTTTACTGCTTCGGTTCCTTTTTTAATCGGCCAGGCACGGCATTCATCTTCGCCGACCGTAAGGAATGAAATCAGATCCAGCAGTTCATATGAGACTCTGATGGTGCGATCCAGTCCAGATTCTTCCATACCAAATTCCTTACGGAAATCCTGCAGCGCGTCTTCTCCGAGCTGGGAAAGTTCCATCTCCAATTTACCGCAAGAAGCGATAATCCGGTGACTCGGTCTGCCGAAACGGGCATTCAGTTCAGCTTCCATACTTTTAACCACTGGCAATTCATCCTCTCCAATATTCACCACAGTTAGAAGAGGTTTGGCGGTTAAAAATTGATAATTACTGATAAAACGGGCTTCTTCGGGAGTTAGCTGCATTTCACGAATTGGACTATCCTTTTCCAGATTCGCTTTGATTTTTTGCAGTGTTTCCTGTTCCTTCTGGATCAACTGGCGTTCAGCAGGTTTGGCAGATTTCAATGAGTTCGTGATTCTTTCCAGCCTCCTTTCCAGAATGGAGAGATCGGAAAATGCCAGTTCCATGTTCATGGCATCGATGTCTCGCACGACATCAATACTGCCTTCAGGATGGGGAATACTATCATCCTTAAACGAACGGACAACATTGATCAGCAGATCCACATTACTTAACTGATTTAAAAGTTGTCCGCCGATACCCTTATCCACTGCCATTTCTTTCAGGGATGCGCCTATATCAATATATTTAACTTCGGCATGTACGATTTTGCGTGGATGAAATATTTTTGCAAGCTGATAAAGACGATTATCAGGGACATTTGCCATGCCAATATTGGCGGTCTGGGATTTTGTTGAATATACCCCTGTGGCGGCTTTACCCCTGGTAAGACCGTTGAAAATGGTAGTTTTGCCGCTCTTGGAAAGCCCGATGATACCGATATCAACACTCATATTTTATCCTTACCGGCCGAAATTTCTCAGACCATCAATCCGTGGAAATCCAGTATAATTTTACCCTGTGCTGGTATATTGTTCAATTATGATAAATAATGAAAAGTTAGAGGTATCCTGTTTTACAGAAGAAATTTCTTTCTGTGATAAAATAATTAAAACATCGTGGAGGGCTGATTGATATATTTATTCTGGGGAGAAGATGATTTCTTAATGGAAGAAGCCCTGCAGCAATTAAAGCAGGAACTTGGGGGGAACTCTCTGGCGGAAGTTAATACCATCGTTCTGGAAGGGCGCAAACTGTCCCCAGATGAGCTTAAACTAGCCTGTCAGGCGACTCCTTTTTTATTCGGGAAGCGTCTGGTCATCGTCAAGGGGCTGATTGAGCGTTTTGAACCTCAGGAAAAAGAGGCTCCACAGCCCAGATCAGGGGAACGCCATAGAAAAGAAGGAGATGTCCAAGCTATGGTTGATTGTCTTAGGGGAACCCCTGAAAGCACTGTGCTGGTTCTGATGGATATAATAGAGGTTAAGAAAAATTCGTTAAAAAATAATCCAGTATTCAATGCAATTGGCCCCATGGCTCAGGTGCACTCATTTCCTGTGCTAAAAGGCCAGGCACTGGCGGCATGGGTTAGATCCCGGGTCAATTCTCTACATGGCAGGATTTCCCCGGTGGCGGTTGAGCGTCTGGTGGAATTAATAGGCGGTAATTTACGAGTCATGTCAAATGAAATTGCCAAGCTGGTAGCTTATGCGGATGGGGAAATCATCAGCGAGGAGGACATTCGGCAGGTTGTTGATTCTGCCAGGGAGATGGATGTATTCATGCTGATTGATTCAATTATTGACCAGCGATCCAGTGTGGCTGAGGGAATTCTTGAACAATTGTTGCAAAATGGTATTAACCCTTCTCAAATCCTGGCGCTGCTGGCAAGACAGGTGCAGATGATGATCCAGATCAAGGATTTATCGGCTCAGAAAATACCGGCGACCGAAATTAAAGGTAGAATGGGAATATTCAATGACTTCATCTGGAACAGGATAATTGCTAGAAGCGGTAAATACACACTGGAGCGATTAAAAGAGATTCATCATAATATTTTGAGGACCGATCTGGCAATTAAAAGGGGGCTTTACGAAGGTGACCTGGCTCTTGAAATGCTGGTCGCTGAACTATGCCAGAAAGCCTGATGCAGAGATTGTCTTCTAAAGATATATCGGGGGTATGAAGGTGATAATAGGTGTGCCCAGGGAAAGAAAGAACCATGAATACAGGGTTGGAATATTACCGGATGGTGTTAAAACTTTGGTAGAAAACGGGCATACTGTTCTGGTGGAATCGCTGGCTGGAGACGGCATTGCAATTACCAACGGCGAATATGCCCGGGTTGGGGCTAAGATAATACAAAATCCTGAAATAATATATCAGGAGAGTGAGTTAATTGTTAAAGTCAAAGAGCCTCTACCCGGGGAAACTTGCTGGCTTCATGCAGGTCAGATACTTTTCGCGTTTTTACACCTGGCGGCTGCCCCAGAGCTGGCAGAGGCTCTACTGGAAAAGAAAGTTACCGCCATCGCGTATGAGACGGTTCAGCTTGATAACGGGATTTTACCTATTTTATCTCCGATGAGTGAGATCGCAGGCAAGCTTTCAGTTCAGGTTGGCGCTCATTATCTGGAGAAGGTGAACGGGGGCAGTGGCGTTCTCCTCGGTGGCGTACCGGGTGTGAAGCAGGCGTCCGTAACGGTCATCGGTGGGGGAAGAGTTGGATTAAATGCCGCGAAAATCGCTCTCGGGATGGGAGCCAGTGTGACCGTGATAGACATTAATCCGGAAAGGTTGAGGTATTTGAGTGATATTTTAAATGGTAAAATCACTTTACTTATTTCAAATTCACAGAATATCGCCAGTTCAGTAGTTGACTCAGATCTGGTGATAGGGGCTTTACTGACTCCTGGTGCAAAAGCGAAGAAGGTGGTCACCCGGGAGATGGTTTCCAGGATGAGATCCGGCTCTGTTGTTGTAGATGTAGCAATTGATCAGGGCGGATGCTTTGAGACTTCAGTTCCCACCAATTTCGATAAGCCTGTTTACAGGGTGAATGGAGTTATTCATTATTGTGTTACCAATTTGCCTGGAGCTGTTCCGAAGACTTCAACGGTGGCTCTAACCAGCGCAACATTGCCATATATCCTTGAGATTGCCAGCCTTGGATTTGAAAAGGCAGTCGCTTCAGACGAGGCACTAAAAAGGGGATTAAATACTTTTCAAGGGAAGGTAGTGCACAGGGCTGTTGCTGAGGCACTTGATATTGGTTTCAGCCCTTACCCGGATACATGAGGTTAAGAATCGGGAATTTAACTATAATAAGAGGTAGTGGCAACTTAAAATCTTCAGGGAGGTGGACAGTGAGTCTCGAGGGTATGGAGAGAATGGCAAGGGAGCAATTTAAAGGCTCCCGTCCACGGGTATTTGGAACCGATCCAGACCATCCGGCGCGCGGCAGAATTTTCGTCTGGACCCCTGTAGGCTGGTTCGAAAGGATGGAAGGCCCCTGGGGCGACGTAGCCTTTGATCCCGTAGCCGAATCTGAAGAGGAGCTAAAAGCCTGGCTGGCAAGAGATAATCCAGATATTGATCTGGTGGAACTTACAGACGAGTTTGGCAGAATGGTTTATGAGGAATTTCTCGAGAATACGGAAATTGCCCTTTATCCGGAAGCACCCGAAACATCCAGCGAACCCCCTTTTGAAGATCGCAATGTGGTTTGAGGTTGGGTCATTTGCTAACGGGAGCAGGTCCTGGCTGGCTCGCTCTGCGCAAGGTGGAATCTTAACCTGTCCGGATTTGAACTGTGTCTCATTGCTTCTTCCAGAGTAACTGTTTTTTTACGGACGAGTTCGGCCAGGGCTTGATCCATAGTCTGCATACCTTCTCTTCTGCATGTTTCCATATGTGAATTCATCTCATATATTTTTTCTTCCCGGATTAATTTTGCCACTGTTCTGGTCCCCAGCAAGATTTCAAAAGCTGCAATCCGGCCTCCGCCGATACGGGGAAGCAGTCTTTGAGACAGGATTGCTTCAATCACCTGGGAGAGTTGCAGGCGCACCTGGCGCTGCTGGCCATAAGGGAACACATCGATAATACGGTCAATCGATTGGGGAGCATCGATTGTGTGCAGTGTACCCAGAATCAGATGTCCGGTTTCCGCGGCTCTCAAGGCGGTGCTGATTGTTTCCAGGTCTCGCATTTCTCCAACCACTATCACATCGGGATCATGCCGGAGGGCGTGCAATAGTGCTGCAGAAAACGACAGGGTATCATCACCCAGGTCGCGCTGGCGAATTAAGCATTTCTGATTTGAGAAGATATATTCAATCGGGTCTTCGATGGTAATGACGTTCCTTCTTTCAGTCTGATTTAGATGATTAAGCATGGCTGCCAGCGTGGTGGATTTTCCACTTCCTGAGGCACCGGTTACCAGAATCAATCCTCTTGGTTTTAAGATCAGCTCTTTACATATCTGAGGTAATTCCAGCTCATCGATCGTGGGGATCCTGCAGGGTACCAGCCTGATCGCCAGGCTTAAAGTGCCACGCTGTTTAAGCACATTTACCCGGAATCTGGCCAGTCCGGAGATGCTCCAGGCGAAGTCCAGTTCAAGATTACGGCTGAACAGTTGCCGCTGGTCTCCAGTGGTGATTTCATTGAAAACTGCCTCGATCTCAGCAGGGTTCAGCGGCGCACAATCGTCCAGATCAATCAATTCACCGTCTAGCCGTAATACAGGCGGTGAATTAACCATAAGGTGCAGGTCTGAGGCACCTTTATCAATCATTAACTTCAACAGATGTTTGATTTCAATAGCCATGGTCTCTCATAGATTGAGAATAATTCTACTTTGGCTCAGATCGTGGGGTTGAAAAATCCAACAGAGGTACTAGTTTAACAGGTACTTTGGTATGACCATGAGTAAGAAATTAAGCCCCCTAACCGGGTGGTTAAGGGGCTCGTCATCAATTAGCAGTGATTATTTCCTGTATACGCCGTATTCACGGGCTGCCTGAACCATTGCCCTTAGATTATCCAATTTGGGATTTTCTGGAGTTGCACCGGCTGCGAGAATAAAACCGCCACCTTTTCCGCAGCCTTCAATCAGTTTCCGGCAGTATTCTTTAACATCTGCCGGTGAGCCGGTTACCACCAGAGATGAGGGTACATTTCCCTGAATGCAGCACTTATCACCGAGTATTTTCTTGGCCCGGATCATATCTGTTTGATCGAAGTACCAGCAGACAGTGCCTTTTGGAAACTCATTTACAGTTTCCAGCCTGGTATTGAAGCTGCCCTCGGCAAACATCATTTGAATCAGACCCTCATTGATAAAGGCGTTCATGACCTTTTTCAAGGAAGGCCAGTAAAAGGTTTCAAATTGTTTCTGAGACATCCAGCCATCGGCTCCCTTGTGCAGGGGATAAAGCACCATGAAGATGCGTGAAGTATTCGGGTTTTTCAAAATAGAGTTGATTGTGATATCAGCGATTACATCAAGTGCTTCAAGGAGCTTATCAGGTCGCCTGTACATGTCTTTCATGATCCCCTGAGTTCCCCTTAAAGTGTCTCCCAGAATGTCGAAAGGAGCCTTGCAGAAGGTACCGAAGGTGACCGGAAATCCATGAGCGGCTCCACCCGGACCGAAGTCGGCGAGTGATTTCATCATTCTCTCAAATTCTTTACCAGCTTCGATCATTTTCTGCAATGAATCCTGCATCTGGGGCTGGGAAAAATTTATGAAGTTGCCGATGTTCACGATTTCGGTTACATCTGTTGCCGGCCGAAACAATTTAAAAGGAGCAAATGTACCGAAAATCCGGGGGAAATAGGTCCTGACCCAGAAATCAGAGGGATCCCGGATTAAATCATCATACTCCTCCGGTTTCATGTATTCGCCTTCCACAAACTGGAAGTTCGGAGCGTCCGGCGCGAGACCATGACCAGGCCAGATATAAAGCTTGTAATCCAGCAGATCCATCACTCTGGCCGGGATAACGTTGGGAGTTGCAAAAGCTTCCAGTTCTTCAGCGTATTTCTGGTTAAAGTTCTTGCAGGCTTTACCAGCTTGATCGTAGTCATACATGGCGGTCTTTAAGTTAATGCCATACAGGGTGTAGGGCAGATTGCCGAGCGGAACGTTTACCGGCACCCGATCCGGTTCCTGAACGTTATAAGCATCAATATATCGTTTGGCTCTGATTTTATAATTGTTCTCAGCTTCCTTGCTAACGAACTGTAATCCTTTGGGATTAAGGAAATTATCGAGCCTGTATTGCCTTTTTTGTTCTGGAGTCATCTGTGCCCAATTTTCAGGTAAACCGGGTTGTTTGGCGTTTTGATCCAGCAAATTCCTCATCATATCTTATCTCTCTCCCGTCTATTTTCTGTATTTTAGGGAAATCATAACATCAATAAGCCAGCCATTCAACAATCTGGCGAATACGATATTTGCAAGATTTCGGCGTGTGATTCTGGCTGAAAAGCAGGAAATCCGTTTGTCTTATTTCAGGTAGTGATAAAAGAAATTGCCTATTTGCTGGATAATCTCTTTCCGGGAAGGATTTAGCGGCCCACCATCCGGTTTAAGCCCGTGACCGGCATTTTGTACCATGATCAGACTTGTGGTGGCACCGCAGACCTGCAGTTTTTGATATAATAAGATGGATTGTTCAGGCTGAACCACGGTATCTTTTTCTCCCTGAATTATCAGGAAGGGTGGGGCATCATCCGTGACATAATTGATCGGGCTGGCACTGCGGATAATATCGCATTCTGGGTTATCGGTGTTAAAAACGTGTTCAATTAACATTGACCTGTTTGTTTCAAAAAAGAGAGATAAATCAACCGGTCCGAACAGGTCAACAACGGCCCGTACCTTGCCTGAGAAGCAATTTGTCTGGGCGTCATTTCCGCAGCAGGATTCCTTCAATGCCAGCAGCGCAGCCAGATGTCCGCCGGCACTATCTCCCATAATTCCAATACGTTCGGGTTGAATACCATACGATATATAATTGGTTTTTAAAAAGTGCAGGGCACAGGTCACATCTTCCAGTTGGGCAGGGAATTTATTCCCGGGAGCCAGCCTGTAATTTACTGCAGCCACCAGGTAACCTCTCTTAACCAGGCTCTGTAACAAATCTCGATAATCCCGGTCCTCTTTGTCCCCTGAATACCAGCCACCACCGTGAATAAAGAGAATGGCTGGAGAAAGTTTATCCGGGTTTTCAGGGTAGTATATATCCAGCTTAAGAGGAGACTCATGGCAGGAACAATAGGTTATATCTCTGTCGATGCGGGGTAAATGCAGGGCATAAACCGAACCTGAAGATTCCATTATCAGGAGGATGATCAGACAGGTTAAGAGTAAATAACGTGGCATTTGCCCTCCTGAGTTGCAGTTTGTGCCGGCTTACAGGTTACATGGATCGAAATCATTTCAAATTGATAAAGTTCGCCTGGCAGATATAATTATACATTTTCCGCGGTAAAACAGGTAATTTTTACTGGTTATACAGGTAACAAATCTGGAATAAACAAGACATTTTATCACCCAAAACAGGGACTTATTTCGGAAAATGCCGGCTAAACACCCGATGTGGAGTTAAAACGGATATGTCATACTAATGTTGACTGGAAAGGTCAGGAATAAGAATCCTGACAAAGTAAAAGGAGGTCTGGTAGATGATCAATAGCCTTGGAAGGAAGGTCGCCGTACTGGTAATTGCCCTGGGTGTGATTGCGATTCTTCTCGGGGGATTTTTCATCCAGCAGGGTTTCGCCAAAGCCAGCTATATCAGGGAGAAAATGGCTGAGCAAAATATCACCTATGCTGGTGCGGGCGGTAAGATAGAGGGAATAATTGATACTCCTCAAGAAGCCCAGGCGATGGCAGATATTCTGACTGAGCATGCTAAAGCTATCGGCAATTACTCCCAGATGGACAGGAATGATCCGAACCGGCAAACAATTCTCAATGCCATGACCATGATCAATTCTCTGGAACTGGCGGTTACCGGATCCGGGTTGACGGATGTGGTTAAAGCCACAGGTGCATTCATGGTTTTAACTGGTGCGGCCTTTATCCTGATTGGGGTTCCTTCGCTGCGCAAACGTGATGTAGTGGCATAAAAATAGAGCGGTTAAAGTAGCTCAAAATCAGTATTACAGAGGTCTCTCACCCTGGTCAGACGGTGGGAGCCTTTGTTTTTCGAAATTTAAATCAGGTACCTTAATCCATGTAGTATAATGGTCTTGAGAGTAAGAGATGGAGATAACAACCATAAACCAGTGTAAAGATGATACGGAAATAAAGCTCCAGGACATTCTGGATGCAATACCCTTTTATGTCCTTCTGGTGGATTCAGACCATTATATTATTGAAGCGAATAAGGCGGTGAAAACTCACCTCGGGATAGAAAGAGAAGAGATAATTGGCAAATACTGCCCCCTGGTGATACATGGAATCCAGGAGCCTTATGCGGGTTGTCCGCTGGAAGAAGCGGTCGAAAGAAATTCTGCTGTTGAAAAGGAGCTATATGATAAAAAAACTGGACGCTGGGTGATATCGGCAATTTATCCGACCCGCGCAGTCAGTTCAGGGGGTAAAAGAATATATCTGCATATGGTGACGGATATCACTGAGCGTAAAGTTGCCCAGGAACAGCTAAAGAATTCCCGTGAGCAGTTACGCGGTCTGTCTGCGTATCTTGAGACGGTCAGGGAAGAAGAGAAAAGAACCATCGCCCGTGATCTTCACGACGAAACGAGCCAGGTTCTGGCGAGTTTGCATGCCTATCTCGAAGCAGCGATCGGAAACCTGCCTTCCAATGCTACCAGATCGAAGGAGTTGCTTGAAAAAGCCAGAAATCTATCCACCACCATTCTGGATGGGGTGCATGAGCTTATTTACCAGTTGCGACCGGTCATGCTGGATGAGCTGGGGCTGGTTGATGCGATTAAGGCACTAATGGAAAGCAGCCTGGAAGTAAGCGGTGTGAATGTCAGTTTGAAGGTTATCGGCGAAGTCCGCAGAATGCCTGCTCCGGTAGAAATCGCCATTTATAGAATCATACAGGAGGCATTCAACAATATTTTGAAGCATGCCCGGGCAAAAAACGTTTCAGTCAGGGTATCCTTCAGTAAAAATCACGTAAGAGTAAAGATTAAAGATGATGGAACTGGATTCGATGTCCAGGAGGTATTTGAAAGCAGGGATAAAACAAGAGGGATGGGACTGATTGGCATCCGGGAGAGGGTGGAGTTAATGAAAGGCACGCTGAACATCAAATCCAGCCCGGGGAAAGGCACAGAGATCATCCTGAAAATACCGGATAAGGATTATAACGATGGAAAAGATCAAAGTACTGGTGGTTGATGATCATGCGATTATGCGGGATGGTATCAGGGCATTGTTAAGCCTGGACAGCGACATAGAGATTATTGGGGAAGCCGGTGATGGCAGGGAGGCGATTAAGAAAGCCGAGGAGCTTTCTCCGGATGTGATAATCATGGATATCGCAATGCCCGAGATGGATGGACTTGAGGCGACCCGCCGTATTTTGAAGCAGAATCCCAAAGCCAGAATCATAATTCTTTCACAATATGATGACAGGGAGTATGTTTTATCTGCCATAAAGGCGGGTTCAGCCGGGTATGTACCCAAAAGGGCACTGGGTTCAGAACTTGTATCCGCAATCCGGACAGTGCATCGTGGGGATTCTTTCCTTTATCCCTCTGCGGCCTCTGCCTTGATTAAAGGTTTCCGGGATCAGGCTCAGAGCGGAGATGCTTTCGATAGTTTAACCCCCAGAGAAAGAGAAATCCTTAAACTGATTGCTGAAGGTCATACGGGTAAAGAGATTGCCAGTAGGCTGTTTATCAGTATGAAAACCGTAATGGGACACCGGGCTAAAATCATGGAAAAACTGGGTCTGCGTAACCGTACAGAGCTGATTAAATACGCTATGCGGAAGGGTTTGCTCAGTGTGGAATAATTAATCTTACTAGGAAAGGGAAAATATTAAGTATTTAGAAAAAATCCCGTTACATAGGTTCAAGCATGATTTTTCCTTGAGCCTTTTTCCATTAAAAACCTGCTTTTGAGTGTTATCCAATTCATAATTCCTTCTCGATTAAAGATCACTGTCATTGACGTTCCTTATCTCATGTGATATTATTCGAACAAGACGGTCATAATTGAAGCACGTTTAAAATTAAACCCTGTTATAAATATTTCTTAAATTATGCTATTGTGCAGAAAACTGTAATTGCTCTCTACGAAACAGGACGAGCACTTTATCAGCGGGTTTCTAAGGTTCAGTAAAGAATACATGGAGTTGCCGGTTTTCGATTACCCCGGAGTCACTTCAGAAAAATGAGTAGTGATAAGAAAAAATGAGGAGGTAATCAGATGAAAAGGCATTTTTACCTGTTGATCGTGACCCTTGCCCTGGTTCTCACGTTTCTGGTTGCCTGTGGTGGCGCTACTTCGCCGGCAACCTCCCTTGCTCCAACTGGTACCACAACACCAGCTTCTGTCAGCCCATCTCCTACCGGAACATCACCTGTGACTTCCAAGCCCCCAACAACTTCGGCTCCTGCAACCACTGCTCCGGGAGTCACACCTCAATATGGAGGCAAGCTTATTTACGTGCGTAATACCGGTCTATCTGTTCTGGGCGCTCCCCCGGATATGCCGACTTTCTCCTGGTATAATCCAATCATAATGCCCGCTCTTGAACCCCTGATTGTTGCAGATGCGAAAGGTAATCCCCAGCCCTGGCTAGCTGAGTCAATAGATATATCTACCGATGGAACTTCGATTACTTTCAAACTGCGCAAGGGAATAAAATTCCATGACGGGACGGATTTCAATGCCTCTGCAGTGAAATTTAA
>Ga0078972_1005251_pt1 | contig 33359 bp, 27 predicted proteins | sample YelNatPaOPGAMG01_FD_67568 | JGI IMG/M metagenome (GOLD analysis project Ga0078972, IMG submission 67568) | Hot spring thermophilic microbial communities from Obsidian Pool, Yellowstone National Park, USA - OP-RAMG-01 (SPADES assembly) (version 2) | ecosystem: Environmental > Aquatic > Thermal... | reverse complement strand
TCAGGTGGCGGCACCCAGACTTTTCTCTTGGCTGCTGTGGATGAGCGCGTACGCGTGGCAGCGCCCGTGAACATGATCTCATCCAGAATGCAGGGCGGTTGCCTCTGTGAGAACGCACCCGGCCTGCGGCTTGACTGCACCAACGTCGAGTTCGGTGCCATGATGGCACCCCGCCCGTTGCTCCTTGTCTCGGCGACGGGGGACTGGACCAGTGACACGCCCCAGAGGGAATTCCCTGCCATCCAGAGCATCTACCGCCTCTACGGAGCCGAGGATCGGGTAGCCAGCGTGCAGGTTGACGCGCCTCACAACTACAACCAGGCGAGCCGTGAGGCCGTCTATGCCTGGTTCGGCAGGTGGCTGCTCGGCAGCCATGGCGCCGAGCAATTGCGTGAGCGGCCCATCGTCCCCGCGCCCACCACAAGCATGCTCGTCTTCCCGGACAGGCGCCTGCCGCCCCAAGCTGCCACACGGGATCAAGTGCCGATGCTGCTCAAGGCCGAGGCAAGAGAGCAGCTATCTGCGCTTCGGCCGCACAATGCTGCTAGCCTGGAGGCCTACCGCCTGCTCTTTGGCCCAGCCTACCGGCTAGCGCTGAGCGTTCGCGAACCACTGGCTGCGGAGACGACAGCTTCCGTGGACGAAGCTTCCCAGCTTGGCGCCTGGCGCATGCAGCGGCTAGCCTTGGGGAGAACGGCAAGCGGCGAGCGCATCCCGGGCCTCTTCTTCGGCACTTCACCGGCTCCCACGTCCGGCCTATCAAAGGCAGCGCTGGTCGTACATCCTGCAGGCAAAGATGCTCTCGTAAAGGATGGACAGCCTTTGCCTGTGGTGCGGGAACTCCTGGCACGTGGGTTCGCTGTGCTGGGCATTGACTGTTTCGGCACAGGCGAGAGCGCTGCGCTTGCCGCGGAGCGGGACAAGAGTCTGCCGCATTTCCTCTGCTACAACCGCAGCGACGCCTGCCTTCGCATTCAGGACATACTCACGGCTTCGGCGTACCTGCGGTCCCTGGTAGAAAGCGTTTCACTGGTTGGGCTGGAGCAGGCAGGCCTCTGGTGCCTTCTCGCGGCCGGGGTGTCCCAGGGTTTGGCCGGCGTAGTGGCCGACACCGCCCGGTTCGACTGCGAGGATGACCAAGCTTGGGTGCGTGACATATATATACCGCACTTGCGCCGGGCGGGCGACGTGCGCACCGCCGCCGCTCTGGCCGCGCCTGTCCCCATCGCTCTGCACAATCTCTCCTGCACCTTCCCCAGCGACTGGCTGCGCACTATCTACCTCGCTGCCGGCTTCCCAGAGGCGCTGCACCTGCAGGGCGAGACGATGCGGCCAGACGAAATCGCGGCTTGGCTGGCAAGGTGATGTAGGCCTACATGCTGCGCCGCACTCACGCCAGATCTGCCCAAGCAGGCAGCGCCATCCGGCAAGCCATCGCGACCGCTCCGGCCAGCACCGGCCATCGCGCTGGTTGGCCGGCAGTTGCGAGCGGCAAGTCGCGCGGAAGCGGCCCCCTGGGCCGCCCGAGGTTGCGTGCCGACTCAGGTGATGCTAGGGTGGAGGGGTTGGTGCCGAAAGGTGCCGGCGGCCTGTAGTGCCTATGCCGTGTGGGGGCCCGGCGCACAGCAGGGCTCCTCGTGCTGCACTAGGGCTCGCGTGCACCCAACTGCTGGAGCGGAGGAAAGTGCCGTGGCTTTGCGTGCCTACCTGCTTCTGAGCCTTGAGCCAGGCTGTCAGCGTGAAGAGATCGTCCGTATCGCCGACAAGATCGAGGCTTTTCCCGATGTCCTTTTCGTCGAGGCAGTCACCGGTGCTTATGACCTATTGGTCACTGCTGAAAGCGTCAACCCGGTAGAGCAGTTGGTGAACGAAGTGCGGGAACTCGCAGGGGTGCGAGACGTCCTTCCTCTTAAGGCCAGGCCGATCCTCAGGCGCGAGCGCATGTGGCGGAACCTCAGCGACATCCCGCTTAGTCGCGGCTCGTAGGAGGCGAGGAATGGCCGACGGCTGCCGCTGTCAGGCTCAGGACCAGGTTGATTTTTCAGCTGTTGACCGCATCATCGCCGAGCATGGGGCCGGGGCCGGCTCTCTGATCCCGGTCCTGCAACTGACACAAGAGGCCTATGGCTATCTGCCAGCGGCGGTAATCGAGCGCATCGCCGCCAGCCTGGCCGTGCCGGCCACAACGGTGTATGGAGTCGCCACCTTCTACGCCCAGTTTCGCCTTCGGCCTATGGGTAAACACACGATCCGCGCCTGCCATGGCACCGCCTGCCATGTCGCCGGTGCCGACAAGATCACCGAGGCCTTCGAGCGCGAACTCGGCATAAAAGAAGGCGAGACGACGCCTGATCGCATGTTCACGCTAGAGTCGGTGGCCTGCCTGGGCTGCTGCAGCCTGGCGCCCGTGGCCATGATCGGCGAGGAGACTTACGGGCGCCTATCCGGTGACAAGGTAGCCGCTATCCTGAGAGACATTCGCAAGGCGGAGAGCAACGATGGCAAGTGAGGCTGGCCCCGCTACCGGTGACAGGGTACAGGTGCTGGTTGGCCTAGGGGCATGCGGGATCGCTTCTGGTGCTCGCAAGACATTCGCGAGCCTCCAGGAAGGTATCGCGGAGCGCGGGCTTGCCGTGGACCTGGACATCACCGGCTGCCTGGGCATGTGCTATCGTGAGCCCCTTGTAGAGGTACGCCGGCCTGGCGCAGAATCTGTCGTATACATGCAGGTCACGCCCCAGAAGGTGCCCCGCCTGCTGGATGAGGCCGTGGCCCAGGGCAAGCTGATCCCAGAGTGGGTGGCCCACGGCGGTGGCCTGACTTGCCAGGACGATTCATTCCTCGCCAAACAGCGGCGCATCGTCCTGCGCAACAGTGGCATCATCAACCCGGAGCGAATTGACGACTACCTCGATCGCCAAGGCTACCAGGCCATTCGTTTGTGTCTTGAACAGATACCGCCCGCACAGGTGATCGAGCAGATCACAAAGAGTGGCCTGAGAGGCCGAGGCGGGGCTGGTTTCCCGACTGGCGTCAAATGGCGGCTCACCGCGGCAGCACCAGGTGATGTCAAATACATCATCTGCAACGCCGATGAGGGTGACCCGGGTGCCTTCATGGATCGTTCGGTCCTGGAGAGCGATCCGCACTCGGTGCTTGAGGGAATGGTCATCGGCGGCTATGCCATCGGTGCCCACCAAGGGTTCATATATTGCCGTGCCGAATACCCCATTGCTATTCACAGGTTAACCATAGCCATTGCCCAGGCCCGCGAGCGTGGCTTCCTGGGCGAGGGCATTTTCGGCAGCGATTTCAGCTTCGACATCGAGATCAAGCAAGGCGCTGGCGCCTTCGTTTGCGGCGAGGAGACGGCCTTGATGGCCTCGATCGAGGGCAAACGCGGCATGCCACGCTTGCGCCCTCCCTTTCCAGCCGAACAGGGCCTTTGGCGGCGCCCGACCTGCATCAATAATGTCGAGACCTTTGCCAATGTACCCTGGATCATCCTCAATGGCGCTGAGGCTTTCGCCGCCCTCGGTACCGAGAAGAGCAAGGGCACCAAAGTCTTTGCCCTGGCAGGCAAGGTTCAGCGCGGCGGACTGGTCGAGGTGCCTATGGGTGTCACCATCCGCGAGGTGGTGGAGGAGATCGGCGGCGGCATACGCGCGGGAAGGAGATTCAAGGCGGTCCAGATGGGCGGCCCGGCAGGTGGCTGTCTCCCTGCCAGCCTTGCGGACACCCCGGTTGACTACGACTCGCTCACCCAGGCGGGGGCAATCATGGGTTCTGGCGGCATGGTCGTGCTGGATGATGCCACCTGCATGGTTGATACGGCACGCTTCTTCCTGGATTTCACCCAGAAGGAATCCTGCGGCAAATGTACCTTCTGCCGTGTCGGCACGAGGCGCATGCTGGACATCCTCGAACGCATTACCTCAGGCGAGGGGAGAGAAGGCGACATCGAACTCCTGGAAGAGTTGGGCGCCGCTGTCAAGCGGGGCTCGCTCTGCGGGCTTGGCCAGAACGCGCCCAACCCCGTGCTGACCACCATCCGGTATTTCCGCGACGAGTACGAGGCGCACATCCGGGACAAGCGCTGCCCGGCAAAGTCCTGCCGTGCTTTGATCCACTACACCATCATGGCCGATGCCTGCACGGGCTGTGGGGCCTGCAAACGGGTCTGCCCGGTCGGCGCTATAAGCGGCGAGGCGAAGCAGGTCCACGTCATTGACCAGAGCAAGTGTACGCGTTGCGGGCTGTGCCAGGAGCGCTGCCGATTCGACGCGATTATCGTTGAGTGAGGGCTGAGAAAGGTGGCTGAGATTACACATGCGGGTAAGCCTGCAGACAGCCCCGGTGACCAACCGGATACCAGGCCGGAAATAAAACTGACGATAGATGGCGAGGAGGTATCGGCTCGAGCAGGCGAGACCATCCTCGAAGTAGCCAGGCGCCTGGGGAAGCGCATACCGACGCTTTGCTACGACCCACGCTTGGAGCCGTTCACTTCCTGCTATGCCTGCTTGGTGGAACTGGAAGGCAAAGCTGGCTTCGTTCCTTCGTGCGGCACGCGCGTGGCCGCCGGCATGAAGGTCCGTACCGACAGCCCGGCGGTGCACTCCGCCCGTAAGCTGGCGTTGGAACTGCTGATCTCCGCCCATGACGGTGATTGCCTGCCCCCATGCCAACTGCAATGCCCCGACAATACGGACACTCAAGCCTATATCGCCCTCGTCGCTGCCGGAGAGTTCGCTGAAGCGCTCCGGACGATCAAACTCACCAACCCCTTCCCGTCGGTGTGCGGCCGCATCTGCCCACACACTTGCGAACTGCAGTGTCGCCGCAACCGCGTTGACCAGCCGGTGGCCATCAACCCTCTGAAGCGCTTCGTCGCCGATCTTGACCTGAAGGCAGAACGGCCTTACGTGGCCCAGCCTGCGGCGGACACGGGCAAACGCATCGCCGTCGTCGGCGCCGGGCCAGCGGGCTTGTCGGCCGCCTATTACCTGCGTCTCCAGGGCCACGCGGTTACAGTGCTCGAGATGAACGAGCAGCCCGGCGGAATGCTGCGCTATGGCATCCCGCGCTACCGACTGCCGCGCGAGCAACTCGACCGCGAGATTGGCCACATTCTCGCCACTGGCGTTGAGCTTCGCTGCAAGCAGCGGCTCGGGCGCGATTTCACCCTTGCTGGCCTCAGGGAGCAAGGTTACGACGCAGTGTTCCTCGCCGTCGGCGCCTGGGTCTCCAGCCAGCTCGGCGTGCCAGGCGAGGATCTGCCCGGCGTCCTGACCGGTATCGGCTTCCTGGGCCAGGTGTCGCGCGAAGAGCCGCCTGACCTTGGCCGCTCCGTGGTGGTGATCGGCGGCGGCAACACGGCCATAGATGCCGCTCGCACCGCAAGGCGGCTCGGGGCTGAAGTCACTGTCCTGTATCGCCGCTCGCGCGAGGAAATGCCGGCCGAGGCGTCCGAAGTGCAGGCGGCTGAGGAGGAAGAGGTCGGGTTCCAGTTTCTTGCCGCCCCGGTGGCAGTCTTGGAGCGGAACGGGCGTGCCTGTGGCATACGGGCCGTGCGCATGCAGTTGGGCGAACCCGACGCCTCCGGGCGGCGACGGCCAGTGCCGATAGAGGGCAGTGAGTTCGAACTCATAGCAGACAGCGTAATCGCGGCCATTGGCCAGCGACCCGACCCCAGAGCGTGGGCTGATGGTCAAGCGCCGTCTTCCAGCCGAGCAGGGACAGTTGTAGCGGACGCCACGACCTACCAGACGGACATCCCCTGGGTTTTCGCCGCCGGCGACTGCCTCACAGGCCCGGCAACCGCTATCGAGGCCATCGCCGGCGGCAGAAAGGCGGCCATCTCCATCGGCCGCTACGTGCGAGGATTGCCTCTGTTGCCCATCGGCAAACCTTTCTCTGATAGCATCGGCAGACTCGAAGAGATCGACGAGGACTTCTTTGCCGAGTTTCAGCGTCAGCCACGGGCCACGATGGCCACTCTGCCACCGCAGGAACGTGTCAAGAGTTTCGCCGAGGTGGAACTGGGCATTGACATGTCTCAGGCGATAGCCGAGTCAGCCCGTTGCCTATCCTGTGGCTGCGCCGCCGTAGACACATGCTCGCTGCGTCAATACAGTGAAGAGTACGGCGTGAACACGGACCGTTTCGAGGTCCAGTTCCGCCATCGGCGAGTCATGGATGAGCACCCGCTGCTCATCTACGACCCAAACAAATGCATCATCTGCTCTCGCTGCGTGCGTATCTGCCTGGAGCAGCAGGGGCTTGGCGCCCTTGGCCTGGTCGGCAGAGGGTTCGACACCGCGGTCCAGCCCGAGTTGGGCCGCCCGCTGCTTGACACCGATTGCGACGCCTGTGGCCAGTGTGTGAATGCCTGCCCTACCGGTGCTCTCCAGGCAAAGCGCTTCCTCCCCAAACCTGGCCCATATAAGGTCCAGTGCACGGAAGTTGTCTGCGGTTTCTGCGGGGTCGGCTGTCGCTTACAGATAGAGACTACCGCCGGCCGATACATACGGGCCACGGCCATTCCCGGAGCTTATCACAACCGGGGCAACCTCTGTGTTGATGGCAGCTTCGGCTATCGTTACCTGGAGACCCTGCCCAGGCTGGCAGGGCCAAGCGTGCGGCGCGCAGGTTCTCTCGAGTGCTGCAGTTGGGACGATGCTTTGGCGGAGGCTTCTGCCGCTTTGGCAGCAGCGCGCGAGACGAATGGAATCGCCCTCCTGGTAAACGGTCCCCTCACCAATGAGGACGCTGCTGCTCTGGCACGGTTCGCTCACAGCGTCCTGCGCACTGAGCGCATTCTGGCGCTGGATGGGCCGGACCAGCCTGCCACCTTTGAACAGACTCTGCCCGCCGCACCCGGGTCAGTAAGGTTGGCCGACCTGGTGTCGGCCGACCTCATCTGGGTCATCGGCGATGATCCTTTCGAGTACGCGCCCGTGGCCGGCATCGAGGTTCTGAGAGCAGCCAGTAGTGGTGTCCCCACCACCGTCATTGCCGGGCGCGCCACGCGCCTCGACATTCAGGCTCGTCGAGTGCTGCGCGTCGCGGATCCGGAACTGCCGTTGCTGTTCACTGCCATGGCACAGCTTGCTTCCAGCAAAGATGAAGGCGTGCTAGAGGCGGCTGAGACGCTGCGACTGAAACCAGCGGTCTTGCTGGAGGCATTGCAGGCGTTGCTCAGGGCGCGCCACCCAGCCATCGTGTGCACTGACTCCATGCCTGCCGAGGCAGCAACCGCCCTCAGCGTCTTGCTGGACATGGCCAAAGCCAGGGACCGGGTGCTTGTGTTGCGCCGCGGTGGTAACGCGCTCGGGCGCTACCAGGCTGGCCTGCACCCGCCCTCTTACATGGCCGGCGACGCCATTCTCCACGATGTCAGAGAAGGCAGAGTGAGTGCAGCCGTTGTGGTCAACACCGATCCATATGGTGTCCGTTTGCAGCCAGGGGACATAGGAGCCGGCACAGCAGTTGTCGCTTTCGATATGAGCCGAGGCAGGCTGTCCGAGATGGCCAATGTACTCTTGCCAGTGCCGAGCCTGGCCGAGTGCACCGGTACCGTGACTACACTGGACGGGCTTTCCCTGGCGACATCGGCCGTGCGCGCGCCAGCCTGCGGCTTCTCGCTGGCACAGACCCTGTCCCGCCTGGAAGAGACGATCGCGCGGGCTGCCCTGGTCTCGGCCGGGGGCAGTCAGTAGTCAGCAGTTTCGACGGCAGCAGCATGGGCGGCATGAAGCCGCCCTCCGTCGGATCAACACTAGCCGCGTGAGAGCGCACGTGCAGGGTATGGCCTCCTATTCGAAACTGTAGACGTACCACTTACCATCTTGCCGCCTGAACTGCACGCTGAACGTTGAGCGGTCCTGCACCACGGTGCCATTCTGGAACCTGATAGTGCCAGACAGGATGACCTCGGCCTCGTCATCCGCGGTGAAACGAAGGTCAGCCCCCTGGAGTCGGGCAGAAAGGTAACTGGCATTGCTGGTGCCGCAGACATCCTGGACAGCCCATTTCTGGGTGGGAGCCATCAGCTTCTCGGCGTCAGCGCAGCGTTGCTCGACCAAAGCAACAATCAGGGCTCGCGCTGTGTTTTCCAAGTAAGTGGATGAGACGGGGTTACCTCGACTTTGGCTGCCGCAGGCCGACATGCCGGCCATGACCAGCAGAGCCAGCACCAAGAGAGTGGCCTTCCTTCCCGCCATTGCCTGTACTCCTGGGCACGAGCCAAGTCATGGCCTGGCCGCTCTAGCCGCTGCGCACGATCGGCACTGGGTCGCCATCAATGCAGACTTGAGCCAGCCGCAGATCGCGACGACGACGGCCGCACCCGCTCGGCAACCACGATTCAGGTGTCCGTCCCACAACTCAGAAGGGCACACCGGCGTCCCCAGGCCAGAACTAGAAGATGCCCCCAGCCCAGGGACACCGGCGACCGGCAGGCGCTTTCTACTTGCTATAGGCCAAGATCACCTTCCTTAGGGCCGCACCGACCTGAGCCGAGTCCTCCTCCGAGAAGGTTGGGAAGGCAAAGCAGGTGAAGGTGTGGCTCTGGTGCCAGACGGCGTTTGGCACCTCGACCTTGCTGTAGTCCACGCTTGAAGCGGTGGCGTATTCCTTGCTCGCGAAGGGGAAATGGCTATCGCCGAATGCATTGTGCTCCTGGAAGGCCCGCTCCGTGTGACATTGGGGCCAGAACACCTTCCACACTGGCGCCCCCTCCGCCCCCGCCGCAGCCACGAACTGCTCGATGTCGCACTTCATCTTCTCGATCTCAAGCGAGATGGCCATCACGTACCAGCCATTGCGGCGCTCCGGCGTGTCTATGGGCAGATACTTGACCGCCGGCAGGTCCCTGATCTGGTCCAGGATGATCTTGGCATTGCGCCGCCGGTTGGGCATGTTCCAGGTGTCTATCCGGTCAAGCTCAGCCAGGCCAATGGCCGACTGCATCTCGGTCATGCGGTAGTTGAAGCCGACCTGGTTATGGATATAGGGCAGCCTCTGCTCCAGCTCCAGCAGGCTGAGCCTGGCCTTCACATCGTAGCCATGGTCCCGGAACGACCGCGCTCGCCAGGCCCACTCCTCGTTGTCCGTGGTCACCATGCCACCTTCGCCACCAGTGGTGAAGGTCTTGTTCTGGCAGAAGGAGCAGCCGGCGATATCGCCCAGGGTGCCCGTCTTCTTGCCCTTGTACTCCCCTCCGAAGGCCTCGGCATTGTCCTCGATCACGTAGAGGCCATGCTTCTTGGCAAAGGCCTTGATCTTGTCCATATCGGCCACATTGCCGTAGAGGTGTACCGGCATGACCGCTTTGGTGCGCTCGTTCACCAACTTCTCCGCCGATTCCACCGACAGGCAGTGATCCTCCAGGTTGACATCGGCGAAGCGCGGCACAGCGCCCGCCTGCACCACTGAGAAGCTGGTGGCGATGAAGGTGTAGCTGGGCACAATCACCTCGTCCCCTGGGCCAATGCCGAGGGCCGAGAGCGCCGTGTGCAGCGCCGCCGTGCCATTCGTGGTCGAAATGGCATACTTGCTCCCCTGCCACGCGGCGAAGCGGCGCTCAAACTCCATCCCCAACTTGCCAGTCCAGTAGTTGACCTTGCCGCTGCGAAGTACCTGCTCGACAGCCTTGATGGCCTCCTCACTGAAGGACGGCCAGTGCGGCAACGGGCCCTTCACCGCCTTGGGCCCACCCTCGATAGCAAGTTTCTCCCGGTCAGGTGCTGCCATTTGGTCTCTCCCAAGCGAAGTGCTTTCGAACCACTTTTAGCAGAGCGACAGCTACCCCGCAAGGGCCTGAGGCCATACTGACTGCCGCAATGCGAGACGAGCCGAACGTTCAAGCAGCCGACCTAGCCTTTGCCAGACGCGTGCTAGACCAGGACTGATGGGGGTACCGCTCATCCCCTTCCAGCACTGCGGCAGTCCCTTCTTCGCGACCCACCCCTCTCGGAAGATCCGAGCGTCGCGTCCGCATCCTGCCGGCGGCAGGCCGTGGGCGCGCTCAATCACCACCGGCCTCGTCCAAGGCGCAGCGGATCACGTCATCCAGGCTGGCAGTGGCCACGCACAGGTAGGTGTCCGCGGCGCCATAATACATGCGTATCTCGCCATCCTCGACGATCGCACCACAGGGGAAAACAACGTTCCCCACGTCGCCAATTCGTTCGTAATCCTCGCGCGGCGACAGCAGCGGCACACTGCAGCGGGCGATGACGCGGGATGGGTCGTCAAGATCGAGGAGCGCCGCGCCAGCGCGATAGATCGGCCCAGACGCCGTCATTTGTGTACCATGGTAGATCTCGAGCCAGCCACGCGCCGTACGAATAGGTGGGATCGAAGCACCGACACGGTAGGAATCCCAGTATCCTGGCCGCGGTGTCAAGAGGACCCGCGAGTGGCCCCAACTGTGGAGATCCTGGGAGTACGATACCCATATGCTGCCAACGTCCAGGCCGATGGGACGATCGAGGCGCACGTACTTGCCGTCTATGCGCTCAGGGAACAGGACGCCATCCTTGTTGCCAGGCCCCGAGGAAAGCGCCAAGCGCTCGAATCTATGGAAGTCCTGCGTTCGCGCTATAGCGATACGTGTGCCATACCCGGAGTAGGCCGTATAAGCAACCAGGTAAGAGTCCTCGATGAAGGTGGCGCGGGGATCCTCGATCCCCATTGACTCGTAGATACAGAACTCACCCTCTCGCGCCGGGAACAGGACGGGGTGTTCTTCCACCTCAAAATGAAACCCATCCGGGCTTCGTGCCAAGCCGAAAAACGAATAGCCCTGTTGGCCCTCGATGCGCAGGAGCAACAGATACTCGCTGCCTACCTTGGCCACCGTGCCGTTGAACACTGTGTTACAGCGATAGGGGACGTCCTCGGCGCCCAGGATCGGATTGCCTTCCCACCGGTGGAAAACGTCGCGGCCAATCCTTCTGCGCATGTTCAGTACTCCTCCTCGCCGTGGAGACAAGCCTCGATTACAGTTGCCAGGTCCGTCGTACCCAGGCAGATGCAGGAGTTTGCAGCACCATAGTAGAGCTTGATTTCGCCACTGGGCTCAAAGACGGCGCCGCAGGAGTAGACCAGGTTTGGCACCTCGCCGACGCGCTCGTAGTACTCCCGCGGCGACAGGATGGGCACGTTCGTCCGCCCCACCACTGTGCTCGGGTCTTCCGCATCAAGCAGGGCGGCGCCAAGGCGCAGGACTGGCCCAGCTGAGGTCTCCTTCACCCCGTAGTACACAAACAGCCACCCTGCTTCAGTCAGAAGAGGCGGCGTCGCCACTCCTATCCGGTCGTTGTCCCAGAAACCGCCCCGCGGGGTCATCACGGCATCGGACCAACCCCAGTACTCCAGGTCTTCGGAGTAAGAGACCCAGATGCTGCCCCCGGCAGACGGCCTCTCCAGGCGTGCATACTTGCCCCTGATCCGAGTGGGGAAGAGGACACCACACTTGGTATCCGGCTGCGAGACGATGCCAATCCGCTCCACCGTGACGAAATCCCTGGTGCGCGCCAGGCCAAGGCAGTAACCGTGCGGGCTGAGAGCGTCATAGCATATGTAATACGCCCCTTCGAGCCAGACTACTCGAGGATCAAGGACGCCCAATTGTTCGTAGACTGCACATGGACCCGACGCCTCTGGCTGCATGAACGGGTCAGGCGACACCTCGAAGTCCTTCCCGTTCGCGCTGCGGGCGCAGTAGATGCGGTGGACGCCTCTCAACGACTGGATGGTCAGTAACAGGACATATTCGTCGCCCATCTTGATGGCGCCCGCATTGCGGATGGTGTTGCACCGGAAAGATAAGTCATCGAGTGTGATAATCGGGTTGCCCTCCCAACGATGCACGATATCCCGGCCGCGCTTCCTGACCATTGTCACCCCCAATCGTCTGGCAGCCACGGTGCCCAAACGATGGCTGCACCTCCTGCCAGTCATTAGCGAAGCTTGCAGATTCGGCGCCAATCGGCGAATCAGCGAGATTGCGGCGTGTTGCGAGGGGGATTGGCGGCGCTCACACGCCGACTGCGCCACTGCTATCCACACTACTGGAGGACGTCATCGGGCCCAGGTGATGCTTGGCCGGCGTGCGGCGCCTCGAGAGTCACCTGGCCGGCAGGAAGCACTCCCATCGGCGGCCTCGAATTGACGCTTATACGACTCTATGTACAGGTTGTCTTGCAGCCTCTGTGCCTCAGTGTTATATGTACTTACTGATATAGTTTGTTGTTGCAAATGCAGCGGAGGTTAGGTAGATGAAGCGGTATAGAGTTCCTCTGGTCATTAGCCTTGCTGGAGCGATCGTCATTCTCGCCGCACTGCTCACACGCAGCAGTGCCGCCGCCGATGCCACCTGGCGCGGCGAGTACTACAACAATCCGTGGCTGGTGGGCGCACCAGTGCTGGTACGCAACGATGCTGGCCCGAGTTTCGACTGGGGGTACGGTTCACCAGCGCCGGAGATACCAGTTGACAACTTCTCGGTCCGCTGGACCAACATGGTGGACCTGCCAGGGGGAACCGTGCGCTTCACCGCATGGGCCGACGATGGAGTGCGACTCTTCGTGGACGGCACCCTGGTGATTGACAGCTGGCATGACAGCCCCTATGCCGCACGCCAAGGCGACATCAGCGTAGCTGCCGGACCTCATGCCATCCGCCTCGAGTACTACGAGCATTTCGGCACCGCCGCGGTGCAACTCGCATGGCAGACGGTGCAGGTTGCCAACGGCGGCAACATCATCACTTGCGTAAGGCCCCACGACTCGTGGATAAAGGTCTACCGCCTGGAGAACGGCCAGTGGCAGGACCTCAACCCGCATGGCTGGGGCCCCGTAGATGCCACCGGCTTCCTCAAGATTGATGGCATGCCTGTCGATCCGTGGGCCTATGGCTCCTCTGGGCAGCCGTACAGGGTCGAGCTCTGGGCCAGCGGGGCACTGATTCGGTCTGTTGGGGACACGGATAGAGGCGAGCCTGAGTTCCGCGTCTACCCCGGTGCCGATAGTGTCACCCCTTGGGGTTGCCCCGCGCCCTAGCAGGGGCGCGAAAAGCACAGCGGGAACGTCTTGACAAGCCAGAGACTGCGCGCCCGGCTGGACGCCGGCTGAGTGGCGCCTGCCACTCGCGCAGTCTCCGCCAATCGCGCCCATCGAAAAAGCTGCCTCTGAGGATTGGCCCTTGACATCAGCACACTAGTGCTAGTAGAATCGGGAAAGACAAACAAACGTTCGGCAGCGAGGGCAGGCCATGGTGCAGACAGAATATCTCGTCAGGCAACTGACGCTTTCCGACAAGCGCGGCTGGGCCCTGGATGGCAATGGCGTCCTTTGCACGTTCCCCTTCGCATTGTGGGACGCCGCGCGGGTTGCCGAACGGCGTGGCCACAGCTCAACGGCCATGCGTATCGAAGTGGAAGCCAGGTGTGGTAAGCCGGTTCTCGTGCATTGCCTATACCTGCCAAGCGCTTGCTGGATGGGCTTCACCTTCTGGGGGCGCAAGCCAGAGTGGGTCCGGGTAGAATCACGGGACCAAGCCGTGGATGGAGCGGTGGCTCGCCTCATCACTGCCTGGCGCAGGCAGCCCCAGGCAGTTGCCGTGTGACGAAAGGGGGGACCATGTCCTTGTCAGAGCGTCAGCGCCAGATACTGGAGATCGTCCGTAACGCCATCGAGAGCACAGGCTACCCACCGAGCGTCCGCGAGATTCAGCACGCGGCCGGGATTTCCTCCACCTCGGTTGTGGACTACAACTTGAGGCGGCTTGAGGAGAAGGGCTACCTGGTGCGCGACCGCGACGTCTCTCGCGGCATTCGCCTGCTGCACCTCACACCCCAGCGCTCCACCGGCTTGGTCACCATCCCTGTGCTGGGACGCATCGCTGCCGGCCAGCCGCTGCTTCTACCCGACACTCAGGCCCTGGCCGACGCCGGAGAACATATTTCGGTCAGCGCCTCATTGCTGCCGGATTCGCGCGACCTCTATGCCCTGGAAGTGCGCGGCAATTCCATGGTTGACGCGCTTGTGAGCGACGGAGACACGGTGATTGTCCGCCGACAGGAGACAGCCGAAGACGGCGATATGGTCGTCGCCTGGCTGCGAGACGAGGGCGAAACCACTCTGAAGTACTTCTATCGCGAAGGTGACAGAGTGCGCCTGCAGCCCGCAAATCCATACATGGCTCCCATTTTCGTTGATGCGGCCGGCGTAGAGGTGCACGGCCGGGTAATCATGGTCATAAGGCTGCTGAGCAGGAACTGATCATCGTGTAGCTGCACGCGAGCTTGGCTCGGCCATCGTTCTCGTTCGCCGGCCAGCCGGTGCCCAGGCGCTCTCTGCTCCCGCCCGTTCGCCGCTCAACCCCGTTTTCCCTCCCCCCGTACCCACCGAATCTGGTCCCAGACCGAGTCTCGCTCAATCGGCTCGAATCGCGGCAAAGCGGCCCCCTACCGCTGGAGACCACAAACACAAGCCAACCCGCATTGGGCAAGGAGCACCTGGCCTCAGCGGAGGACGCCGCAACCAGCCACTCTCGCGCACGGCCCCCGCCGGTCCCCCAATCAATGCCAGCGACAGCTCACCGTGCATCTTCGCGCCGGGCGGTGATAGAATGTTCGCTTAACAGTTGCGGAGGCTGCGTGTCACGGTGACGTCCAACAGGCGGGCGAGTGTCAACGGCTTGCTGTATCGTGCATAACACCTGCTTCCGTCACGTGGCGACCTGGCCGACCGAGGCCCAGTACCCCGGCGAGCCAGGCGCGCTGCTGCTGAGCAGTTAGGAATGGTGTGGGTGTGACCAAGTCCAGGTACCGTTATCTTCTTTTAGCCGCTCTCATTGTTGCCGCTCTTGCCCTCGGCACCGCCAGCGGCGTCGCCCTCGATCGCCAGGTGCTCAGCAGCTTCGTGCCGGTAAAAGCCATGCCCACCGATGCCGGGCCACAGTTCGAGCTCATCAGCGAAGCATGGAACACCATCGAACACAACTACGTCGGCAAGGCTACCGCTCAACCGACCCTGCTTGGCTACGGCGCCATCAGCGGCATGGTTGATGCCCTGGGTGACACCGGTCACAGCCGGTTCCTCACCCCAGAGATGCTTCGAGCGGAGAAGGAGTTCACACAGGGACGCTTCGAGGGCATTGGAGCCGAGGTCCAGGCGAAAGACGGCTATGTGGTCATCGTCGCCCCGCTCGATGGTTCGCCCGCCATGGCTGCCGGCGTGAAGCCCGGCGACATCATCCTCAAGGTTGACGGTCAGGACGTCACCGGCCTGCCAATTGACCAGGTTGTGCAGCGCATACTTGGGCCTGCCGGCACCAAGGTCACTATTACGCTGATGGATCCCACGAACCAGACAACTCGTGATGTCACCATCGTGCGGGCCCAGATACCCATACAGAACGTCACCTGGCAACTGCTTCCCGGCACGAAGATCGCACACGTGCGTGTGGCAGCGTTCAGCCAAGGTGTTGGTCAGGAACTGCGCACTGCCGTAGCTGCTGCCACTGCTCAAGGAGCCACCAGCCTCATCCTGGACCTGCGCAACGACCCGGGAGGCTTGCTGGACGAAGCAGTTAGTGTGGCTAGCTTTTTCCTCAAGTCTGGCGATGTGCTCCAGACGCGGGACGCCAATGGCAAGACAAAGGCGGTGCGTGTCACCACCTCTGGTGCGAAATGTGACCTTCCTATGGTCGTGTTGATAAACAATGGCACCGCCAGCGCCGCCGAGATAGTCGCCGGCGCCCTTCAGGATGGACATCGGGCCACGCTTGTCGGGGAGCAGACGTTCGGTGCCGGCACGGTCCTGAATGAGTTCAGGCTCTCGGACGGTTCGGCCATTCTCCTGGCGACGGAGGAGTGGCTCACGCCCAGCGGCCGAGAGATCTGGCACAAAGGGATACCTCCGGACACGGCTGTGGCTCTGCCCAGCGGCGTCTACCCGCTGCGGCCACTGGAGGAACGGAGCATGAGCGCTGCTCAGCTCCAGCAGTGGAATGATACTCAGCTCAACGTAGCCATGAGGCTGCTCGGCCAAGCGGCGCCTTGAGCTTAGCTGAGCCACGCTCGCCACGCTACAGAGCACCTCATCGGTCGGTGAACAGGAGGAGCATATGCCTGGCTCCGGCAGCCCTGAGCCAGCTAGTGCGGTTGCCGCACTCATCGTGGAGCTCGACTCCGACAATGTGACAGTACGGCAGAGAGCCAGGCTGGCACTCACGGCCATCGGCGCAACGGCGACTCCAGCCCTGGCTGCCGCCCTACACGATGGCAGCAACCGTCTGCGTTGGGAGGCAGCCAAGGCTTTGGCTGACATCAAGGATCCAGCGGCAGCGCCTGCCCTAGTACAGGCGCTCGAGGACCGCGAGTTCGGCGTCCGCTGGCTGGCGTCGGAGGCGTTGCTCGGCCTCGGCGTCCTGTCGGTAGAGCCGGTGCTGAGGGCGCTAATGAGCAGACCACAATCGTTCCTGCTCCGTCAGAGCGCGCGCCGGCTTTTGCGCTGGCTCTACGATCAGGAGATCTGCCGGGAGCAACTGGAGCCTGTGCTGGACGTTCTCTCTGGCGCGGAGCCCGAGATCACCGTTCCGGTAGCCGCTAAGTCGGCGCTGGCGGCGCTGGCCGCGGCCGGCGCCAACCCGGAATGCAGCGACCCGTCCTCGCTTGTCACCGCCTGATCGTTTGTCAGCGAGCCCTGATCTCGTCTGCCCGCTCCGATGGCGCGTCTGTGCGATGCGAGAGCCGGCGCGCACTGAGTTGGGCCTGCTGCGCAACCTGCACCTTGAGTAGGAGCGAGAGTCCAGATGCCCCCGGCCAATATCATCCTGCTTCATTCGGACCAGCACCGATACGACTGCGTGGGTGTCAACGGCCACCCTTTGCTGAGAACGCCCAATCTCGATGCCCTGGCCAGCCAGGGCGTGCGCTTCACCCACGCCTTCACGGTTGCGCCGGTCTGCGTGCCCGCTCGCACCAGCCTGCTTACCGGCACCTGGCCATCGCGCCATCTGGCCATAGCCAACCCGGGCACCGAGGCGCCACGCCCAATGCGCCAAGGCCTGCCCACTTTCAGCCAGGTCCTGAGTGCTGCCGGCTATCACCTGGGCTTCGTCGGCACGTGGCAGATAGACGCGGCTGCAAGTCCCCTGCAGTACGGCTTCCACGACTACATCTCAGAACATGAGTATGACACCTGGCGTTGCCGCCAAGGGTTGCCACCCGAGCCACACGGCAACGGCTGGTTTGGCGAATGTGACCCTCATGTCGCCCCGGATCAGACGCGCCTGGGCTGGGGCGCCGAGCGATTCATCGAGCTGATGCAGCGGTATGTTGAGAGCGGCGGGCCGTTCTTCCTGCGCTGGGACCCGCATGAGCCCCACCTTCCCAACATCCTGCCCGAACCATACTGCTCCATGTACCGGCCCACCGACATTGCCCCATGGCCTAGCTTCCCCGACCCGCTCGTTGGCAAGCCGTACGTCCAAGCCCAGCAACGCCGCACCTGGAAGGTGGACGGCTGGTCTTGGGAGGACTGGGCGCCTTTCGTAGCCCGCTACCTGGGCGAGATCAGCCTGCTTGATGCCCAGGTCGGGCGAATACTCGCTGCCGTGAGGGACCTCGGCATCGAAGACAATACCCTGGTCGTCTACACTGCTGATCACGGCGACATGTGCGGCGGTCATGGCATGATTGACAAGCACTTCGTCATGTATGATGACGTGGTCCGAGTGCCCTTGGTGGCCCGCTATCCCGGCGGCGGCATCGTCGGTGGCCGGGTGAATGACGCCTTCGTCGCCAGCAGCATTGACTTGCCAGCCACTTTCTGCGACGTCGCTGGGCTGGACGCCCCGCCCACTTTCCAAGGTCAAAGCCTGCTGCCGCTCCTGCGCGGCCAAGCGCAAGGGCGTGACGGAGCCTTCGCCGTCTACTTCGGCAGCCAGTTCGGCCTCTACAGCCAGCGCATGCTACGCGACAGGCGCTGGAAGTATGTCTGGAACGCAACAGCGGAAGATGAACTCTACGATCTGCAGGCAGATCCTGGCGAGCGCATCAACCTGGCCACACTGCCGGCTTGTGCGCCTGAACTCGCTAGGCTGCGGAGTCGGCTTGTCGAGTGGATGAGCGAGACTGAGGATCCGTTGCTCAACATATGGACGAGAGAGCAGTTACTGCAGAGCCTGAAAGCTTAGCGAGGGAGATGGCATGCCATCTCCCTCGCAGGACGCGGCCAGAGATCGCCCCCGAGGGGTCTGATTACGGCTCAAGGCTCTTGAATTGAGGCAGGTAATCCTTGTTGATCTGTAGCATCTCGCGCACCATGTCCTTGGCCTCACGCAGGGAGCAGACTGCTGCCGTCAAAGGATCGTAGGCAACGGCCTGATAGACGAGGGTCGGGTCGCCCTTCAAAGCAGCCTCGACCGCCATCTCTTCTACGGCGACACTCATGTTCACAAGTGCCGCGCACTGCGGTGGCAGTGGCCCGACATGGATGCTGTTGAAGCCGTTGCGATCGGCATAGACCGGCACCTCAACGCAGGCATCCTTAGGCAGGTTGTCAATCAGCCCGGCGTTCGGCACATTGCCGTTGAAGCGGTAAGGCTCTCCACCCAGGTAGGCGTTGATGATGTAGGCAGCATACTCGTGCCCACGTTCCAGCCGCACGGCATTCGGATCGTCGAACCAACGCTGGACCTCGTCCTTCCAGTCGTCCTCGCGCTGCAAGTACTCCTTGAGAATGTACGCGTACTCGCCCGGGTTCCAGCCTGTGCCATGGGTGCAGTACTTCTCGATCAGGTCCGGGCGCTTGCGGAACCACCAGTTGTATTCGGAGTTGTGGCCGCTGGACTCGGTGACATAGTAGCCCGTGAACAGGAACATCTCGTTGCGCACTATCTCTTCGTTGTAGATCTCGGGCCGCTCCAGCACCGCCTTCCGGATCAGTGGATAGGCATCTTCGCCCTTCCAGCGGTACTCAGTATAGAAGGCCTGGTGGTTGATGCCGGCGCAGGTATAAGTAATCTCGTCCATGGGAGCGCCGATCCAGCGTGCCAGCATCTCCGCCGTTCCCTGCACGCTATGGCAAAGGCCAGTAAGCTTGATGAATGACTCGCGCTGCATCGCCCGGCAGAGCATAGCCATTGGGTTGGTGTAGTTCAGTAGGATCGCCTTAGGGCAGAGCCGCTCCATATCATGCACGATGTCGAGCATCACCGGAATCGTACGCAAAGCACGGAATATGCCTGACGGTCCCCGCGTGTCACCCACGCAAGTGTCAACGCCGTACTTCTTGGGTATCTCGATGTCATGTCGCCACACGCTTACCGGAGCGGCCAGGATCGTGCAGAGTACGGCATCTGCGCCTCGCAGTGCTTCCTGCCGGTCCAGCGTAGCTTCTACTTTCGCGGGGTAATGGCCGGCTTCGATAATGCGCTTGACAGCCCGGTAGGAGAAGTCGAGCCGTTCCGGGTTGATGTCCATGAGGCTGATGGTTGCATCCTCTAGCAGAGGGAAAGTGAGCACATCGCGCACCAACCCACGCGTGAAACCCAGGCTGCCAGCGCCAATGAACGTGATCTTCGCCATTTGCTGATCTCCCTTCGATGTACTACGGCCTTCGCCGCCAGACTGCGGAACAAGCTCAGGTCGGCCTTCGCCGACTCAGAGCCATGGTGCCATTGCTACTCGAGCGCCTCACGCCACAATCAGCTTCTGAATCACCTCCAGGCTCTTTCTTGCAGTGCGATCCAGGTTCTCCTGGCTGCCGCCGCCACGTAGTGGCCAACACATCTCATAGGAGACGAAGCCATCGAAGCCGCCCTCCCGGAGCCCACGGAAGAAGCTGGCATAGTCAATGAATCCCTCCCCCATCGGCACGGCGCGCAGTCCATCCTCGGCCAGCCGCAGGTAGTTGGAGGTGTCGGCATTCAGGTGCCACCTGGGGTGTCGGACGTAGTCAGCAACCGTTGTCTGCACCATACGCGGAGCGAGCTTCCTCGCCCAGTAATACAGGTCCGATTCGTGCAAAGCGATGCTCCAGGCGTCGAACATGGCCTTGCAATTCGGGTGCCCGACGTCGTCCAGAAAGTCCTCGTAGCTTTCGGCGCTCACTCCGATATCGTGGTGGTTCTGCACGCCGATGGTCACGCCATAATTGGAGGCGATGCTGGCTGCCTCGCGCACGGCCTCAACGCACAGGTTCCATTGCGCATTGTAGGGCAAGAGCGGCGAGAAGTAACCTGTGAAAATGCGGACGATGCGGCTGCCAAGCAACTGGGCGAACTCTGACAGACGGCGAACATAGGCGAGTTGCACCTCGACAAAGGGCACTTCGCGGCTCTCGAGGCCACCGGTGAAATTGGTGTAGGCAGCCACGCTCGCCACCTTCAGCCCAAGCCTTTCGATATCACCCTTGAGTTCGCGCACGTCGTCAAGAGTGTAATCCAGTATTGACAGGTGCGGCCGCTTGCCCATGATCTCCACCGCCGGATAGCCGAGTTCCTTTGCCTTGGCAAGCGACTCGCCCAAGGTCAGCTTCTGCTGGCCCCAAAGCCCAGCGAAGCTCACCGTGAATAGAGCTGGAACCATTCCCGTCACCTCCGCTGCGTCCTCGATTCAGTCGGCACATGTTAGCGCAATCGCTGCCACCTGACCAGTCCGCCAACTCCAAGGCGGAACACGATCGCCACCCATCTCCAAACGGCATTTGCCGAATACCTGCCACCAGGGCGCTCGCTGCGCTCAGGTAGTATGCCTATGCCCGCGCCTTCACTTTCTGAGGTCCATCTGCTACCATCTTGGGGTGCAGTCGGGAGGAGCGGTTGTGACTACCAACGTTTCCGCAACCTGCTCAAACAGCGAACCTGCGCTCGCCACGGATGCCAGGCTGCCTTTGCGCTTCAGGACAGGTGAGAAGGCGAGATGCTCGCTCAGCTTGCAGCGCTTCGACCAGATGCAGAGCCAGCGATGCTCTGAGTGCCGTCATCCCGTCGGCGAAAGCCCGTCTCTGTGAGTTCAGCCACCATGCAAGCAAAAGCCTTCGTGACACACGGGCCACATCAGAGTGCCTTGCCGTCGAATGCTGGCGCAACTATTCGTCTGCGCGACGGACGCCAGCTCGGCTATGCTGAATGGGGGGACCGTGCTGGCTGGCCGGTTTTCTACTTCCATGGCATGCCTGGCTCTCGCCTGGAGCGCTGCCCTGACCTGTCGCTGCTTGACAGGCTTGGCATTCGCCTGGTCACAGTGGATCGGCCCGGCTACGGCCTCTCAACTTTTCTACCCGGCCGGCGCTTCCTGGATTGGCCGGCGGATGTCGCCCAACTGGCGGACGCGCTCGGCGTCCAGCGTTTCACTGCCGTCGGCGTGTCGGGCGGCGGGCCACACGCTGCCGCTTGCGCCTATCTCCTGCCGGACCGCCTGCGAGACGTCGTAATCGTCAGCAGCCCCTGCCCAGTCTCGTCCTGGGGCAGCACGGCGGGCATGGGTCTGCTTCAGCGCCTGGCCCTGGTCCTCGCTCGCCTCTCTCCAGTGTTGCTGCGCCCGCTTATCTGGCTTGTCAGCAACCCGGCTCGTGATCCTATGGCTTTCACCATGGCAGGATATGACCGCCTGGCGCCGGCGGATAGGCGCGTGCTCGCTCGCCCCGAGGTGCGCACGATGTTCGTCGAGGACTTCCGGGAGTCGGCCCGGCAAGGTGTGCGGGGCTACGCCCACGACATATCCTTGCTGGCCCGGCCATGGGGATTTCGTCCCGAAGACATCGCCGTGCCAGCCAGCCTCTGGCACGGGGTGGACGATACTATAGTCCCTGTGACAATGGGAGGGCGCCTGGCCGAAGCAATCCCCAGATGCAGGGCGCACTTCCTGCCAGATGCCGGGCATTTTCTGGCGCTTGACCACCTGGAGGACATACTACAAGCTGAAGACCTGGCCTAGCAGTCTAGCGTTACAGAAGGGGCGGGCCCTAGATAACTTGGCGCCTCTGCAGGTAACGAAAGGCAACGAACCCGGGCAAAATCGGCAGCCAGAACGAAAGAAGCCGGTATAGAAGCACGGCCGCCAGCGCCTGAGCGGGGTTTGTGCCAAGCGCCACAAGGCTGGCCACCAGGCCTGCTTCCATCGCGCCCAAACCGCCGGGGGTTGGGCTGATGGTGCCAATCGTCGCTCCTGCAAGATACGCCGCCACAGCGTTAATGGTTGGCGTCGAAGAGCCGAAAGCCCGGAGGCTGGCCACGATCGCCAGGGCATTCGTTGCGGTCACACCCAATGACCCGCCGAACAATTCCACAGCCCGCTGCGGACGCGCGAAGACGCGCCTCATCTCCGCCCCGGCGCGAAGCGTCGGCAGAAGAACGCGTTTGCGGCCAATCGGCAAGAGAAGCAGGCCAGCGAGCAGTGCCACTGCAATCGCTATCCCCAAGGTGATCAGCCAGGGTGCCGGCCGCGGCACATGGTCCAAGATGCTGTAGCCCAACAACGGCAGTATCAGCAGGGTGGCGCCCGCATGCACTACAACACCTGCCGCCACATCCACAGCTACGGCCACAATGGCCGTTGCTCGCTGTATACCACAGCGCTCCAGGTACCGGGCATTGAGGCCCAGCCCTCCCGCTCCTTGGGGAGTCAGACGGCTCACGAAGGCGCCGGCAAGTTGCACCAACGTCGTCTTCCCCAGCGGCAACGAGGGCTCCACCGCCCCCATTTGCGCCCAGGCAGCCATGACAAATGTCATCGCAGTGGCCGCGAGGCCAAGCAGCACCCAGTGCCACTTGACGTGGCTGAGCGACCCTATCCCCTGCTCAAGCTCGCCCATCAGCGGAAGGAGCAGGTACATCCCCAGCAGAGCCCCAGCCAGCCAGGCTATCAGCACCCATGGGATACGCATGGTGGTGCGCGGGGCCGGTGGCGCTTCGCCAATCGCCGCGGCTACTGCGGCGCGTATCTGTCCGTACAGTTCGGGGTGGCTGCGCATCTCCAGCGCCGTTGCCAGGGTGAGGTTCAGCGGCTGCAGAAGCGCCGCCGCTCTCGACACCGTCTCCTTGCCTAGAACCCTCACCGCCGCCTGAATGGTTCGCGGCGCACCGCAGGTCCAGGCCATTGACGCCATCAGTTCGGCCACGTCCAGGTCAAGATCTTTTTCAGTGGCTTCGCTTTCGCTCGTACCCAGGTCCAGTATGCGCACTTCGCCTTTGCTACCGATAAGAACCATGGCACGGCGAAGGTCTCGGTGGGCGACCCTGGCTTCGCGCAGAGCTTGCACTTGGCGCCAGATGGCCGCCAGCATTGCGTCGCTTATTTCGCCCGGCGCCAGCTCATCAAGGCTGCGATAGCGGGCACGAAGCTGCGCCAACTCATCGCTCCCCTGCGGCGTGGATGGATCAGCGCGCAAAATGGGCAGCGACGGTGGAACCTGGCCAAGGGTCGTGTCTTGCACGCGGGCTAGCACCCAGGCGGCAGCAACGCTTGGTAGTCAAGGCTAGGAGCCGCCACCAGGTGCATCGTATTCAGGTAGCCTTCTAGCGAAAGTAGCATCACGTTCGCTCAATCAGCCAGGCCCTGAGGCAGGCGCCAGGCCTGAATAGATCCGCCTCGTCCGTATCCAATGCTGCGCCCAGCGCCAACAGCCCTCAGGACGAACCCGATATGAACCGGACCGAATGGGGAATATGGATCGCCATTCAACTGCTGACCGCCCGGATCAGTCAGGAATCACGATCTTGCTCAAGTCCTCTTTCGGCTCAGGGTAGTGCATGTGCAGGTCGTCAAGCGTCTGCGTGATGATCTGGGCTACAGCCAGATTGCGGTACCATTCGTGGTTGGCCGGGATCACGTACCAGGGAGCCCATTCAGTGCTGGTCTTGTTGACCATGTCCTCGTATGCCTTCTGATAGTCTCCCCAGAGTTCACGTTCCGCCACATCTGCTGAGGAGAACTTCCAGCGCTTCGCCGGGTCCTTGAGGCGCTGCTCAAGCCGCTTCTTCTGTTCATGCTTAGAAATGTGCAGAAAGAACTTGACGATCGTCACGCCGTTTTCACTCAGGTAGCGTTCGAAATGGTTGATCTGCTCGTAGCGACCTTCCCACACCTCACGCGGCACCATCTTGTGAACCCGTACGACAAGCACGTCCTCGTAATGGGAACGATTGAAAATACCCACCATCCCCTTGGCAGGTACAGCGCGGTGGACGCGCCAAAGGTAGTCGTGGGCCATCTCCTCGGGCGTAGGCACCTTGAAAGAGGTGACAGAGCAGCCTTGAGGGTTCACCCCGCTCATCACATGCCGGATCGTGCCATCCTTTCCGCCACTATCCATGGCCTGTAGGACAATCAGCAGGGCATGCTTTGCCTCAGCATAGAGCAGACCCTGCAGGGCAACGAGCCGATCTCGCACGAGAGCCAGTTGTTCCTGTACCTCGTCCTTGCTCTTGAACTTACCCTTGAAGTCAGGGTCAATGTCGGCAAGCTTAATCTCAGTCCCGGGCTTCACCAAGTGCTGGGTACGCATGTCGCACTCCTTCCTATTTATCTGCTATTCAACTCGGTGATCGTGCACGTGGACTGCATCTGCCGTGCGTTCCAGGCCGGAGGGCACACCCGGACGCCTGGCCACGATAGCAACAGTGACAGCCGCACTCAACGCCAGAGCCGAGAATGCCCAGCCTGCGGCCCTGTAGCCTTCGGTGGCCACGACCATCCCTCCCAGCGCCGGCCCACAGACGCCGCCCAGGCTGTCCATGACGCTTCGCAGCGCCATCACCACGCCTCTTCCGCCGCCTTGCCAGGAAGCCAGGAGGCTGTTCATGCCCACATCGAGGAAGCCGAAGGCGAAACCGTAGAGAGATGCGAGCACCGCGAACACAGCGAGGCCACCTGGCATGCGGTAGACCAGTACAGCAAGAATGGCACACGCCAACGCAGCGGCACTCGGCAACCGCCAATCAGAGTTGCGCAGCAAGCGCCCGGCGAACACCCCAGCGAGGGCCGTCCCGAGGTTGAACAGCGAGAACACGGGCGCAACCTTGAGCGAATCCAGCCCCAATTGGCTGACGGCGGCAGGCTCGAGATAACGCCGCAAGCCGTAGTAGGAGGAATGGACCAGGCCGACGGTTAGTAGCAGCAAGAACGCGCCGCGGTTATCAAGAACCTCGCGGAAAGCCCCAGCGTAGCCCACACGCGGCCGCTGCCCTGGGCGCAGGCCCGATGGCACGGCGCGGTGGATGAAAACGGTCGCGAGCGCCGCGACGGCTGCCAGAAACATGAAGGCCAGGCGCCAGGTGAAAGCCTGTGCAAGAGCCGCCGTCAAAGGCAACCCAGCCATCATGATGCCCACGTTGCCAGCGACCACCCAACCCATGGCGCGGCCCATGCCCTCCGCCTGATACAGGTCGCCCGTGCTTGCCAGCACCAAAGCGAGAAGGGTGAAGGCACTGAGCCCCAGTACACAGTAGGCGACGGCCAGAGTGATGAATGAAGGGGCAATGGCACAGGCTAGCGAAGAAAACACGATGCCACTCATGGCCAGGGTGAGAGTGTCGCGGCGGCTGGCGCGGTCCAGTAAGGGAGAAAGCAAGAGATTCCCACCAACCCCAGCGAGCGAAGCGATCGGCACCAGTTGGCCCAGGAGTGGGACGCTCACGCCCAGGGCGGTGGCCATGTTGCTGAGGATGGGGTCTGTGATACTGACGCTCAGGGCCGCCAAGCCGGCGCCCAGAGACAAAGCAGGTAGCGCCCACTTGCCCTTCATGCCCGCTGCTGTCTCGCCCAGGATGCCTCCTCCGCCTGGCTCGGCGCCGGTATCGCCATTCTATGCTCGAAGACCATGCTGGCAAGCGCGATACGCAGAGTGGGTGCACTCAGCCGAATGGGCCCTTAGGCAGACCGATCATCGGTCGCCAAAGCCGCACCCAGCTATGTATAGCGCAACCGCCTGAGGCCCAGGCACCAGCCTTCGAACCTGGCCACACACGTGAACCGGCTGTGGCTGCGCCCCGTCCGAAAGCTAAGCCAGCGCCAGGACCACCACGCCCACGACCAGCGCGATCGCCAGCGCATAGGCAAAGGTGCGGCGCAACACCAGGCCGTCCTTACCGATCAGACCTACCGTTGCACAGCCGACCACCAGTTTGGCGGGGGCCACCATGCTACCGAGAGCGCCCCCAGCCGTCTGAGCCGCAAGTAGCCAACGTCTGTCCAGCACGAGCAACTGCGCCATCTGCAGCTGCAGCGGGCCGAAGAGAACGTTTGAGTTGGTATTGCTGCCGGTGGTGAAAGCGCCGAGCATGCCAATATAGCCGGCGACAAGCGGATACGACCGCCCCAGGATACGGCTGAGAGCGATGGCCAGGGTTTGCGTCATCCCGGCATGATCCATGAGCATCGCCAGACCCATCATGGTGATGATGCCCAAGGAGGCCGGCGCAGCAACTGCCTCTGCTTTTCGTGCCGCAGTCAAAAGCGTGCCTCTGCTGCCCGCGCGTCGCAACCATGGCAGCGAGAGGAGAACGCCGGCGAGCATCGCTGTGCCAGGATGAGTCAGCCAATCAATCGCTTTGGCTTGGCCAGCCGCCGTCACCCAGCCGGTGCGCGTAGTAACCTCAGGGAGAATGACGGTCGTGCGCACCTGGCCAAGCATGGAGCGCAGCGCAGGGAAGAAGGCTATCACCGACAAGATGGCAGTAGTGCACACATAGGGCAGCAGGGCGCGATAGCTTCCGCCGGAGGTGTCGTGGCTCGACTTCGTTGTGCCGAACCGGCCGAATAACAACACACCCACCGCGAGGCCACCCAGCCCCGCCATGAGCGCCGCTAGCGGGCGCAAGGGGCTGCCGGCCAGGCCTGCCTGCACCCCCGCCATCGCGAGCGCAACAACGGCAACGGCCCAGCGCCGATGGCGCAGTCCGATGATCGTCGCTGCACTGTATCCGCAGCCAAGGCACACCAGGCCGAGCATGAGGCTCGCTGCTGGCGCCAGTTCAGCCGCCTTCAGCCTGACCACAGCTAGCAATGCTTCGAACACTACACCCATGTCGCCAAAAGTGACGGACCATGCGTGGCCTACGGCAACGGCGGTGACGGCAACAACCGGTGAAAAGCCAAAGCTCAGCAGCATGGGTGAGATCACCGCAAGCGGCACGCCGAAGCCAGCGATGCCTTCGAGGACCGCGCTGAGGCACCACGCGAAAAGGAGCCCTGCGGCTGGCCGGTCGCTTACCCGATCTGCAAGCCACCTCTCTACGAGAGTGATGCCGCCATTGTCGTGCGCCAGATTGTACAAGAGCAGAGCCGGCCAGATTATGTACAAAACATAGAGAGCGAGCATCAGGCCGCGCACCTGGGATACCCAGAAGACTCTCCAGGTCAGACCAAAGCCAAGCCAACCGATTACGAGAGCCGTGCACAGTCCAGCCAACCCGGCGCGGACGCCACTCCAGCGCTTCCCAAGCATGAGAAGGAGAACAAGCAACAAAGGCAACGCAGCAAGCAGTGCTGACAGGACAATACCTCCGTGGCCGGCCCGGACCTGAATGAGCGGCAGCCTTCGGCGGCCCGCTGCGCCAACTCCGCCCGCAGCATACGGCCACATCAGCGTGCAGATGCTGTCGCCTGGCCATCGCCTTTGGCACGTGGGGGCATACTACACACGAACAGGCAGAGACTACAAACTGAGTGGCAATCGGGCCGCTGCCGGCTGTGACTATCCGCCCCTGTGTTGCCAGCGTGCTCGCCGCATCAAACGCCAGTACGGCGCAACGCGCTTGCGCTCCGGGCGGCCACGCCCCAATACGCTACCGGCGCCGCAATGCCTTGCTCTCGCACCCCTGGCACAGCTCGTGCAAGCTACCTTGGCGAACACCGCCTGGTGCATTACCCTTGCGGGGATGGGGGGAGTCGTGGGAGAAGCCGTACCTGACACCCTGACACTGAGAGAAGCCATCGGCCAGTTCCTTGATACCATCCTGCAAGACCGGAACACACACCGGACCTACGCCGCAGGCCTCTCGGCCTTCGAGGCCTTCATGGCCGATAGAGAGGGCAGCCCGGTCTTGTTGCGATCGCTTCAAGACGACGTGATCGAGGGCTTCCAGTTGTACCTGCTCGACCGCGGCTACTCTCGCTTTACTCTCCGCACCTATCAGGCTGCCCTTTCGGCGTTTCTGAACTACCTGCTGGTGCATGACCTGACGCCAGCCCACTTTTCTCTTGCCAAGGCGAGGCTCAGAGCGCGCCGAACAAACCGCCGTTTTCCCTATCCAGCCCCCGTTCCCGACCCTGCCCTGCCACTCATTATCAAGTACTATGACGAGATGGCTCTGCCCAGTGGAGAGGACGATAAGGCGCGCGCGACGCGGCTGCGCATACTGAGGAGCAGGGCCATCGTGCATACCCTATACTCTTCCGCCGGCCGTATCGCCGAGGTGGCCTCACTCACCAGGCGCGACGTCGCCGATGGCAGGCAGGCACAGGTGATCGTCACCGGAAAGGGCAATAAGCAGCGCTTCATATACCTCACCGACCTGGCACGGAAAGCCATTGCCGACTATGTTCACGCCCGGGCCGACGCCTATGTCCCGCTGTTCATCTCGCACGGGCGCGACTACGGCAAGCGGCTGAGCAAGGTCAGCATTTGGGAAACCGTCAAGCGAGCAGCACGGGCGCTGCAACTCGACGTCACGCCCCATGACTTCCGCCACTACCGGGCCCGTCAGATGCTCGATGAGGGCGCCCCGCTGGAGGCAATACAGGAAATCCTGGGCCACTCCGACATCAGCACTACACGAAAAGTGTACGCCATATACTCCCATCGCTCAGTGCAGGAGATCTTCAACGGAGCCACGCTCACACCGGACGAGGCGCTGCGACGCAGCCTGGCGGCCGATGAACCGCTCCTGCGCCAGGCCCTACCAGATGGCGCCGACGCGCCAGAGAACGATATCGCCAAGGAGAGGTAGCCATGGCCATCCGACTGCTGGACCAACTAGCGCCCGATTTCAGTGCCGATGACGTCGCCGGCAGGCCGTTCTCACTCTCAGCTTTGCGCGGCCAGAAACACGTGGTTCTTGTGCTGAATCGTGGCTGCACTTGACCGTTCTGCCGCAAGCACATGGCGCAGTTGCGCCAAGACTATGATCGCTTCGTGGAGCGGGGTGCAATCATCGTCGCGATCGGCCCCGAGAACCGCCAGAAACTGGCCGACTACTGGCTGAAGAACGAACTGCCTTTCATCGGTATACCTGACCCCGAGCATGCAATCGCCAACAGCTATAACCAGGAGGTGAGATTGGCGGGCGGCGGCCGCATGCCGGCTCTGCTCGTCATCGATCGGAACGGCGTGGTGCGTTACGAGCACTATGGCAAGTCAATGCGAGACATCCCCTGGAATGCGGACATTATCGCGGTTCTCGATGAACTGAACCGGCAGCAGCCGACCAGTGACACGTCCCGACCATAGGGACCCCCACAAGCGTCCTTGGGGGCAATCTTTCGCCGCCTGACTGCCGGCGGGGGCACTCCGCGTCAGACGTCTGGTTCACTTGCTCGGCCGCGCGGAAAGGCTATAGTTGTCGCCATGGGTCTGTGTTCGCTTCGTCAGACGGGTCGGCCAGGAAGCTCTGGGTGAACCTATGTCTGGGACCGGCGGGGTGGCGTCGCTGAAACGTGCTGCCGCTCTCTGTGCGATTCAGTTCGTCGAGTCCGGTATGGTGATCGGCCTCGGCGGTGGCTCGACAGCCGCAGAGGCGATTGCTGCCTTAGCCGAAGGGCTGCGTTCCGGCAGGTTCCATGATGTAGTGGGAGTGCCTTGCAGCAAGCGGGGCGCCGCCCAGGCAACGAGTCTTGGCATCCCGCTGACGGACCTCCGGTCGGGCCAGATGCTCGATCTGACCATAGACGGGGCTGACGAAATCGCCCCTTCGCTGGACCTTATCAAGGGTGGCGGCGGTGCCCTTCTGCGCGAGAAGATCATCGCTCAGGCCAGCCGCCGCCTTGTGATCGTCGCCGACAGCAGCAAGCTCTCCCCGGCTCTGGGAACCAATCACGCCCTGCCGGTCGAGGTGCTTCCCTTTGGCTGGCTGAACCAGCGAGGGTTTCTCGAGTCTCTCGGCTGCCAGGCTCGCTTGCGTCGTGACAATCGTGGCAGGCCCTTCCTCACCGACCAGCGTAACTTTGTTCTCGATTGCCACTTTGGCCCTATTGCTTCCCCTTATGACCTGGCGTGCAGGCTCGAGCATCGAGCAGGCGTCATTGAGCACGGCCTCTTTCTCGGTATGGCCACTGACCTTGTCGTTGCCGGGCCAGATGGGGTCAGGCACAGGAGGCTCGAGTCGGCCAGGTCACAATAGCCAGTCTCACTTCATCAAGCGATGTCAGTGGAGCTTTATAGAGAGCTGTTAAGGAGTAATGCTATGCAAGCGGGTCTCGTAGGGTTGGGCCGAATGGGTGGCAACATGGCCAGGCGCCTGGCGGCGGCCGGGCACGATCTCGTCATCTACAACCGTACTGTCGCCAGGGCACGGGAACTGGCTGCCACCCAGGAAAGGCTGGTAGTCGCTGAGACCTTGGCTGACCTTGTTGGCGCTCTCCCTGCCCCTCGTGTCGTCTGGGTGATGCTGCCTGCCGGGGAGCCCACCGAGTCGGCAGTCGCCGAGTTGTCAGGCTTGCTCGCACCGGGCGATGTCATCGTGGACGGTGGGAACTCCAACTACAAGGACAGCATGCGCCGGTCCGAGGCGGCGGCTCTTTCTGGCCTGCATTATGTGGACGTGGGCACGAGTGGCGGTGTATGGGGCCTCAGCGAGGGCTACAGCCTGATGGTCGGTGGTGAAAGTACCGCTGTCCAACAGATCAGGCCGCTGCTCGAGGCTCTGGCGCCCGCGCCAGACAGGGGCTGGGCTCACGTAGGCCCCAGCGGCGCCGGGCACTTTACCAAGATGGTCCACAACGGCATCGAATACGGCCTGATGCAGGCCTATGCCGAAGGCTTCGAGATTCTCAAGAGCAAGACCGAATTCTCGCTTGACCTTCACCAGGTGGCCGAGGTTTGGCGCTATGGCAGTGTCGTCCGTTCATGGCTGCTGGACCTCATCTCAGCCGGCCTTGCCGAGGACAGCAGCCTGCGAAATGTCCGTGGCTGGGTGCAGGACTCTGGCGAGGGCCGATGGACCGTCGCCGAGGCCATGGCTAACGACGTTCCGGCGCCCATCATCACTATGTCCCTGATCATGCGCCTGGTGAGCCGTCAGGATGAGAGCTACGCTGCCAAGCTTCTGGCGGTGATGCGTCAGCAATTCGGCGGACATGAGGTCAAGCCCGAATGAGCAATGTCACATTCGACGCCGCGCCAACTCTGTCCGCGCCCCTATCTGACGCCAGCGCCACCGGAGCACCCGTCATAGTCATCTTCGGAGCTTCTGGAGATCTCACCCGCCGCAAACTTGTCCCTGCTCTACACAGCCTTCTCTGTGAGGGGCTCTTGCCGGGGACGACGCGCGTCGTGGGCGTTGGCAGAGCACCTCTCACGGACGACGAGTTCCGCGATCAGTTATATGAAGGCATCCGAGAGAACGCTCGTATCTCGCCAGATTCGTGCAAGCTGTGGCCCCACTTCTCGCAGCGGTACACATTCCTGTCAGGAGACTACGGCGATCCGGACACATATTGGCGTCTTAGCCAGCTTCTCGCCGAGGCTAGACACGAGGGCGCGGCCTATGCCGGTTGCCTCTACTACCTGGCTACCCCACCGGAGTTGGCCCCTCTGATCATTGCCCACCTCGGGCGTTCCGGCCTGAACCATGTGGAAGGAGGCTGGACGCGCATAGTCCTCGAGAAGCCCTACGGCCATGACCTCGAGAGCGCCCGGGAGTTGAACCGGCAGGTGCACTCGGTCTTCGACGAAGACCAGGTCTATCGCATTGACCATTACCTGGGCAAGGAGACAGTCCAGAACATCCTGACATTTCGCTTCGGCAACGCCATATTCGAGCCGCTCTGGAACCGGAACTACGTTGCCCAGGTGCAGATCACTGCCGCCGAGGATATTGGCATAGGCAACCGTGGCCCTTATTACGACCGCGCCGGGGTGGTGCGGGACATGTTCCAGAGCCATTTGCTGCAACTGCTGGCCCTCACCGCCATCGAGCCACCGGTAGCCTTCAACGCTCAGGCGCTGAGAGACGAGAAGGTCAAGGTCCTGACCGCGGTCCGGCCACTTCACCTTGATGATGCTCTCGTGGGCCAATACCGTGGCTACAGGCAGGAACCTGGCGTCGCCCCAGATTCGACCACGCCCACTTTTCTATGCGCTCGCCTGGGCATTGAGAACTGGCGCTGGCAAGGGGTCCCCTTCTACGTGCGCACCGGTAAGTCACTGGCGAGCAAACTAACTACGATAACCCTGCAATTCCGACAGGTGCCGCACCTGCTGTTTCCGGAGCCGAACGAGTTGAGCCCCAATCGGCTGTGCCTGTGCATCCAGCCCAATGAAGGGATACGGCTGAGTTTCCAGACAAAACTGCCCGGCGCCGGCATGCGCTCGTCTACAGTAGAGATGCAATTCAGTTACAGCAGTCGTTTCGGGGAGCGGGTGCTGCCCGATGCTTACGAGCGCCTGCTCCTCGACGCCGTCCAGGGCGACGCCTCCCTATTCGCCCGCAGCGACGAGATTGAAAGAGCCTGGACACTCGCCGACCCCATTCTCAAAGAACTGGAGCAGCAACGCCAGCAGCCGCCCGCATTCTACGAACCGGGCACCTGGGGCCCGAGTGAGGCCGCTGCCTTTATCGCCCCCTCTGGCTGTGATTGGTTCGCAGACTCAACGTCCCAGCAGCCGGAGGGCCTGACCGTCGTCCCCAAGGCCATATGATCGGCAGCAAGCCTCGACCCCGGCCGCCTCGGACGATGCCCGGCCGCATGAAGGGAAAGGACCTGGCCGAGCATGAGGCTATCCGCCGCCGCCTGATAGGGGTGCTGAGCCTTCTACTGCTCATTGTGGCGCTTGGTACGGCGGGCTACATGCTCATCGAGGGTTGGCCGCTGCTTGATGCCGCTTATATGACCGTGATCACGATCACCACGGTTGGCTTCGGCGAGGTGCATCCGCTCTCGACAACGGGGCGAGAGTTCACGCTGGCGCTCATCGTGCTCGGGGTCGGCACGGTCGCCTATGGCCTTGGTACCATAGCCGAGTATACGGTCGTGACTGGGTTGCCCCAGTCTCTGGAGCGCCGTCGGAGACGCCTGATGCTGCAACAATTGAGAGAGCACTACGTCATCTGCGGTTTCGGCAGAGTGGGCGAGCAGATCGCCAACGAGTTCGCCGAACTGGGTGTGCCCTTCGTCGTTA
>Ga0078972_1003582_pt1 | contig 33367 bp, 31 predicted proteins | sample YelNatPaOPGAMG01_FD_67568 | JGI IMG/M metagenome (GOLD analysis project Ga0078972, IMG submission 67568) | Hot spring thermophilic microbial communities from Obsidian Pool, Yellowstone National Park, USA - OP-RAMG-01 (SPADES assembly) (version 2) | ecosystem: Environmental > Aquatic > Thermal... | reverse complement strand
AGGATTAAAAAATTGAATTTAAATTATAAATACCCCGTCAGTCCGCCTGCGGCGGACTGCCACCCCTTTTTTACAAAAGGGGAATTAAAGACAAAGACACATTCCTGTCATTGCGAGGAGCGTCAGCCAACATCCTGTCATTGCGAGGAGCGTCAGCCAACATCCTGTCATTGCGAGGAGCGTCAGCGACGAAGCAATCTCGCTTTTGTAAAAATAAAAAAGGGGTCAGATTTTAAATCTGACCCCTTTTTTCGTGCCCCTTTTTTCGTCCTTTTTAGTTTATTGACATTTCGCTTAATTCGTATTAAATTAATAAAACTATTATTTGTAAATTATTCGCATTAGTATATTCGCATCAGTATATTCATAGCATTTTTTTATTCAAATTGTCTGAAAATATAAGCGGAGGCGCATTATCACATGATTCATCTTTCCTTATTCCATGCTCTAATTCTTGCGGTTCTTCAGGGTATTACGGAACTTTTCCCTATTTCGAGTTTAGCCCACGGGGTTATAGTTCCGGCTATTTTAGGGTGGAAAATTAACAGGCAGGCGGAAGGATTTTTGCCCTTTCTCGTTGTGCTTCACCTCGGAACCGCCCTTGCCCTTCTTATATATTTTTATAAAGACTGGCTCAAACTGTTCAAAGGTTTTTTTGCCGGCTTAAAAAGCAAAAATATAAACATAAACGAAGATTCAAAAACATTATACCTGCTTGTTCTTGCCACGATACCCGCAGGTTTAATAGGACTTTTGTTCGTGCATAAACTAAAAAAACTTTTCGGATTTACTTCGATAGCCGCAGTCTTTCTTATGGTAAACGGAGTAATACTTTATCTCGGCGAGAAACGCAGAAGAAAACAGGGCATAGCAAAGATTTCCGATATGACCGTTACCGCCGCGCTCGTTATAGGAACTTTTCAATCGTTTGCGCTGATTCCGGGCATATCCCGCTCGGCTATTACCATGGTCGCCGCCCTTTATCTAGGTTTTAAGCACGAATATGCCGCAAGATTTTCGTTTCTGCTTGCAACGCCGATTATTCTTGCCGCAGGACTTCTTGAAGTCCCTAAGATGATTAAACTGCACTTGTTCCATTTTACCGCAGTTTCTTTAGTAAGCGGCTTAGTCGCCGGTATTGCCGCATATTTGAGCGTTTATGCCCTCATGAAATATTTTAACAAATACGAAATAAATGCTCTTTATCCTTTTGCTTTCTATTGCATAATTTTCGGCGCTTTCGTTCTTACTTACAGGTTCGCCGGCTAAATATTATATTATTTTATATTTAGACTGTGATATAATATTAATTTTAAATAAATTTCTCGCTAAGAATATATAAGAATATCGGCTTATGGAAGATTTTTTAAAAGATTTTGCGAATAATATTAAACTCGAAAAAAATCATTCGGACAATACTGTTCTGGCATATGTATCCGACGTTAAGGCTTTCATGCATTATCTTGAAAAAGAAACATCCGTTAATTCACTTGAAGAAGTTACCGAATTCGAGATTAAGGGATATTTAAGCAAAATTTACGAAAGCGTAAAAAAAACGAGCCTTGCGAGAAAAATAGAATCAATAAAATCGTTTTTCGATTTTCTGGAAAAAAAACATATACTGAAACAAAATCCGGCATTCTTGATAGACCTTCCTAAAGCAGAAAAGAAACTGCCGTTTTTTTTGACGGCAAAAGAGGCGGATTTTTTATTAAATAATTATTTAGAACTTAAGCTTAAAAAGGACAAGTTAGACGCCATTAAAAGCTATCCGCCGGATTCTGCAGGTTCTGCGCCGACAACGTCTGCAATTACGGCTATGATGACGGATATGATGCCCGAACCGTTAAGATATTTCGAGGCTCTCAGAAACGACCTTATTTTAGAATTTTTATACGGCAGCGGATTAAGAGTAAGCGAGCTTGTTTCCGTCAAGAAAACGGATTTGGAACTTGAAAAAGGCGGCGGTTATGTCCGGATTTTGGGAAAAGGGTCTAAGCAGAGAATAGTTCCCATTACGGAAATTGCCGCCGAAAAAATTAAAGCTTGGCTTGGTTTTTTATCTGCCGTCGGTTTAATACCGAAAGAAGGATATATTATTATTAATAGAAAGGGCATGAGGCTTACAAGGAGAACTGTTCACAGGATAGTTAAGGAATCAATGTTAATAACGGGGCAGTTTAAAAACATTTCGCCGCATAGCCTTAGGCATTCTTTCGCAACAAACCTTTTGGACAACGGAGCGGATTTAAGATCTATTCAGGATATGCTGGGACATGCCAGCTTAGCGACTACTGAGAAATATACGCATTTAAGCATTAAAAAACTTATAGACGTATACAACAAGGCTCATCCGCTTTCGGGAAAATAAACAGACCGGGGAACAGACCTGGACTGAAATCAAAAACAAATTAAATTAAACAAAAGATTAAACAAAAGATTAAAAAAAAGATTGAATAAAGATTGAATAAAGATTGAATAAAGATTGAATAAAGGAGAAATAAATTGATGGATAGCGGCAATAACGGAAACGAAGGAATAAAACTTTTAGGAACGACTATTATAAGCGTTAGGCGCAAGGGGCGCGTTGTAGTAGCCGGAGACGGACAGGTTACGCTCGGAAACACTGTTATGAAGCACAACGCAAGAAAAGTAAGGCGGTTATTCAACGATAAAGTTATAGCCGGATTTGCCGGGGCAACCGCCGACGCCTTTACGCTGTTCGAAAAAATGGAGGAAAAACTTTCCAAATATAACGGCAGCGTCAAAAGGGCGAGCGTCGAACTTGCTAAAGACTGGCGGACGGATAAAATATTGAGGCGTCTGGAGGCAATGATGATAGTAGTCGATAAAACCGATTCTTTTGTTATATCGGGAGCCGGAGACGTTATAGAACCGGATGAAGATGCCCTGTCGATAGGTTCCGGCGCTCCTTACGCTCTTGCCTGCGCGCTAGGTCTGCTGGAAAAAACCGATTTGAGCGCAAAGGAAATAGCGGAGTATTCTATGAAAACAGCGGCGCGCATTTGCATTTATACTAACGAAAATATAATAATAGAGGAGTTATAACAACGGATATGGCAAATAAAACGTCAAAAGGTAATGCCGACGCTAATCAGGCTAATCAGGCTAATCAGGCTAATCAGGCTAACACGGCAGGCAAAATAGATTTTCTTACGCCGAAAGAAATAATTAAAGAACTCGATAAATACGTTATAGGACAGGACAAGGCTAAAAAATCGGTTGCCGTAGCATTAAGAACGCGTTTCAGGAGAAACAACGTTCCTGATGAAATAAGAGAGGACATAGTACCTAAAAATATTTTGCTTATAGGTCCTACCGGAGTAGGCAAGACCGAAATAGCAAGGCGCATCGCCAAACTTTCCGATTCGCCTTTTATAAAAGTCGAAGCGTCTAAATTTACGGAAGTGGGCTATATGGGACGCGACGTTGAATCTATGGTCAGGGACCTTGTGGAGACCGCTTTTATAAACGAAAAATCCAAAGAAACCGAGCAGGTTATCGACAAAGCCAAGCAAAATGCCGAGGAACTGCTTTTAGACCTTCTTGTAGCTCCGCCTCCCAAAGTTTCTAAGAAAAACGGAGGACAGCCGTCCGCCGAAGGAGTCGAGAAAAACAGCTATGCCAATACAAGGGAAAAATTCAGGAAAATGTTTTTAGAAGGGAAATTAGACGACAGATTTGTAGAAATGGAGATTAAATCTTCCGCAAAAGCGCCGATTCCGGTAATAGAAATATTTTCCCAGTCAGGAATGGACGATATAGGGCAGGATTTTAAAGATATATTTTCCAATATTTTTCCGAAGCAGAAGAAAATAGAAAAAGTCAGGGTTTCCGAAGCCTTCGATATATTAGTCAAGGAAGAGAGCGAAAGACTCGTAGATAACGATAAAGTCGTCCAGAATGCTATTCAAAGAGTGGAAAATTCCGGTTTGATATTTATAGACGAGATAGACAAGATAGCTTCAAGGGAAAAATCTTACGGTCCCGATGTTTCAAGGGAAGGAGTCCAGAGGGATTTACTGCCGATAATAGAAGGTTCTAACGTTATGACTAAGTACGGAGCAGTTAAAACAGACCATATTTTATTCATAGCCGCAGGAGCTTTCCATGTTTCCAAACCGTCTGACTTAATTCCCGAACTTCAGGGAAGATTTCCTATAAGGGTAGAAATGGACTCGCTGTCTAAAAAAGAATTCGTCAGAATTCTGACGGAACCTAAAGGAGCTTTAATTAAACAATACATAGAACTTCTTAAAACGGAAAACGTCACCTTAAACTTTACGGACGACGGCATAGAAAGAATCGCGGAAATTGCGGAAGAAGTCAACCTTAAAACCGAAAATATAGGAGCCAGGAGGCTTCATACGATTTTAGAAAGGGTTATGGAGGATGTTTCTTTCGAGGCTCCTTACAAGACCGCAAAAAAAGTTTTAATAAATAAGAATTATATAGACGAAAGGCTTAAAGATATAATAAAAGACGAAGACCTTTCGAGATACATACTGTAATCATAATAATGACGGGACGGGGTTTTTGCCAGCGATGTTGTCATTGCGAGCGAAGCGAAGCAATCCCCGCATTAGATTGCTTCGTCGCTAACGCTCCTCGCAATGACGGAATATTGGCTAACGCTCCTCGCAATGACGGGACGGGGTTTTTGCTTTTAATTCCCCTTTTTTAAAAGGGGTGGCATTTTGCCTGCTATGCAATGACGGGGTTTTTGCTTTTAATTCCCCTTTTTTAAAAGAGAATGGTATTCTGTTGGCAATATGTCACATAATGGGGTTTTTGCTTTTAATTCCCCTTTTGTAAAAAAGGGGTGGCATTTTGCCTTTCTTTAGAAAGGCAAAATGACGGGGTATTTATAATAAAATATTCAATAATAAAATATTCAACTTAAATTTAACAATATTTTGCCATGGAAGAATACATAAAAAAAGCAAAGGTTTTACTCGAGGCTCTGCCTTATATCCAGAAGTTTGCTTCAAAAACTTTCGTGATAAAATTCGGCGGTTCGATAGCCGCGGACAGTGAATTGAAAGAGAGTTTTATTAAAGACATTATTCTTTTAAAACTTGTCGGAATAAATATAATCATTGTTCACGGCGGCGGCAAAGAAATAGACGGTCTTTTGGGAAAGTTGAATATCGGCGTAAATTTTCACGAAGGACACCGGATTACCGACGAAAATACAATGGAAGTCGTTGAGATGGTTTTATCCGGTAAAATAAATAAAGACCTCGTAGCGCTCATAAATAAATTTGGGGGACGCGCCTGCGGTCTGTCCGGCAAAGACGGAAATCTTATTACGGCTAAAAAATTTAAAACCGAAAAAATAGACCTCGGTTTTGTCGGCGAAGTCAAACATGTAGATAAAAAAATACTGCTGACGCTCGACCCGTCATTTATTCCGGTAATAGCTCCCGTAAGCATGGACGACGAAGGCAGGACGCTTAATATTAACGCAGACCTCGTTGCGTCCGCCGTAGCGGCGGAGCTGGAAGCCGAAAAACTTATTATATTATCAGACCAGGACGGGCTTTTAAACGCAGATAACGAACTTATTTCTTCCGTTAAAACGGCAGAAATTAAAGATATGATTAAAAAAGGGGTTATTTACGGCGGAATGATACCTAAGGCAAACTCTTGCGTCGATGCGGTAAAGCGGGGAGTTAAAAAAGTTCATATAATAAACGGTTCCGTTCCGCATGCGGTTTTGCTGGAAATATTTACCAAGAAAGGAATCGGAACCCAGATTTCAAATTGACGCATATTAGACAGAGGAAAAAATGAATACGAAAGAACTTACAGATAAGTATATAATGAATACATACGGCAGATATGATTTAACTATCGTCAGGGGGGACGGCTGTATTTTATACGATGAAAAGGGAAAAGAATATATAGATTTTGCATCGGGAATCGCCGTAAACAGTTTAGGATACAATAATCATGCGATAAATTCCGCATTGTTCGGACAGATAAAAAAATTAATACACGTATCCAACTATTTTTATACCGAACCTCAGGCTTTGCTTGCGGAAAAACTTTGCAAAAATTCTTTTGCGGATAAGGTTTTTTTCTGCAACAGCGGAGCCGAAAGCGTAGAAGGGGCAATCAAACTTGCAAGAATGTATGCTAAAAAATTTTCGCACAGGGGACATAAAATAATAGCAATGCAAAACTCTTTTCACGGCAGGACTTTCGGGGCGCTTTCAGCTACGGGACAGGATAAATATCAAAAAGGATTTGAGCCTCTGCTGGACGGTTTTACGCATGTAAAATTTAACGATTTTTCCGCCGTAGAAAAATTAATCGACGGAGCCGGCGGTAAAGACTATTGTGCCGTATTAGCCGAACCGGTTCAGGGAGAAGGCGGCGTCAATATAGCCGATAAAGAATATATAAAATCTTTAAGGGATTTAACCGCAAAAAACGATATAGTTTTAATATTCGACGAGGTTCAGGTAGGGCTCGGGAGAACCGGAAAGCTTTTTGCATATATGAATTACGGCGTGGAACCGGATGTTATGACGCTTGCCAAGCCTCTTGCAGGCGGGCTTCCCATAGGAGCCGTTCTGGCAAAGGATCAAATAGCAAAAGCGTTCGAACCCGGCAATCATGCTTCGACTTTCGGAGGAGGACCGGCAGTAACCGCGGCGGCTAATGCCTTTATAGATGAAATAACTAAGGAAGGTTTTCTTGACAAAGTTTTAAAAACGGGGAATTATATAAAATTAAAATTAGACGAATTAAAGCTTGATTTTCCTGAATTTATTAAGGACGTGAGAAACATCGGATTAATCGGCGCAATAGAATTTTACGAGTTTAAGGCTAAAGACATTGCAGTTAAATTAATCGAGGAAGGATTTTTGACGACGGCGGTTCAGGACAAAATATTAAGGCTTACACCGCCGTTAATTATCGGAGAAAACGAAGCAGATTTGCTGATCGAATCTATTGTTGGAATTCTTAACCGCAATTACAAAAAATAATTATAAAGAATTAATTATAAAATAAAAAATAAATTATGAACAAAACAAGAAATTTTTTATCGGTTTACGACCTTACTAAGGACGAAATATACGGCATACTCTTAAGGTCTGCCGCCTTAAAGTCGGAAAGAAAGTTGGAAAGAAAGTCGGAAACCGGCGAAAAAAACGCTCACAAAAAAGCCTACCTCGAAGGCAAAAAAATCGGTATGCTATTCGAGAAATCCTCTACGAGAACCCGTGTGTCTTTTGAAGTCGGCATTGCAGAATTAGGCGGATACCCTATTTTTATGTCGTCGAGAGACCTTCAGTTAGGCAGGGGCGAGCCCATAAAAGATACCGCAAGGGTTTTAAGCAGGTATTTAGACGGCATTATAATAAGAACGTTCGAACAGGAAAGGATAGAAACTTTTGCGCGGTATTTTGAAAAACCCGTAATTAACGGACTTACGGATTTGTATCATCCGGCTCAAATATTAACTGATATATTTACAGTTTACGAGATAAAAAGCAAATCAAAAGAAAGGCAGGACGATGCCGCTAAAGTTAAAGACATTGTCAAAAACCTAAAAATAGTTTATTTCGGCGACGCGAACAACATGGCAAATTCATGGGTAAGCCTTCAAGCTGTGCTCGGATTCGAACTTGTGCTGGCGATGCCGGAAGGATTTGATATCGATAAAACCGTCAAAGAAGATTCCGAAAAAAGAGGCGGCAAATTCTTTATTTCTCATGATAAAATTTCCGCCGCAAAAAACGCCGACGTTATTACTACTGACGTTTTCATAAGCATGGGGCAGGACGAGGAAAAAGAAAAAATCGATAAACTGAGACCATTTATTATAGACGGCAACGTGGTAAACAATGCGAAAGACGACGTTGTATTTTTGCATTGTCTTCCTGTTCACAGAGGCGAAGAAGTTACGGAAGATGTCTTCGAGAGATTTTCGCCGGTCGTGTTCGAGGAAGCGGAAAACAGGCTTCACGTGCAGAAAGCTGTAATGGAAAAAATTTTCAAATGTTAAATAAGCAACATCGGGGTATTTGCTTTTAATTCCCCTTTTTACAAAAGCGAGATTGCTTCGTCGCTAACGCTCCTCGCAATGACAGGATTGTGTATTTGTCTTTTAATTCCCCTTTTTTAAAAGGGGTGGCATTTTGCCTTTCGAAGAAAGGCAAAATGACGGGGTATTTATAATAAAATATTCAACTAACTATTAACTATAAAAAATATAAGCTCGGTTTAAGGAGAAATCATTGAAAATGAAACGTCCAAAAATAGTTCTGGCATATTCGGGAGGACTTGATACCTCTGTAATTTTAAAATGGCTGATAAATACTTATAAAGCCGATGTTATAGCATACTGCTGCGACGTAGGGCAGAAAGAAGACCTTGAGGCCGTTAAGAAAAAGGCTCTGAAAACCGGCGCCGCAGAAGCCATAGTCGAAGATATGAGGAGCGAATTTGCTGAAAATTATATATTTCCTATGTTAAGAGGTAATGCTCTTTATGAAGGTTCGTATCTTCTGGGAACTTCCATTGCCAGACCGTTAATTGCAAAGAGACAGATAGAAATAGCCGCCGAAAAAGGAGCGGAATACGTCGCACACGGCGCTACCGGCAAAGGGAATGATCAGGTAAGGTTTGAGATTACATATGCCGCGGTAAATTCAGGCATAAAGGTCATAGCCCCTTGGAGAGAGTGGGATATAAACTCGAGAGCGGAGCTTATTAAGTATGCAGAAGATAATGGGATACCGGTTCCGGTTACTAAAGAAAAACCTTATTCTAGCGATAAAAATCTCTTTCACATAAGTTATGAGGGAGGAATTCTGGAGGATTTAGAAAATGCTCCGGACGAATCGATGTTTGAAATCACATTGTCTCCGCAAAAAGCCGGAGATACTCCAGAATCGATAGAAATTGAATATAAAAACGGAAACCCTGTGTCTTTAAACGGAAAAAAAATGACGCCGTTTCAAATAATTGATAACTTAAATTTAATTGCCGGCAGAAACGGCATCGGCAGGGCGGATATAGTAGAAACAAGGATTACGGGAATGAAATCGAGAGGGGTTTATGAAACTCCCGCAGGAACCGTTTTAGGTTTTGCTCACAGGCTGATAGAATCTATTACCCTGACCGGTGAAGAAATAGAGCTTAAAAACAGCCTCGTACCTCTTTATTCTAAATTAATATACGAAGGAAACTGGTTCAGTCCCGAGTTGAAGGCGATTCAATCCCTTATAGACAGCTCTCAATCTTCGGTCAACGGCAAAATAGGTCTTGAACTGTATAAAGGCAACATGAAAGTTTTATACAGGAAATCCGGGAACAGTCTTTATTCTAAAAATATTGTTACGTTTGAGGACGACAAAGGGGCATACTCTCAGAACGATGCGACCGGATTCATCCGCTTGAAATCTATCAGATACAAGTTAAGGAAGAAATAGAAAAAAAGGGGAAAAAATAGAGAAAAAATATTTATTAGAAATACCCCGTCATTTTGCCTTTCTTTAGAAAGGCAAAATGACACCCCTTTTTTACAAAAGGGGAATTAAAGACAAAGACCCCGTCATTGCATAGCAGGCAAAATGCCACCCCTTTTTGACAAAAGGGGAATGAAAAGCAAATGCTCCGTCCTGTCATTGCGAGGAGCGTTAGCGACGAAGCAATCTAATGCGAGATTCATCGGACACGTGGTCCGATATGCTTCGCTCGCAATGACAGACGAGATTCATCGGACACGTGGTCCGATATGCTTCGCTCGCAATGACAGACGAGATTCATCGGACACGTGGTCCGATATGCTTCGCTCGCAATGACAGACGAGATTCATCGGACACGTGGTCCGATATGCTTCGCTCGCAATGACGGATATGTTCAAAGACAGCATAAGGGCAATTTAAAAACAAAGACCCCGTTATAAGGGAAAAAAATAGAACAATGAATAAAAGAAGCCATAATAATTTCGTAAGAGGGCGTTTCAAAGAAGATATATCGGAAATTACCGCCGATTTTACGGCATCGCTTGATATTGACAAAAAACTTGCGGATTTCGATATAGACGGTTCTATCGCCCATCTTTACGCACTCGAAAAAGCCGGCATAGTATCCGGGGAAGAAAAAAGGGACATAGAAAAAGCTCTTTTAAAAATTAAAGCCGAAATAAAAAACGGGAAGTTCAAGTTCAATAAAAAATATGAAGACATTCATATGAACGTTGAGAAGAGATTAACGGAGCTCGTTCCCGAATCCGGAGCAAAACTTCATACCGGAAGGTCAAGGAACGACCAGGTTTCTGTTGATTTCAGGCTTTACGTAAAAAACCGCATAAAGCGTATAGCAAAAGCTCTAATCGACCTGAGGGAAGAGCTTACGGCTGTTGCAAAATCAAATATTAAAACCCTGATTCCCGGATATACCCATTTTCAGCATGCCCAGCCGGTATCGCTCGCCCATCATATTTTAGCTTATTACGAGATGTTTACGCGTGATTTCGAAAAACTGATGAATGCCTATAAAACTGCGGATGTTTTAACTCTCGGCAGCGGAGCTCTTGCCGGAGCTGATTTCGATATAGACAGACAATTAGAGGCTGATGCTTTGGGGTTCCGAAGCATTTCGCGAAACAGCATGGACAGTGTTTCCGACAGAGATTTCGCGCTCGAATTTAATTTTGCGCTTTCCATGGTCGCTCTGCACCTTTCCAGATTTTGCGAAGAGCTTATAATATGGAACAGTTTTGAATTCGGATTTATAAAATTAAAAGACGAATTTACCACGGGATCCAGCATTATGCCGCAAAAGAAAAACCCCGACGTTCTTGAACTCATAAGGGGTAAAACTGGGGGCGTAATTTCAAATCTCTTGTCCCTTTTTATTATGATGAAATCTTTGCCTCTTACATATAACAGAGATATGCAGGAAGATAAAAAACCGGTTATGGAAAGCGCGGATACGGTGAGCAGTTCTTTGCTTATATTTAAGGAAATAATAGGAACGTTAAAATTTAATAAAGAAAATTTGGCGTCAGGACTTAAAGACGACTCTATTTACGCTACGGATGTCGCTACCTACTTAGTAAAAAAAGGGGTGCCTTTCAGGAAATCGCATGAAATTGCAGGCAAAATAGTCAGCTATGCCGAAAATGCCGGCAAAACTCTTTCAACCATGTCTTTAAAAGAATATAAAAAAATAACAGACTTTATAGAAGGCGATATATTTGATATTTTTAATCCGGAAGCTTCCGTAAATTCAAAAAAAACAACCGGAGGAACCGCTTTTAAAGAAATTAAAAAGGTCTTGAAAGAATATGAAAAAGAAATCGAAAATAATAAAAAATTGTTATCGGCGCTTAAATAATCCGCGAAGCTTGGCGCTGTTCCTTTTTACCGCGCTGGTTTCATTATTATTAGCAGGATGCGCAAAAACCGGATATCCAAATCCCCCCAAAGTCGCCCCGCCGGCGCCGCCTGTGATTTTATCAGCGGAAAAACTGGAAAATTCTTTGCGCATTATATACAAATATAACGGAAATGTAAATAAAATTAAAGGGTTTTTAATTTACAGGAAATATTTTAAGGACAAAAAATCTATTAAATATAAATATTCCTGCGCTTCTTCCGCGCCGTTTGTTTTTCAAAATTTGGAATATAAAAAAAGATTTAGCTTGCAATATAATAAATTTTTTAATAATGTAAATAGTAAGAATTTAAAAAAAGGTTATTATATGTTTTGCATGAAAAGCGTAGGATATTACGGCATAAAATCGCCATATTCCAATTATTTAGTTATATTTATAAAATAAATAAGTTAATTTAAACAATAAAATATAGGAGGGCGTCAATATGGCCTTACCCATCAAAAAAGAAAAACTGAATCAGGCGTTTTTTCTTTTAAGCATAATTATAATAATAATACTTGCCGTTCTTCTGTTTCAGAAAAGATTCAATCTATATTTTAAACATACGCCTTTTTCATTAAAATTGGTTAGAATTATAGGCGCAAAGGACAAACTTAAGGGACCTGCGGGCGTCGCGTTCGGCAGGAGAAATAACATATATGTTGTCGATTCAGGCAATTCAAGAATTATAAAATTCAATATTAAAGGCGGTTATATAAGGCAATGGGGGATAGAAGGAAAAGCTACGGGCGAATTCATGGTGCCGCTGTTTGCATCCGCATACGGCAATCCGGAAAGAATATACGTGGTAGATTCGGGAAATTCGAGAATACAGGTTTTTAAACCGGACGGAGAATTTGTTTCCGAATTCGGAATTTCGGCGAATTCTAAGAGAATGCTAATTCAGCCTACATTCATAGGCTTTGCCCACGGCAAAATTTATGTTGCCAATTCCGGTGCCGACGACATAATGATCTATTTAAAAAACGGACAATTTTACGAAAGAAAAGGCATTTCATCTATTCAGGAAGGTTCTGCGCCTTCTGCGCCGGCTGGTGCAAACGGGAAAAACAGATCTAACGGGAGTTCTCCCGGTAATTCCTCCGGAAATGCGGTTAAAGGCTCTAACAGCGCCGCAGGCAGTAATGCCGCAGGCAGCATCGCCGCTAACGGCGGCAGTAAAACTTCTGTTTCTGCGCCGGCAGTTTCGCCGGTTGTGCTAAAAAAACCGGTCAGTATAGCTTTTTCTAAAAAATATATATATATTTCTGATTACGATCTCTCTAAAATATTGGTTTATAACAGACAGTTCGATTATATCGGGTCTATCGGCTCTCCCGGGCAGACCGGCTACCAGCTGTATCATCCGGTAGGCATCGTTTATAAAAACGGTTATCTTTATGTTGCAAATTACGGCAGAAGCCTTTTAACGGTATTCAAATTAGATAACGGCTACAATGTTGTAAAAACTTATAATTTCGGCACTCCGGGAATCGGCAGAGATAATTTTAATCATGAATCCAATATATCTATTTCTTTAAACGGGAAATATCTTGCGGTTGCCGATACAAATAATAACAGAATATTGCTATACAGGATATTAGGCGCATAACATATAACACATATGCTATAACACATATGCGAGAGATTGCTTCGCTTCGCTCGCAATGACAGACGGGATTGCATCGGACACGCGGTTCGATATGCTTAGCTCGCAATGACAAAGTTACTCGCAATGACAACGTCTCGTGCGAGAGATTGCTTCGCTTCGCTCGCAATGACAGACGGGATTGCATCGGACACGCGGTTCGATATGCTTAGCTCGCAATGACAACATCGCTGGCAATAACTCCGTCCTGTCATTGCGAGGAGCGTTAGCCAATATCCTGTCATTGCGAGGAGCGTTAGCGACGAAGCAATCTCGCTTTTACAAAAGGGGAATTTAAACGAAAACTCCGTAATTTATGAAAACCAAGGTTGCCATTATAGGAGCCGGTCCTGCAGGTTCGTCGGCGGCGCTCGCCCTGTCTAAAAAAGGAATACCCAATATTTTAATAGAAAAAAGAGATATAGTGGGAATTCCGGTTCAATGCGCGGAATTTGTCGGATTAAATATTAATTCCTATATAGATTTAAACAATATTCCCTCCGCCGTAAATCAAAAAATTAAATTTATGGATATAGACACCGGTAAAAACACTTACAGATTTGACGGAAAAGGGTATGTGCTGAACAGGGCAATCTTCGATCTGCATCTGGCGGACGAAGCTGTTAAAGCCGGTTCAAAATTGCTTACTTCCGCAAGAGTATATAAAATTAACAGGCAAAAGAACAGCATAGAAGTTTTAAATACAAAAGAAAAAATACTGTTCGAAATTTATTATGATTATTTAATCGCCGCAACCGGACCTAAAAACGGGTTTGCCATTCCTAAAAACAGCGCTTATATTTATGCGGTTCAGATAAAAGCAAATCTTTTAAAAAAACTTGATTCTGTAATCTGTTATTTTAGGTCATATATTCCATACGGTTACGGCTGGGTTTTTCCTAAAGGCGAATTTGCTAACGTCGGCATAGGCATACAAAAACCTGCGTCTTCTCTGCCGCTGTCTTTATCTTTCAATAAATTTCTTAACGAAATAAGAAACTTGGGGCTTATCGGCTCGGAAATAACAGAAAAAACCTCTGGACTTGTCCCTGTTTCCGGTTTAAATGAAATAATAGACGGCAATACTGCTTTATGCGGAGATGCCGCCGGTTTGACGCATCCTGTTACAGGCGCAGGCATTTTAAGCGCTGTAATATCGGGAAGCATGGCAGGAGATTATGCCGCTGAAAGCGTTATGACATCTCATAATTTATTTGAAGACTACAAAGAAGAGCTTGAGTCGGTTTTTAAAAAACCGCTCCTTAATGCCGCTAAAAAAAGGTTGAAATTATATCCTTTAATGAAAGACGGCTCAGGCATAGAAAAAAATATAAAAAGTCTGTGGCCGTCGTTCGATGAGTATTATTTATCCTAATCCCGAGATTGCTTCGCTGCGCTCGCAATGACAGACGGGATTGCATCGGACACGTGGTCAGATATGCTGCGCTCGCAATGACTGGGGATTGCATCGGACACGTGGTCCGATATGCTGCGCTCGCAATGACAGACGGGATTGCATCGGACACGTGGTCCGATATACTGCGCTCGCAATGACTGGGGATTGCATCGGACACGTGGTCCGATATACTGCGCTCGCAATGACAAAGCAGTTCGCAATGACAACGTCCTGTCATTGCGAGGAGCGTTAGCGACGAAGCAATCTCTAAATCGGGATTAGAGTTATTTATTATAACTTGTCTTATCTTAGCCGATAAGGTAAAATATTTATATTATATCTATATTTTAGATAAATATGTGAATAAATATTTGAATAAATATGTGAATAACCATGCATCTTAAAGACTGGGTAAATACTTCTCTTAAAACGGAAAGAAAAGCGTTGAAAGTCGGGATATTTTCCGATAGAGAAAGTTTTTTCTTTAAGGAAAAAATAGGGATATATTTAGATACCAGATGGACAAGTTTATACGACATAGGTCCGTCTAGAATAGACCAGCCGAAAGACATATTCAAAATGGCTTCAAAATTAGGCAAAGCACTCGAAGAAAGCAAGCTGGAATTCGGAATTGTTCTATTAGCCGCAGATTGCGAAGCGGTTACCGTTCTGCTGAATAAATTTAAAAACGTTCGAGCGGTTTTTGCGTCGGACGAAGAATATATAAAAAATTCAAGAACAAGATTCGACGCTAACGCAATAGTCGTTAAAAATAAAGGCGTTACGATAGATACGAGAAACAGCGAAAAGGAAGTTTCTCTATTTCTCGATACGGCGTTTGACGAAAAAAACCGGCATATACTCGACTTTATAGCCAAAACCGAAAATATAAATGTATAAATGTATTAATTGCGGCGCAGTTTCTTTAAAATGGTTCGGAAGATGCCCTGAATGCCACAGCTATAATACTATGGAAGAGATTTCGGCGGAAACAGAATCTCTTAAAGCCGTAAAATTCGGAAAGAAAATTCCTTCAGCCCCGCCTATAACGATGCTTGATGCCCAACATTACGATCCTGCAGTCAGAATCGCAACGGGGATAAAAGAATTCGACGTATCGGTCGGTTCGGGACTTGTTGCCGGACAGAGTATCCTTATAGGCGGAGAACCCGGAATAGGAAAATCTACTCTTATGCTTCAGGTTGCGGAAAAACTTGCGTCCGCCGGCTTGAAAACCCTTTATATATCTACCGAAGAATCTTTAAACCAGATTCTTTTAAGGGCAAAAAGGCTCAAAATAGACTCTAAGGCTTTGTTTTTTCAGGCGCTGAACGATATAAACGAGATTTTATATTCCATAGAGAACGGCGAATACGGTTTTATAATAATTGATTCCATTCAAAGAATAACCGTTCCGCAAACAGATTCGGCATACGGCAGCATCAACGGACTTAGGGAAACGGCGCATGAGATAACTTCTTTATGCCTCAAGAAAAATTGCGGGGTTTTTCTTGTGTGCCATGTCAATAAAGAAGGCGGACTTGCCGGACCGAAAACGCTGGAGCATATAGTAGATACGGTTTTATATTTCGATTCAAGCAAAAGAGACTCTTACCGGATTTTAAGATGCTATAAAAACAGGTTCGGTTCTACCGAAGAAGTCGGAATTTATGAAATGTCGGAAAACGGACTGAGAGGCGTAAAAAATCCATCGGCATATTTTACGTCGGAAAGACAGGAAGGTTCGCCGGGTTCAGTCGTTACTCCGTGCCTCGAAGGCACCAGAGCTATGCTTGTTGAGGTTCAGGCTCTCGTCGTTCCTTCTTATATGCCTGTTCCAAAAAGAGTATGTCTCGGCATAGACGGCGGAAGGGTTTCTATTATTTCCGCGGTTTTAGAAAAGAAAGAAGGCATAAAAGTTTCTTCTAAGGAGATTTACGTTAAAATATTCGGCGGGATAAGCATACAGGAGCCCGCGGTGGACTTGCCCGTTGCGCTTTCTATTACGTCGAGCTATATGGATAAGCCTCTGCCTCCCAATTTTACGGCATTCGGAGAAATAGGGCTGACAGGCGAAATAAGAGGCGTAGCCAATCCTGCGGCAAGAATAAGGGAAGCCGTGAATATGGGTTTCGGCGACGTTCTGCTTCCTTTGTCGAATTTTAACGATGTTAAAAATTTAAAGGGCGTTTCCGGCATAAACCTGCATCCTGTTTCAAAGTTAAAAAAAATTATTGAATATTTAGTCTAACTAAAATAAAATAAATTAATAAACCTTAAAAAGAGATTAAAATTTGCGGAATATTTCTTTCAGCTACATAGAAGACGAACTTAAAAGAGTGGAAGAGCAGTTTGAAACCCTTCTTATGACCGAAACCCCGTTAATCCACAAAGTCGCAAAATATGTAATTTCAAGCGGCGGAAAGAGGATACGTCCCATACTTCTCATAGTATCCGCAAAGATTTGCGGGTATAAAGGCGAAAATCATATCCCGTTAGCCGCCGTTATAGAATTTATCCATACGGCTACCCTTCTGCACGATGATGTAGTTGATAACGCGCCTTTAAGAAGAGGCAAGTCGTCGGCAAATATCGTTTTCGGAAACGAAGCATCCGTTCTCGTAGGAGACTATTTATTTGCCAAGTCATTTAAAATTTTATCCGCCCTCGACAATTCCGAAATTACAAAGGCATATTCCGACGCCACGACGCTTATGGCGGAGGGGGAAGTCAAAGAGCTTGTAAAAACTGCTGACGTTAAGACCACCGAAGAAGAATATCTCGATATAATAATAAAAAAAACAGCGGTTCTTTTTGCCTGTGCTTCGCAGGCCGGAGCCATAATAGCCGGACAAGACGGTAATTGCATAAAAAATCTTTACGATTACGGTCTGAATATAGGAATTGCGTTTCAGCTTATGGATGACGCCTTAGATTATATTTCTGACGAGGAATTCGGCAAGTTTATAGGCAACGATTTAAAAGAAGGCAAACTTACCCTTCCTATTATACATGCATTGAAAAGAGCGTCTCAAAAAGAGAAAGATACTATTTTAAAAATAATTTATAAGAAAAGACTTACCGTTAAAGACCTCAAGACGGTTTTAGGGTTCGTTAAAAGCTACGGGTCTATAAATTACACAATTTCAAAGGCAAAAGAGGCGGTTGAAAAAGCAAAGGAAAGTTTGGTAATATTTTCAGATTCCGAATATAAAACGGGTTTAATAGATATAGCAAATTATATAACAGAAAGGAAATTATAAGCCATGAACGACTTTATTTTTAAAGAAAACGAGCTTTATTGCGAAGATGTTCCCGTTAAGGAAATTGCTTCAAAGGTCGGCACGCCTTTTTACCTGTATTCGCTTGCGACTCTCAGGAGGCATTTTAACGTTTTTAACGAAAGTTCTAAGGTTTTAAATTCTTTAATCTGCTATAGCGTAAAGGCTAATTCCAATATAGCGGTTCTTAATTTTTTATTTAAGATGGGATGGGGAGCCGACATAGTTTCCGGAGGAGAGCTCTTCAGGGCGCTTAAAGCAGGTGCAGATGCCCATAAAATCGTTTATTCCGGCGTAGGAAAAACCGAGAGCGAGATAGAATTTGCCCTTAAATCCGATATCCTTATGTTTAACGCAGAATCACTGCCGGAAGTTTTTCTTATAAATAAAGTTGCGGGCAGGCTTAACGTTAAGGCAAGAATATCTTTCAGGATAAATCCCAACGTTGACCCTAAAACGCATCCCTATATTTCTACCGGACTCAAAAAAAATAAATTCGGAATAAATATAAAACATGCGATTCCGGCATACGAAACAGCTGTAGAACTGCCCAATATCGAGGTCGTGGGTCTTGACTGCCATATAGGTTCTCAGCTGACGGAAATAGCCCCCTTTAACGATGCGGTAGAAATAATAAAAGAACTTTTAGACAAAATTACCGCCAAAGGATTTAATATAAAATATTTAGATTTAGGCGGGGGGCTCGGCATCACTTATGAAAATGAAATGCCGCCTCACCCTTCCACATATATGAATTCTATAAAGAAAATACTGAAAGACTATAAAGGGCAGATAATTTTTGAACCCGGAAGGCTGATTGTCGGGAACGCCGGAATATTTATTACGAAAGTAATCTACAACAAAGATACCGGAAGTAAAAATTTTATAATAGTTGACGGCGGCATGAACGATTTAATAAGACCGGCTTTATATGAAGCCTACCACGAAATAGTTCCCGTAATTAAAAGAGAAGGTCCGCGCGCGAAAGCCGACATAGTCGGGCCTATATGCGAATCTGCGGATTTCTTTGGTAAAGACAGGGTTATGAATTCCGTTCAGGAAGGCGATTTGCTTGCGGTATTCAGCGCCGGAGCCTACGGTTTTTCGATGTCGTCGAATTATAATTCAAGACCGAGAGCCGCAGAGGTACTTGTGGATAAAGCCCAATTTTATGTAATTAGAAACCGCGAAACATACGACGATTTAACGGCAAAAGAAACTATACCGGATTATTTAACATAAATATAGCGTAAACATAGCGCAAGAATTGAATTCGGGCGCTATCGCAAATTTGTAAAGGAGTTAATATGTTTAAAGGAGTGTTTACCGCAATAGTTACGCCTTTTAAAAACGGCGGAATAGACGAAAAAGCGCTTCGCAAATTAATAGAATTTCAGATAGAAAACGGCGTCGCCGGAATAGTTGCCTGTGGCAGCACCGGTGAATCCGCTACTCTGTCTTTTGAGGAGCATATAGAAGTCATTAGAATTGCGTCCGAAGCCGCAGGCGGCAGAATTAAAGTAATAGCCGGCACAGGTTCTAACAACACCGTTGAAGCAGTTCATCTTGCAAAATCCGCGGAAAAGTTTAAAATCGACGGACATTTGCAGATTACGCCTTATTACAACAAACCCACGCAGGAAGGGCTTTTTATGCACTTTAAAACAGTCGCCGCCAATTGTTCTATGCCGGTAATTCTATACAACGTTCCGAGCAGAACGGCTGTGAATATTCTTCCGGAAACGGTGCTGAGGCTTGCCGAAATAGATAATATTGCAGGAATAAAAGAAGCAAGCGGCTCTTTAGATCAGGTTACGGCAATTTTAAGAAAAGCTCCCGAAAAATTTTGCGTGTTGTCGGGCGACGATGCGCTTACGCTTCCGGTAATTGCCGTCGGCGGACACGGGGTTATCTCAACCGTTTCCAACGTTGCGCCTAAAGATATGGCGCTTATGACGGATTATGCGCTTAAGATGGATTTGAAATCGGCAAGGAAGCTTAATTTTAAGCTGCTTCCCTTGATACACGCAATGTTTATAGAAACGAATCCGATTCCGGTAAAAAAAGCTCTTAACATAATGGGATTTATAGAAAATGAAATAAGACTGCCTCTCTCGGAAGCGTCGGGCGTAAATATAGAAAAGATAAAAAGCGCTTTAAAAGATTACGGAGTATTACAGTAATGGAAAAAACTGACAAAACTGACAAAACGGGCATAATAGTATGCGGAAGCAAAGGCAGGATGGGGGGAGCGATAATATCCGTCATTCAAGATTACGTCGAACTCTTATTTATAGGCGGCGTCGATTCAAATTATGCTCCTTATGAAATATCCGAAAGCAAATCGGAAAAAGTCCCGCCGGGCAAATTTTTGACTTTAAAAGAGGCTCTTCATTCGACCGCCGGCATTAAAAATAAAGTCATAATAGATTTTACTTCGAAAGGCGCTTCTTTAATTCATGCCGAAGAAGCCGCTTTGTTTAATGTTCCGATAGTTATAGGCTCTACAGGATTTTCCGAAAGCGAATTAAAAACCGTGGAAGGCTACGGAAAGCATATTCCCATAGTGCTGTCCGGCAATATGAGTCTCGGAATTAACGTTTTGCTGAATATAGTCTATGACGCATCCAAATATTTAGGGGAGAATTACGACTGCGAAATAATTGAAACGCATCATAAGAAGAAAAAAGATGCTCCGAGCGGAACGGCTAAAATGCTTGCCGGAGCGGTCGCTAAGCAGAGGCATATAAACCTTGCCGAAAAAGCGGTTTACGGCAGGTGCGGAGACGTAGGAGAAAGGGAAAAAGACGAGATAGGTATTTTTTCCGTCAGGGCGGGAGATGTGATAGGCGAACACAAGGTAATATTTGCCGGAAACGAAGAAGTAATAGAAATTTCGCATAAAGCCGTATCCAGAAATAATTTTGCGAGGGGAGCGGTAAAAGCCGCCCTATGGCTGAGAGGAAAAAATAAAGGATTTTACGATATGAGGGATGTTTTGGGATTAAATAAATATGAATAAGACAAAGTATATATTTATAACAGGCGGAGTCGTTTCGAGTCTGGGAAAAGGCATAGCGGCTTCCTCTATCGGAGCGCTTCTTGAAGCAAGGGGGCTCAATATCACTATGCTGAAGCTCGACCCTTATATAAACGTGGACCCCGGAACTATGAATCCGTTTCAGCATGGTGAGGTTTTTGTTACGGACGATGGAGCCGAAACCGACCTTGACCTTGGGCATTACGAAAGATTTACTTCGCTTTCGCTTACTAAAAAGAATAACCTGACAAGCGGACAGGTTTACGACTCCGTTATCAACAACGAAAGAAAAGGCTCTTATTTGGGAAAAACCGTTCAGGTAATACCCCATATAACTGACGAAATAAAAAAAAGGATAATAGAGGCGTCCGAAGAAAAAGACGTCGCAATTATAGAAATAGGAGGAACCGTAGGCGATATAGAAAGCCTTCCTTTTCTCGAAGCCATAAGGCAGTTTAAATTAGACAAAGGGAAAGACAACGTTCTTTATATTCATTTGACCCTCGTTCCTTTTATAAAAACCGCCGACGAATTAAAAACCAAACCGACCCAGCACTCGGTTAAAGAACTTAGAGCCATAGGAATAGAGCCCTCCATTATAATATGCAGGGCAGACAGAGTTCTGCCGCAGGATATAAGGGAAAAAATAGCTCTTTTCTGCAACGTGGAAGCCGATGCGGTTATTACTGCCAAAGACGAAGAAAGTATCTACGACGTTCCTATTTCACTACATAAAGAAAAATTAGATTCCAAAATAATAGAATATTTGAACATATGGGCAAAATCTCCGGATTTAAATGCATGGACGAACATATCCATGACGTTAAAAACGCTCAAAAATTTAGTTACTATAGCCGTAGTAGGAAAATACGTCAATCTTAAAGAGTCTTATAAAAGCCTTAACGAAAGCCTTATCCACGGAGGACTTGCCAATAACGTCAGTGTGAACATAAAATATATAAATTCAGAAGATTTTGAAGGAGACGACTGGAAGGAACGCCTTAAAGAGTTAGAAGGCTGTTCAGGTATTTTAGTTCCGGGAGGTTTCGGCTCAAGAGGCATTAACGGTATGCTGAAAGCTATTAATTACGCCAGAACCGGCAATATTCCGTATTTCGGAATCTGTCTCGGGATGCAGCTTATGACGGTAGAATATGCAAGAAACGTGCTGGGGCTGAAAGAAGCCAATTCCTACGAGTTCGACGAAATTACTCCCGATCCGGTAATAAATATTATGGATGACCAGAAAGACATAGGCAATATGGGCGGAACTATGAGGCTCGGAGCATATCCGTGCGTAATCTCGAAAAATACTCTGGCGTATCAAATTTATTATAAAAACAATAAAAAAAATTCCGCCGATAAGAAAAACAGCGTAAAGCTTAATCACGACGGAAATATTTCTATAAGCGAAAGACACAGGCACAGGTTTGAATTTAACAATAAATACAGAGAAAAATTTAAAGCCTCGGGTTTTGTTTTTTCCGGCGTATCTCCGGACGGCAAGCTTATAGAGATTTGTGAGCTGAAAGACCATCCGTGGTTCATAGGGTGCCAGTTTCACCCCGAATTTAAGTCTTCGCCCTTATACCCCCATCCTCTGTTTAAAGAATTTATTGCGGCTGCGGTAAGATATTCCAACGGTTTGACCGGCGTTCAGTCCAAAGTAAAAACTAAAAATAAAAATAAAGCCGGAAACAAAAAAGGAAAAACTTTTACCGCCGTATAGCATCTAATCGGTATAAAATATTCATAAAATATTATGAAAAAAATAAATTGTTTTAGAAAAGAAGATTTAGCTTCTATATTGAAATTCAAATTTGACAATGCCTATCCTTTCGTTATTGCAGGTCCATGCGTCATAGAGGATGCCGCAGTTACGGAAAGCATTGTCTCTGTACTGAAAGGTTTTTCGGAGGAGCTTAAATTTAATCTTATATTTAAAGCATCTTATGATAAAGCAAACAGAACTTCCGTTAATTCTTTCAGAGGTCTCGGTATAGACAAAGGATTGGAAATTTTAAGCGGAATTAAAGCAAAATATAACGTTCCCGTTTTAAGCGACGTGCATAGCGAAAATGATATAGAAAAGGCGGGTTCCGTTCTTGATGTCATCCAGATACCGGCTTTTTTGTGCCGCCAGACGGATTTGATTCTGAAAGCCGCAAAAACAGGAAAGATAATCAATGTAAAAAAAGGACAGTTTATGGCTCCGTGGGATGCGAAATTCATTGCGGAAAAAATCAGGTCTGCCGGTAACGATAAAATAATTTTGACTGAAAGAGGCGTAAGTTTCGGCTATAATAATCTTGTGGTTGATTTCAGGTCGCTTCTTGTAATGAAAGAAACCGGAGCGCTCGTAGTTTTCGATGCCACGCACAGCGTTCAGCTTCCGGGAGGTTCCGGAGCGGTTTCGTCAGGAAACAGGGAATACGTTATGCCGCTTGCGAGAGCTGCCGCCGCGGTAGGAACGGACGGTTTGTTTTTTGAGGTGCATCCGAACCCTCCGCAGGCAATGAGCGATTCCGCAAATTCTGTTTATTTAAGCTCGTTCAAAGATAACCTAAAAAATATTCTTGAAATATCTAAATACAGTGAGCAATAAAATATGGAAAAGCATAATATATTGAAAACAGCCGAAAACGTTCTTAGGATAGAAGCAGATTCTATAACCGCCGTTATAAGCAGGCTCGACGAAAATTTCGAAAAGATGGTCGACTGTCTTATCTCAATAAAAGGGAAGGTTATATTAACCGGAATGGGCAAATCGGGCATTATTGCGAGAAAAATATCTTCCACCCTTGCAAGCACTGGGACCCCTTCTTTTTTTATGCATCCGGCAGAGGCGTCGCATGGCGATCTGGGAGTAATATCACCCGACGATGCCGTAATAGTGCTGTCCAACAGCGGGAATACCAAGGAAATAGTTTCGATACTGCCGGCGATAAAGCTCATAGGCGCTAAAATTATCGGGTTTTCGGGCAATAAACATTCACAGCTTTCCATGCTGTCGGACTATTTTTTTGACGTATCAGTCGCTCAGGAGGCGTGTCCGTATAATCTTGCTCCTACCGCAAGCACCACCGTCCAGCTTGCTATAGGCGATGCACTCGCGGTTTCCCTTTTAAAGGAGCGGAATTTCCTTGAGGAGGACTTTGCAAAACTTCATCCGGGCGGTTCTATAGGCAAGAAATTTTTAAAGGTGTCCGATATAATGCATAAAGGGGAAGAAATTCCTTTAGTAAAGGATTCTGCTTTATTAAAAGACGCTATCATAGAAATGAACTTTAAAAGACTGGGGCTGACCGGAGTTATCGACGACAATATGCATCTTTGCGGCATAGTGGTTGACGGGGATTTAAGGAGGGCGCTGACCGATTCCGCCAATATCATAGATAAACCGGTAAAAGACGTAATGACGAAGAATCCTAAAATTATACTAAAAGATGCTCTTGCCGCGTCCGCTCTTCAAAAAATGGAAGAGTTGAAAATCACTTCGCTTTTTGCCGTAGAATCGGAAAATGACAGCAGACCGGCAGGCGTCATACATATTCACGACATAGTAAGAGCGGGGATAATTTAATTAATTTGAAATAATTAATTTGAAATAATTAATTAGAAATAATTAATTAGAAATAATTAATTTGAATTTATTAATTAGAAATACCCCGTCATTTTGCCTTTCTAAAGAAAGGCAAAATGCCACCCCTTTTTTACAAAAGGGGAATTAAAGACAAAGACAATGACACAGTCCTGTCATTGCGAGGAGCGTTAGCGACGAAGCAATCTCGCTTTTAAAAAAGGGGAATTAAAGACAATGACACAGTCCTGTCATTGCGAGGAGCGTTAGCGACGAAGCAATCTCGCTTTTAAAAAAGGGGAATTAAAAGACAAAGACTCCGTCCTGTCATTGCGAGGAGCGTCAGCGACGAAGCAATCTCGCTTTTGTAAAAAGGGGAATTTAAAGAAATGCAAGTTAGGTCAATGACATAGGATGGAAATGAAGGAGCTTAATTTTAAAGATATAGAAATTTTAGTCTTCGATGTTGACGGCGTTTTAACCGACGGAAAAATATATTTATCGGAAAACGGGGTCGAGATGAAAACATTTTTTGCTCACGACGGCGCAGGAATGAAGCTGGCTAAAAAATTAGGGCTGAAAATAGGCATGATTTCGGCAAGAAAAAGTAACGCCGCCTCCATAAGGGCAAAAGAACTCGGCGCAGATTTTTATATAGAAGGATGCAAAGACAAATATAATGCTTTGAAACCGCTGTTGGAAGAATATAATATCGGTTTTAAAAATTTATTTTATATGGGAGACGATATTGTCGATATCGAACTTTTAAAGTCGGCAGCCGTTTCCGCCACCGTGCCGGATGCTCCGGAATATGTCAAGGTTTGTGCGGATATCGTAACGGCTAAGGCGGGCGGATGCGGAGCGGTGAGAGAGGTATGCGATACGATTCTGCGGGAAAAAGGGCTGCTTGCCGATTTTTTAAATAAATTATAGTATAGATTATGCCGCTTGACCGTAAAATTTTAAGAAGAACGTCCCTTATATTAGGAATAGGCTTTTTAGCCGTTCTGGGTTTTTTTTTGTTTCTGCATTATATGCGCAGCAATAAAGGATTGTTAGGCTTTAAAATATCTAAGGGCTATATAAGCCTGAAAAAAATAGATTATAAGTTTTTTAAAAAAGGCGCACTTGCCTATGAAATATTTGCCGACAGTTTAAATTACCGCTCTCAAAAAAAGAATATTATTAAACTGAATGCGGTTAAGGTATATATATACGGAAAAAATAAAAAACCGTCATTTATTATTACCGGAAAATCAGGAAGATTAAATTCGGTTACCAAGAACGTGATAATTTCGGGAGGCGTTATAATAAAAAGCACAAAAGGAAAAGGAGCATATATGAAAACCGGCATAATCGACTATTTTGCCAAAGACGATAAAATCGTAGCTCCCGATTACATGGAAATTAAAGGAAAAAACTATTTTATTTCCGGAATAGGACTTATTTTCTACGTTAAAAAAAATATTTTTATCTTGCAAAAAAACGTTCATTTTTTATCTAATAACGGGAGCGGGGTGACTAAGTGAGAATAAATTCATACTTTTTAATTTTAACCGTTTTTTTATGTTCCGCTTTTTTGTTCCAGAGCAAGGGCTACTGCTCTGCCAAACCGCAGTCTAAAACTGATATAACATCGGACTCTTTAACGGTAAACAATAAAAAAAATATCGCTGTATTTACGGGACACGTCATAGCGATAAAAGGCAAATTAAAAATTTTATCTTCGGCTTTGAAGGTTATATATACAAAAAAAAATAAAATAAAGATGCTGGTAGCAACCGGAAAAGTTCATATAATTAAAGGAAAGGACAATATTACCGGCGGCAGGGCGGTTTATTACAATAAAACGAGGATTGCCGTAATAACCGAAAACCCCGTAGCATATGAAGGAAAAAATAAAATAGCGGGAAAAAAAATAATTATTAATTTTAAAACCGGAATATCTACCGTTGTAGGAGGCAAAAAAAGAGTCAATGCCGTAGTTTATTCCAATAAGTCTTTAACAGTTCAAAAGCCTTCGGCTAAAAATAAAATCGGAAAGAAATAAAAAAAGAAAAAAAGAAATGATAAAAGCTCTGAATTTAGTAAAGAGATTTAAGAAAAGGGCGGTAGTCAACGGCGTTTCGCTTGATATTAAACCTGGTGAAATAACCGGACTTTTAGGTCCTAACGGCGCAGGTAAAACTACGACGTTCAATATGATTTCAGGTATGTTAAAGCCGGACGGAGGCTCTATATTTTTAGACGATGTCGAAATTACGGGACTGCCGATGTATAAAAGGGCAAGGCTGGGCATAGGCTATCTTCCGCAGGAAACTTCCGTTTTTAGAAAACTTACCACGGAACAGAACCTTACGGCTATTTTTGAGCTGTTGAAAATACCGGCTAAAGAAATGAACCTAAGACTTGACGAATTAGTGGAAAAGTTCGGGCTTGAAAAGGTCAGGAAGTCTCCGGTTATGAGTTTATCCGGAGGAGAAAGGAGGAGGGTGGAAGTCGCAAGGTCGCTTATACTTTCTCCGAAGTTCATTCTTCTTGACGAGCCGTTTTCCGGAATAGACCCGATAGCCGTCGAAGATATGCAGGATATTCTAACAGATTTAAGAAACGATTCCATAGGAATCCTGATAACGGACCATAATGTAAGAGAGGCTTTAAGGATATGCAACAGCGCCTATATAATCAACGACGGAAAAATTATAGAAAAAGGCGTTCCTTCCCATATTATTTCCAGTCCCATAGTAAAGAGATTTTTCCTCGGAGAAAAGTTTAATTTGGGTATCTGAGCCGAATGTTATATAATAATATTTATAATATTATATAAATAACATAAATAACCGGTCTTCTTTTTTCGGAGTATCGTATGAGCGGTATGGAATTAAGGCAAAATCTGAAGCTGTCGCAGCAGTTGGTTATGACCCCTCGCCTTCAGCTTGCCATTAAAATGCTGGCACTGAACAATATCGAACTTTCAGATATGGTTAAGCAGGAAATACTCGAAAACCCGATACTTGAACAGGAAATAGCGGGTATAAAGAGCGAAGAAGAGTACGAAAGCGAAAATTTTACGCCGGCAAACGAAGCAATGCCCGATTCCGGCGGAGCCATAGCGGAAGCGGAAGACGGATTTAAGGAAATTGCCCAATACTTAGTCAACTATAACGAACAGTTTGTCGATTTATCCAAGGACGGTACCAATTACGGCGGGTCAGATAAAAATTATTTAGAATACAAGCTGGAAAATAGTTTTTACGCCGGTAAAACCCTTTACGAGCATTTAATGGAGCAGGTGAGAACCGGAAACTTTTCCGATAAGGAAATTTTGCTTGCCGAATATATCTCGGGAAATTTGGATTCGAAAGGACTGCTCGCCGTTTCGGCGCATGACCTTGAGAATTTTGCGGCAAATTTGGGGGCGGCCGACGTTAAAACGTTTGTAGCTCGTACTCTTGGTAAAATAAACAGGCTTGAGCCCATCGGTCTTGCCGCCGAAAATACGTTATCGAGTCTGTTGATACAGGCGGACTATTATTTTAAAGACGATATCCTGCTTAAGAATATAATCAAAAAATACCTTAAGGAAGTAGCAAATAAAAATTATCAAAAAATATCCAAAGAAACGGGAAAGAGCATAAAAGATGTTTTAAGTTCTGTAGAAAATCTGAAAAAATTAAATCCTAACCCGGCGGCTAATTTCGGCAGGGAAGAACCGCGCTATATAGTCCCAGACCTGTTTTTAAAGAAAGAGGGCGGACGTTATACGGTATTCATGGACGACAATTCTATCCCTCAAATCAGAATAAACGGTTATTATAAAAAAATTCTCAGCGGAGAGATTGAAGTATCAGGCGATATGAAAAGTTATGCGGAAGAAAGATTCAAGTCTGCTTTATGGCTTATGAAAAGCATAGACACCAGAAAAGAAACAATTTTAAATATTGCGCAAAAAATAGTCGATAAACAAACGGAATATTTTAATAAAGGCGTCGGAAATCTTAAGCCTTTAATTTTAAAAGATATAGCCGAAGAACTGAATATTCACGAATCTACGGTATCCAGAGCGACTGCCAATAAATATTTAAGCACGCATATCGGTGTTTTCGAGCTCAAGGATTTTTTTACGGGAGCGTCCTACGGCGAATCTTCTTCAGAAAACGTTATGATGAGGATAAAAGCCATTATAGATTCCGAATATGCGTCAGGTAAAATTTTCAGGGATAACGAGATAACCGATATACTAAAAAAACAGGGAATTACCATAGCCAGAAGAACTATCGCCAAATACAGGGAAATTATGAATATACCGCCGTCGAGCATTAGGAATAAGCAAATAAAGTTACATTAAGAATAAAAAGCGGGATTGCTTCGTTGCTGACGCTCCTCGCAATGACTGCCTGTAATGACTGCCTGTAATGACTGCGTATTGTCATTGCGAGCGAAGCATATCGGACCACGTGTCCGATGCAATCCCAACGACGGAATGGAATTATAAATATAACATTAATCGATTAACTAAATAAATAAATAATTAACTAACTAAATAAATAATTAATTAATTAACTAAAGGAGACCTAACAGATGAACATTGCGATTACTTTTAAACATATCGATTCGAGCGACGCTATAAGAAAATATGCTGAATCGAAGGTTTTGAAACTCGAAAAATATTTAAATAATATTCTGGATGTCCACGTTACTTTAAGCATGGAACGTGTGGACCACAAGGAATCCGGTGTTGCCCAGATTAAACTGTCGGCTAAGAATCTTAACGTTAACGCGGAGGAAAAGTCCGCCGATATCTACAGCGCTATAGACCTCTTGTTGGAAAAGGTGGAGGCGCAGATTAAAAAACATAAAGAAAAGCTCAGAAGAAAAGAGCACGCAGAGGAAGGCGCAGGTACAACCGAGCCTGAAGAGGATGTTTCCTATCCTGAAGTAAAAGATGATTACGAAAGACAGCCTCTAAGCGTTAAAGAAGCCTTGCGCAAATTAGAAAAAAGAAATAAAGATTTCATAATTTTTAAAGATAAAGAGTCTTCTAAAATATCTTTTATTTTTAGGGAAGAAGACGGGGGATTTTCGTTAATTGCTCCCGATTTATAAGTAAATATGGAAATATGGAAAAACCTAATATAATATTGGTCAGCGGGATTTCGGGTTCGGGGAAGTCGTCGGCATTAAAAATTTTTGAAGACAAAGGTTTTTTTTGCGTAGATAATATGCCCATGCTCCTTCTGCCTAAATTTTTTGAATTAGGTTTGTCGGCAAGGCTGAAGAATATACTTTTTGTAGTCGATATAAGGGAAAAAAGTTTTTTAGGCGAGTTAGAAAATTATATTAAATTTTTAAAACGCAGGTCGGGTTTTTTTAAATTTATTTTTTTCGACGCAAGAGACGACATAGTCATTAGGAGATATTCCGAAACCCGCAGAAAACATCCTTTATCCGGAAGCGACATATCATCCGCGGTTAAAAAAGAGCGCAGGCTTCTTAAAAAAGCAAAAGCCGCTGCGAGCGCGGTTATAGACACTTCCGATATTAAAATTCACGAACTGGAGCATATTTTATCTTCGCATTTAGAAGGACTCATATTTCCTGTTTCATTTTCAGTTAAAATCGTTTCGTTCGGTTTTAAATACGGTCTGCCGCTAGAAGCGGACACCGTTTTCGATGCAAGATTTCTGCCTAACCCTTTTTTTGTAGAGCATTTAAAAAATTTAACGGGTATTGACAGCGAAATAGCCGATTATATGCTTTCTTTTAAGGAATCCAAAGAATTTATAAAACGCATAGCAGATTTTTTAACTTTTACCCTGCCTCTTTACAGAAGGGAAAATAAGTCGTATTTTACCGCGGGAATAGGTTGCACCGGAGGCGTCCACCGGTCTGTTTTCATAGTGGAAGAATTAAAAAAAAGGCTTATAAGCATTAACGACGAATACGGAATAACTTATTTTCACAGAGACATTCAAAGGCAACAAATAAATTGACCGTGAAGCATATTTATTATATTATATATTATATTATAAATTTAAATAAGGTGGATTATCATGAACAATAAAAAATCAAGTTTTATTTTTACATCCGAATCTGTAACCGAAGGGCATCCTGATAAGATTTGCGATAAAATATCCGATTCTATACTCGATGCTTTTATAGCACAGGATAAATATTCCAAAGTCGCTCTCGAAACAATGGTGACGACCGGACTCGTAGCCATTGCCGGCGAGGTTTCGTCCAACGGCTCCGTTAATTATCAGGATATAATAAGAAACGTTATAAAAGAGATAGGATACGACGATTCGTCCATCGGTTTCGATTATAAAAGCTGCGGGATAATCGCCGCCGTCGGAAAACAGTCCTCCGATATAAGAATGGGCGTCGAAAGAGAAAAGGACGAAGACCAGGGCGCGGGCGACCAGGGGCTGATGTTCGGATATGCCACTTCGGAAACGGAAGATTTTATGCCGGCTCCTATTTATTACGCTCATAAATTAACTAAAAGGCTTGCCGAGGTTAGAAAAACCGGAATTCTGGATTTTATAAGACCGGACGGCAAATCCCAAGTTTCCGTCAGATATGTAAACGGCGAACCGGATAAGATTACATCCATAGTCCTTTCCACTCAGCATACTGAGCAGGTATCGCAGGAAAAACTTAAAGATGCCGTAATTTCAGAAGTTATAGGCAAGACCATTCCCGCGGAGCTTATGGATAAAGATACCAAATTTTTTATAAATCCGACGGGACGTTTTGTTATAGGCGGTCCTAACGGCGATACAGGGCTTACCGGAAGAAAAATAATAGTCGATACCTACGGCGGAATGGGAAGGCACGGCGGCGGAGCATTTTCAGGGAAAGACCCTTCAAAAGTCGATAGAAGCGGCTCCTATATGGCAAGATTTATTGCTAAAAACGTGGTAGGCAGCGGCGTAGCAAAAAAGTGCGAGGTTCAAGTCGCGTATGCTATAGGCGTAGCGGAACCGGTTTCGGTTATGGCAAATACTTTCGGCACGGGAATTTATCCGGACGAAGCTATATCGCAGGCTATTTGTAATGTTTTTAGTCTAAAGCCTTATAATATCGTTAAAACTCTCGACCTGTTAAGGCCTATTTATGCCAAGACATCAAACTACGGGCACTTCGGCAGGTTTGACGATGATTTCGTATGGGAAAAACTTAATAAAATCGAAGAAATCAAAAAAGAAGTCCAGAGTTTAAGCAAAACCAAAGAATTCGTATAAACATTAAACTATATTAATTAAAATTAAATTAACCTATACAATAAAATAAATAAATAATAATAATAATAAATCCGGAGATTAAATGGCAGACATAAAAGACGTTAAACTTGCAAAGCAAGGCAAAGAAAGAATTTTATGGGCGGAACAGGATATGCCTGTTTTGGGATTAATAAAAGAGCAGTTTGCCGACAAAAAACCTTTTAAAGGTTTAAATATGGGACTTTGCCTTCATGTAACGGCTGAAACTGCAAACCTTGCAAGGACTCTTAATGAAGGCGGGGCAAACGTATATTTATGCGCCTCCAATCCGCTTTCGACACAGGACGACGTAGCCGCCTCTCTTACAAAAGATTTCGGAATCGACGTTTACGCCATAAAAGGCGAAGATTCCAATACCTATTATAAACACATAGAAAGCATACTCAGCCACGAGCCCGACGTTACGCTTGACGACGGCGCAGACCTCATATCGGTAATACATAAGAAGCATAAAAAATTAATTAAAAAAATTAAGGCGTCGATGGAGGAAACTACTACCGGCGTAATAAGGCTTCGCTCTATGCAGGCGGCGGGAGAGCTTAAGATACCTGTTATAGCTGTTAATGATGCCGATGCTAAGCATCTTTTCGACAACAGGTACGGCACGGGACAATCTACCATCGACGGAATAATAAGGGCTACGGATATGCTTCTCGCAGGCAAAAATTTCGTAGTAATGGGTTACGGCTGGTGCGGTAAGGGACTCGCATTAAGGGCAAGGGGCATAGGTTCTAACGTAATAGTTACGGAAATAGACCCCGTTAAGGCTTTAGAAGCCGTAATGGACGGATTCAGGGTGATGAAAGGAACGGAAGCGGCAAAAATAGGCGATATTTTTTGCACCGTTACCGGCGATATTAACGTTATCGACGCAGAACATTTCGAGAATATGAAAGACGGAGCGATAGTTTCAAACTCCGGACACTTTGACGTTGAAATAAACATAAAAAAGCTTAAGAAGATGGCAAAAAAAGTGAGAACCGTCAAAGATTTTGTAGAAGAATATACTTTGGACGACGGAAAGAGAATATACCTGCTTGGTGAAGGCAGGCTCATAAACCTTGCAAGCGCGCACGGGCATCCCGCCAGCGTTATGGATATGAGTTTCTCCGTTCAGGCTCTTTCCGCGGAGTTTGCCGTTTTAGGGAAGACTATGCCGCCCGGAGTTTACAGCGTTCCTAAAGAAATAGACGAGCGTATTGCTTCCTTAAAACTTAAGTCTATGGATATAGAGATAGATACGCTTACCGAAGAACAGATAAAATATTTAAAATCGTGGCAGGAAGGAACATAAAAAGAGATTTTTGCCTGAAATATCTATAACAACTGGGTATTAAGCGAGATTGCTTCGTCGCTAACGCTCCTCGCAATGACTGGATATTGGCTAACGCTCTTCGCAATGACTGGACGGGGTTTTTGCCAGCGATGTTGTCATTGCGAGCGAAGCGTATCGGACCACGTGTCCGATGAATCCCGCATTATGTCATTGCGAGCGAAGCGAAGCAATCTCAAGTTCATCAGCAATATATATATGGCAGTAATGTTTTTGCTTTTAATTCCCCTTTTGTAAAAAAGGGGTGGCAGTCCGCCTGCGGCGGACTGACGGGGTATTTATAATAAATAAATTCCTCAACGATTTAAATCATAAAGATATTTAATACCTTTCAGAGTCCAGAATCCGTCAAAAGTTTTTGCATATTTTGTTTTTACGGCA
>Ga0078972_1005249_pt1 | contig 33368 bp, 32 predicted proteins | sample YelNatPaOPGAMG01_FD_67568 | JGI IMG/M metagenome (GOLD analysis project Ga0078972, IMG submission 67568) | Hot spring thermophilic microbial communities from Obsidian Pool, Yellowstone National Park, USA - OP-RAMG-01 (SPADES assembly) (version 2) | ecosystem: Environmental > Aquatic > Thermal... | reverse complement strand
GAAACACAAAAAAAGTGGATGATAGACAAAGCGCACAGTAATCTGGAATTCTCGGTCAGGCACATGATGATATCAAGCGTCAAAGGAAGATTCAGAAAATTTGACGGAGATATAGTTCTTGACCCAGAAAATATTGAGAATTCCAAGTTTCTCATTGAAATAGATGCGTCTTCAATATATACCAACGAAGAAGATAGAGACAAGCACCTCAGGTCTCCTGACTTCCTCAACGTGGAAAAATTCCCTGTTGTAAAATTTGAAAGCACCAAGGTTTCCAAGAATGGAAACAACTTGGAAACAGTTGGAAAATTAACTATTAGGGACGTAACAAGGGAAGTAACAGTCGTAGGCGAGCTACAGGGGCCAATCATAGATCCCTACAAAAAGAAAAGAATAGGCTACGATGGAGAGGCAACTCTCAATAGAAAGGATTTTGGGTTGACTTGGAACATGATTTTGGAGGGGGGAGGGGTCCTCGTTGGCGACACGGCAAAAATAAGCGTCCACATGGAAGCAACATCAGATTGAAATAATCCATTAAAAATTTTATTTTTTTTATTCATACTACTGTATGAATTTCACTTAGTTAGCTGTGGGCCGCCATTGCTGGGCACTTACAGATATCTTACAATTTTTTTATTGTCATAATGATACCGAATATTAATTTACCATTTCATGAAAAAAGGATATGACTTCCTGCAGGAAAGTGGTAAAAGTATCATTTTCAAAAGCCTGTTTATTCAACCGAAATTTTCTCTCAGTTGATTAGGCAATGCATAATGTCATCTCTTCACCTCCTCCTTGGATGATATACCTTTTGGCTCTATTTCATTCTTAATCCCGCAGAAGGAATACTTATTTTTAATAGTGTCATGATAGCCGTACATGAAAGTGGTCGGGATTACTTCACCAATGACCGGTTCTGGTAAGACAAGCGTAACCCTTGCAATACTCTCGAGACTGAGTAACGCTACTGCATTCAAAATTGGCCCAGATTATATAGACGGAGGCCTGTCCTCCACCGTAACAGGAAACAGAACATGGAATCTAGACAGGTGGATTCAGGGAAGGACATATAAATCAATACTCTCCAGAGCTGCCGAAAGTTATGATTATGGAGTTGTTGAAGGAGTTATGGGGCTCTACGATTCTGGATTCAAGGTTAACGTTAGCACTTCATTTTATTTCCAGAAATTAAATATTCCGTTCATAGTAGTAGTAGATATTTCTAAGCTTGCAGAGTCGGCATTCTACATTGCCAAGTCATTCCTAAACAGGAACGCGATCGGAGTTATACTTAACAAATATTCTTCAGAAAAACATCTTCAAATGGCCTCAAAACTGTTTAGGGAAAATGGTATTCCTGTAATTGGATCAATTCCAGCTGATGATGAATTCCTGATACAGGAGAGACATCTAGGGCTGAAGACTGGAATTGAATTAGAAAATCTAAGAGAAAAAGCCCTTAAAATTTCCGGTTTTATTGATTTTAGTTTTCTGGACAGTTTGCCAGACTTAAAAGCCAGTGAGAGAAAGGAGAATGTAACGAGGAAAGGGAAAAGAAATATATGGATCGCAATGGACAGAGCGTTTAACTTCTACTATGCCGATTCAATTGATGCTCTGGAGAGAATTGGAACTGTCAATTACTTTTCTCCCATAAAGGGAGAGATCCCGGAAGATCCTGACCTCATATACTTTGGCGGAGGATATCCTGAACTTTACGCCAAAGAACTTTCAGGAAATAACTCGCTTCTTTCATTCATAGGTAACTATTCTCAATCCGGTGGAAAGATCATTGCGGAATGTGGAGGGCTGATGTACCTTGAAAAGGAGATATATACAGATGATGGAGTGTTCCAACTTGCAAAAGTATTTGATGGCACCGTGAAGATGGGAACGAGACCAATTATCGGCTACACAGAACTTGAGGCACTGGACAATTCCATACTCTATAAGAAGGGAGACAGAGTGAGGGGTCATGAATTCCACTACAGCACAATTGAAGATAATGGTCATAAAACACTGAAAAACCTGATAGGAAGAGGGATTGACGGATATGATGGCAGGATTGAGAGAAACACTCTGGGATCTTATACACATATATCGATAAGCCGTTACTCAAAGAGATTAGAGAAGAGCTTTGATTGACACGGTAAACAGGCCTTTTTCAAATTATTCAGTGAAGACCTATTTGAGCCATTAAGAAGTGGATCAGGGTGAGAGAGAAAAGGGGAAAAAGTTTGATTTCTATAAGTATTCCGACTGTGGCAATTGTCCTATAAAGTTCTCCCATGAAACCTATAATATCCCCGTTTATCCCATCCATGAGAGAATTAATCCTCCTGCCAACTGCGATTATTATGACGAATGATATAGCGAAAGGTATAATTGTGAGAGGAAAGGAGAAAAACAGTAACAGGAAGAGAGGAATTATGTTCAGGGTTATGTTCCTGAGAAATCTCGAGTCTAGTTGGTCCCTGAAATGCAATGCAAAACCCGCAGAGAACACTTTGGCATGATGCAATGAATAAACCATTATAAACTTTGAAGCAGTTTCTACAACGACCAATGAAATTGATCCATTTATGCTTCCCAGTCCAGGAAGAGCTGCAAATAACACAAGGTAGATGATGAAAAATGATCCGACGCCGCCGGCACCAATGTATTTATCCTTTATTACCTCCCTTTTCCTTTCCTTTGTTCCCCTTACCATTATTGCATCTCCAGTGTCAAGCACGGCATCAACGTGATTGAACCCTGATAATAACATCAGTGAAGAGACTGCAACGGCGGATGCAAGAAGAGGGTCAATGAACGTGTATGTGATATAGAATAGAATAGCAGAGATCAAACCTACTATGAAACCTACGAGAGTGAATGACGCGATTCCGTTGTCTGATTCATTGACTGCATTGACCGTAATGATAGTAAGAAATGAGAGAGCAGATATGAACCCGGAGCTCCTTTTGGTCATCAAGACCACACGGCGACGATAAATTTAATTGTATTGCTACCATTATTCCATTTGTGATGCGAGTACAACATGGTGGGGATGTGTGGAGTGTCTCTCGTCTTTTAGGCAGAAGTGTCTATGACGTTATAGATTTCAGTTCAAATGTAAATGATTTTTCTCCACTGGTCCATCAGTGCGAGGACTGTGAAAGATCAATGTTCCTTTATCCAGACCCTGACTTAGACGGATACATGGATGGGATTTCATCGTACAACATAATGGAAAAGGAGAATTTTGTCCTTGTCCCTGGCCTGACTTACGCCATATACCGGTTTCTCTCATTTGTGGGCAGAGATAAGGTTGTTGTCGGTACGCCTACGTTTACAGAGTACAGAAAAGCCGGAGTGGTCGGGAACAAGGCCACCTATCTGCCATCAGCCAATATTGTCGATGATCCAAGCCTAGTGACCAGGGCAGGTGCGAATGTGGTATTCCTTGTAAGCCCATCCAACCCAACTGGGGATGTGATACAAGATAACGAGTTGAGAGGAATGCTTGAATATTTTCTATCACACGACATAATCCTGTTTCTAGACCAAGCATTTGTGGAGTTTGCGAGCCGTACGATGGCTGTGAGGGATGCGTCCCTTGTGAACGATTTCCCTAACCTGTTTATAGGAAGATCTTTGAGTAAGCTCTCCGGCCTTCCTTCGCTTCGTCTGGGTTATATCATAACCAACGGGAAGAACGTTAGATCATTGAAAGACAAGATTGAGCCATGGGCAGTTGACCAACATTCACTCCACCTGCTCTCCAAAATTAACTTTGCATCCTATGAAAATCTTCCTTCCCTTGTTGCTGAGGTCAGGGAGAGATTCATAAGGGATATGGGTAGCCTGATGTTTAGAGTCGTTGGAGAGCCAAAGGCAAATTTTGTCTCATTCAGGTTACCTGACAGGATTGAGCCTGATAAATTGTTTGACACACTTGCAGTGAGGGGTCTCCTTTTGAGGTCACTATGGAACTACCCGGAATTTGGGGATAAGTACATAAGAATTGCAATAAAGAGGGAGGAAAAGATGAGGATTCTCCTTCATGAGGTAAGGGATATACTTGAAACAGGGTAAACTGATTCTCGTCCTGGGCACATCATCAGGTAGCGGAAAAAGCACCATTGCAACAGCTCTCTGCAGGATATTGTCAGATAGAGGCTACAAGGTGGCTCCATTTAAGGCTGCAAACATGTCAAGAAACTCAATTTCAATAGAGGACGGGTCAGAGATAGCGAGAGCTCAATGGCTCCAAGCTCTGGCCTCGAGAACACAGCCACAGAAATACATGAACCCTATTCTATTGAAGCCTGAAGGGGAAAGGCGCTCTCAGATGATTCTCATGGGAAAGTCCCTTGGTTCCCTTTCTCTGGAGAGGTATCAGGAAGTCATGAGGAATGAGGGAATGATTGAAGTTAAGAAATCGCTCGATCACCTCCTAGAGACATTTGACGTAGTTGTAGCAGAAGGGGCGGGGTCCCCCGCAGAAGTAAATCTGAAAAGGTACGATCTTTCAAATTCATTTATACTGGAAAACTATGATCCTTACGGAATCCTTGTTGCAGACATTGAGCGGGGAGGAGTTTTTGCATCAATTCTTGGTACAATCGAACTGATGAGCAATCCTGAAAAATTGAAGGGAATCGTGATAAATAAAATGAGGGGTGAAGAAAATCTTCTCAAGCCCGGAATTGAAAAAATTGAGGAGAGGACTGGAAAGGAATTTATCGGTATTTTGCCATTCCTGGGAAATATCTACCTCCCAGGAGAGGATTCACTTGATTATGAGACTGAAGGGCTTCTGGACACAAGGGTGTGCGTCGTGAAATATCCATTTATGGAGAATTACAGCGATCTTGATCCCCTCGTGGCATTTGGAATTGGATTCTCTTATGTTGTGGAAAAAAATAAGTCAATTATGAACCAGAGTGATTTGATAATCCTTCCTGGATCGAAGAACGTTTTCAAAGATATTGAGTTTCTCAAGACAAGTGGCATCTGGGACAACATAGTAAAGGCAAGAAATGCGGGTAGAAAAATCGTTGGGATATGCGGGGGATTCCAGATCTTGGGCAAGGCAATAAAGGATCCAGATGGAGTGCAGTCTGCCGTACCAGAGTATCGAGGCCTAGGGCTTTTAGACTCTTCATTCATCTACAGCCGGAAAAAGACAACCGCAAAGGTCAGCTATTCCATAAGAAATGCACACTTCAGATGCGAAGGGACGAGAGAGGGGTACGAAATACATTATGGAAGTGTCCTGGAATCCAGGGAGGAGGCAATGAATGTGACAGGAGGAAAGGGGGAAGGAGCAATATCATCTGATGGGAAAGTAATTGGAACAAACATTCATGGAATTCTTGAGAACAGGTGTTTTATTAATTACCTTATTGGAACACGCTTAGAAGTGGATTATGAGGTGATTCTTGAGAGGAATATCGACAATCTGGCCAAGAACGTAGTTGAACATCTTGATATCTCTGGAATGCTTGATTATGTCCATTGAAAGGATAATAGAGTATCCGGTAGCAATTCTTCTTATTTCCCTGCTGGTTGATGTGATAATCGGGGACCCCAATACTCTCCATCCTGTCAGGGGAATAGGAATTCTCATAGAGAAGCTGGAGCCTCTATTTTATGGGATGAAGAACAAGGTCCTTGGAGGATCATTGCTTATATTTACCGTATCGTTTTCCATTTTACTTGTTCTATCTGTTATAATCAATCTGTCATCCATTAACTACATTCTATTCCTAATTATTTCTGGACTCATACTCAAATCTACATTTGCCCTTAAGAGCATGAAGGCACACATAGATCCAGTTATCATTTCCCTGAAGAAGGGCGATATTGCGGGGGCACAAGTTGGTATTTCTCGCATTGTAAGGAGGGATGTCTCTGCGCTTCAGGAACCCCTCATATGCTCTGCTGCTATTGAATCAATTTCAGAAGGTTTTGTAGATGGATACGCCAACTCAATTTTCTTCTTTTCAATTGCTGGATTGATGGGTGCAATGTTTGCAAGGATAGCCAGCACGTTCGACTCAATGATCGGTTACAACGACGAAAGATATGCAAAATTTGGAAGGGCTGCAGCATATCTCGATACAGCAATTAACTTCTTTCCAGCAAGGTTATCTGCATTGATATTTTCAGTTGCTGCGATTACCATGGGTCTTCCTTCATGGAAATATTCTGATCTGATGGAGGCAAAGAGGGAAGTTAAAAGCGTCAATGCGGGCTGGCCCATGGGTTCATTTGCACTGATGTTGGGTGTCAGGCTTGAGAAAGTTGGAAGTTATGTTATAAATAAATCAGGCAGGATGCCGACTGTGGAAGATGTAGACGTTGCAATGAAAATCTTTAGAAGATCGTCAGCCCTTTACCTCCTAATTGCAGCTTTCCCAATATTGTTAATTATCTCATTCATATAGCACCATATGTCATTTGTTAAAGCCAGTCCTGAAACACTTGAGATTATTCAATCCGCAAATAAGGACAATACAATATTTGTACTCCTTGCAGGTACAACAGAGGTATCACTTGTACCGGGAATATCATCAGCGGGTGCTTCACCTGAGCTCACTGCACTGACCCCGACAGTTGATTCAGAGATTGTTATGAGGGGTAAATGTTACAGTCTAGGGGTCCCTCCTATGACACCTGAAGGGATACCCACCCCTGCAATTGTGTCGTGGGCCTGCCTATCTTCACTTAAGATACCCGTGCTAATTGTAGATACGGGGATGAAGATCTACCCAAGGGTACCATACCTTTATTCCAATCTCGGGCAGGCAGTCGACCCCAGGAAAGGGGATGCACTGCCGAAGCTTGATGAATCATTTGAACTGGGCAGGTATCTTGCTCAGATCCTTGATGGGAATTATGAGAATATAATTTTGGCTGAAACAATTCCTGGAGGTACCACTACAGCTTACTTTGTCCTCAACCAGATTGGATTTGACTTGAAAACAAGTAGCAGTCTCTCGGTAGATCCTTCAGATGCCAAGGCATTGCTCCTCTCTGAAGCAGTCAAGAGCAGGGGCAGACCTGTAGATGATAAGGACGCAATAAGGAAGTATGGGGACTATATGCTTGCCACCGCAACCTCTATGGCACTGGAGACAAAGAGGTCAAGAATTATCCTGGCAGGTGGAACACAGATGGTAGTAGTATATGTTTTAGCAAGAAAGATGGGAGCGACATCCGACCTCTATCTAGGAACAACAAAATGGGTATATGGTCACAGGACAGAAACCATTTCATTGATACCGGAAAATAAACTGATTGTTTCAAATCCAGATTTCAACGTGTTCAGGGAAGAGGGGCTTAGACTGTATGAAAAAGGAAACGTAAGAGAGGGAGTAGGAATGGGAGCGTGCCTTTCACTGTTCAAGGCAAGTGGATACAGCGATGATAGTTTATACAGATCCATCTCTTCCGCATACGCATCCTTATCCAAACCTTCAATTCCCTAATTTTCTGAAAAAGTGATCTTCGAATACCATCTGGGGGAAATGCTCACTCCAACCACAGTTATGAGGAGAACCACGGCTACCATAACTGCCACAGCTATGATCGAGACAAGGCCAGCAGATCCAGAGGAACTGTCTGCAACAACGGAGAATACAAATGTAGTTGACAGTATCAAAGTAGATAAGATCGCAGGTATAATTCTCTTGAATTTCCCGGTCATTGCAGAAAGCTTGGCGAGTGATATTCCAGACACCATATGTACTATCATATATGAAAAAGACACTATCGCTGCAACTATTATGAATGCAGAAACGCTCCCGAAGAAGAAAGTTGAGATCTCGATGATTGCTCCCTCTACAAGCAAGAATAAGATCAGCATTTTCTTCTGGCCAATACCAGTGTTCGGGAAAATATAGTGAACAGTCATCTTTCTCATTGCGTTGAAAAGGGCATTCCCGTATGACACTGACAGATTTGTAGCGCTGACAATTGCCATTATTCCAAATATCAAATAGACTACCATCCCAAGCGTCTTCTTGATAGAAATGACGACGAAGAATGGACTAGAAGAATAGGAAGCAATTCCTGCCATACCAAGGAATGATGCTAGGGCAAAAGCTGAAAGAATCAGCATGACTCCTGTGACCACATACGAATAAGTTATACCCTTTGGGACTGTCTTTATCCCGTTTACGGTGTCCTCCGATAAGAATATGGATGATCCATTTCCGGAGAAAGCGAGAACCCCGAAAACCACCCCGCTGAACACTGAAAGGAACTCCGTTTGTGTTCTGGGAATTATGGGGAATGCAAGAGTCTGTCCCCTGCTGAAGAATAGTATATCAAGTATCAGGAGGAATAACAGCTCAAGAGATCCGGCGGCAACAGTATATTTTATTGATCGCCCTATACCTAGTGAGACTATCCAGACAACGCAGAGAAGGAATAACAGTGGGACAACATATACCCATAATTCTGCCAGGAATGAAAAGGAATTAACGTAAGAAAGTGTAAAATAAGAGACGAAGAATGATATGTCTGGTATCACAAGCATTGCGTATATAACATACATCAGAGAAATAGCCACTCCGGGACCTTTTCCAAGAATTTTTCCGGTAAAGAAATAGTAGCCTCCATTTGACTGGAACCTAGAGGAGAGGCTGTATACAACATACATGGTCGTAAATGTTATGCCGAACGCAATGATCATGACAAGTCCAATAAATATACCTGAATACAATGCAATTGCAGAAAAGAGGGCTGCGACATCCAGCATTGGACCTACAGAAGTAAATGATTGCATGAACGATCCACTGAATGTTACCTTTCCTGGCATTGCAACGGTATTAAGCAACTTATAAAACAATTTTCGTTGAAGTGAATGCCTTGCTTTCTAATTATCCACATATAGAGAATTAAAAGGAGGAAATCTCCGACCTTAAGACGGACAACGTGTCAGACTTCAGAATTCAAAGAGATAAGGGCCCTTTCGTAATCTTCCCACGTGTTTACATTTACCAGGAGATTTCCCTGGAAATTGATGTTCTCATATGGAAGTTCTTCGCTATCAGCTGGTCTCCTTTTCATGATGCATATCCCAGATAGCTCCCCATTGGCATATAGATTAACAAGTTCTTTATCGCTTTCCTTCGCTATCTCTATAAATTGACTAAGAAAGTGCTTGTCAAGCAGAACTATGTCGCCAGGAATTACAAGCAAGGGAAATCTACCAACATGTCCGGCAGCTAAAAAAAGATCATCCACATATGAAGTCCCTCCTCCCATTAAAGTTATGATATTCAGTCTTGCACAGATGTCCATCAATACCTTCCTCCCAGGAACCGTCGAAAGGTAGACGGCATCTGCCATTTGCATTGTTGCTTCCAGTAACGCTTCTATGATTGTTTTTCTTCCAAACTTAAGCAGGTATTTCTCAGGGTTGCCAATTCTGGTGCCTTTCCCCCCTGCCATGAACAGCATTGACGGTATCCTCTTGTCCAAGTTGCCCATCCTCGTCTCTTATACAATCCAGCTTTGGATTTAAGATTTGGTGGTTAACCGTATTTCGTTGTGTTGTTATCGTGTGGAATTTCTTCCCAGGAGAATCCGGAGGATACTGACTTTATGGAACTGACATTTTGCTTCTTCCTGTTAGGTTCCATTATTTTCTGGAAAGTTGTGATCATTATCACCGCTCAAATGGTAAATATTTAATGGCACCAAAAAACAGTAATAATGCTTAAGATTACGTTCTTATGGCAGTGGTTATTGCTTTTAGTTTTCCCGCAGATTACGATCCTGCGGTTGCGGCCGTTGTCGATGGCAAACTTGTTTATGCAATCCAGGAAGAGAGGCTTTCAAGGCATAGACGTGCCGTTGGAGAGCCGCCAATAAATGCCCTCATTTCCTGCTTCAAATTCCTTAAGGATAATTTCAATACGTCCCCTTCGGACGTTAATCTGTTCGCAGTCGATTTTGATCCCAGGCTATTCCAGAGAAGAATGAAAGCATCGCTCTACTGGAATCAGTTGATGAAAGGAATAAAATTTGATTATGCATATGGCTCGAAATATGGGGCAATTTCTGATTACTTACTAACGAAGTCGTTCGGTCGCTCAACATACTTCAAGTTTGCGGAGATGCTCATCACAAGTGCTATTAGAAGGGCCGGTTTTGAGACCCCATTTAACGTGTCAGTTGTACCAGTGGAGCACCATCTTTCACATGCTGCGGCTGCATATTACTTTTCCAGTTTCTCAGATTGCTCTGTCTTGACCATTGATGGAACAGGGGAGATGTTTTCAACAGTAATATGGAGAGTCAGAAACAGGGAGTTCGAAAGAATAATTGGTATTCCTTCCAGCTATGGAAACCTCGGAATCCTGTGGGGGAGTTTTGGAGCCAAGCTTGGCTATCAGAAAGCTGATGATTTGAGTGCTTTGATGGATCTGGCATCTTACTCCAGTGGCAGCGATGAATTTCTGGATAACCTGAACGGGATATTCACATTGAATGATGGTCTCTATCCCTTTTCACTGAAGCAAAGATATCGACTGAAAGAAAATTCCTCCCCGGAAGAGATAATGGCACAGAATCTCAAGATAGTGGATCAGGTATACGGAAAGAGAATAGAATGGAATCACAACACAGAGATGAACAAAGAAGCCGCCAGACTAGCTTATGCACTGCAGAGATTTACAGAGAATGCATTCCTTGGAACAGGTAAGTGGATTAGGGATAAGATGAACGAAAGAAAACTTGTGCTTTCTGGTAGCGCGGCACTTAATGGAAGAGCGAGCATGGAGCTGTGGTATTCAAGGATATTCAACCAGCTGCATGTTTCTCCTCTGGCAGGAGAATCAGGAGGGGCCGTCGGAGCTGCAGTATATACATATGAACATGTGCTTGGCAAAAGAATGCAGCAAAATAAATTTGATAACCTTTACCTTGGCCCAAAGTACACTGATGAAGAAATCAAGGAGACAGTAGCGAACAGTAAATTCTCAGCTAAATATATAGGAGATGATGTAAATGAAGTTGCTGAAATTATAGCCACGGGGAAAGTGATAGCCTGGTTCCAAGGAAGGTCTGAATTTGTATCATTGGGTCTTGGAAACAGGTCCATAGTTGCAGATCCTACACAGGCAGAAAATGCAGGGATTGTGAACAGAATAATGGGAAGAGAGTACTGGAGACAGTTACCTTCTTCACTCATGGTTGAAGATCTGGACAATTATTTTGTGAATCCGTTTGTTAGTGAGTATAAAACGACAACATTCAGATTCAAAGAAATTGAAATGGGAAAGAAATTTCCTGCAATTCACTATGCAAATGGATTTGCTAGGCCTCAGACTGTGTCAAGAGATCATAATAAGACTTGGTATGACCTGATAAAGGCGTTCAAAGATTTAAAAGGTGATGGGTTGGTTGCAGATACATCATTTAGCACTTTTCCGGAACCTTTGGTGGAGACCCCGAAGGAAGCAATCAAAAGCTTCGCTGCAAATGGAATTGATGCCATGTACCTGCAGGGATGGTTGCTTCTAAAGAAATGAGATTGATGGGGACTAGATGCTGAAAAGATCGATATACCTGTCAAAGGAATGCAATGGAAAACAGTGATAAATTGATTTATTAAAAACATACGCGGGGAGGGGGATTCGAACCCCCGGTCCCATAGGGAAACGGCTTAGCAGGCCGTCGCCTTACCGCTCGGCTATCCCCGCTGAATCTTACCGTACTTGTCAGACATCTCGGTAGCCAGCTGTTCAAGTGTCTCCTCTAGGTCTTCCCCCTCAAGTATCAGTTCGTCTCCGTTTGCATATGAGATGACAACCTTGAATGTTTCCCCATCGTGGTAAATATTTACCTCTCCAAGTTTTTGCATGACAATTATGGGTGATATTTACTATCTAATAACTTTTTTTATAACCATCCTATGACAACTGATACGGAAACTACAATTTTGCTAAAAATTCCAGAATTCAACTAATGAATCCTTAATTAGTGATTTGAGATGATGGAATTGAATGACCGACCAAGAGGATGGAGAAAGGAAAATTCTGTACAGGGCAGTGGTCACATTTTCAATGAATCCGATTGAAAGTGAATCACTCGTCGACCTGCTGAAGATTATAGAGGAAGACAGACAGGATGGAATTGTGAAAATCATGATATCAGAAAGAGAGGTCGGGTCCCTTCGGATTGAGAACAAGAAGATATTCATCTTGGAGTTAGTAGATGAAACACCGCAGGAGGTTGACGTCGTCAAGAAATATCCCGTTTATGACAGGATATCGATGAAAGCACTTCTAGATAAATATCTAGATTCGATAGCAGGTGACATGATCGAGGACAATGGATTCATTGAAAATGTGAGAAGTTTGGGAAACAAGAGGAATCCAGACAACCAACAGTTCATCCTTCTACTCTGGAACAGATACTGGAACGTATTATCAAGGTTCAGAGGGGATTCCAAAGATGGGATTTACCTGATCGGCGAGAGAGATATATACAGGGAAGGTGACAGGAATACCTTCCTTTCTGTCTGATAATTTTGCAGATGATTGATTTTTGAACAGATGTGACCATTCATCAACTATGCGACCTGATTTTATTCAATATATCAGATGCAACATCAGTTCTAATCTTCCTCTCCTTGACCATCTCTTCTGCGACAAGGTCTACTTCCTTCCCAATGGCACCTGCAGAAATGGCTACGTTCCTGGCATGTAGCTCCATATGCCCTTTCTGTATCCCTTCCATCGCAAGGGCCCTGATCGCTGCAAAATTTTGTGCAAGACCGACAGATGCCAGAATGTTAGCAAATTCCTTTGCAGAATTTACACCCATGATCTTCCTCATTACCTTTGCCTTTGGATGAGATGCTGTCGCACCACCTACAATGCCAGCAGCTATGGGCAGCTCTATATAACCAACTAGGTCCCCTTCCTCATTTCTTTCCCACTTGCTGAGGGAGGTATATCCATTCATGGACGCATATGCATGAGCACCTGCCTCTATTGCTCTCCAATCGTTCGCAGTCGCGAGGATAACTGCATCAATCCCGTTCATGATCCCCTTGTTGTGAGTGGTGGCCCTGTAAGGATCGATACTCGCAAATCTGAAAGCCTCAATAATTCCATCGACAGCATCATCGCCCCCAATTGTCTTCCTGTCGAATACCGCATGAGCTCTAGTCACCCTGTATGTCGCAAGATTGCTTAAAATTCTCAATCTCACTTTACCCCCTGAAATATCTGATATATACGGTGCAAGAGCCTCAGCCATGGTGTTTACTGCGTTAGCGCCCATCGCATCCCTCACATCTACCAGAATGTGAACTACGAGCATTGGTTCCTCCTCATCAAGTACCCTTACCTCGATATCCTTGGCTCCACCACCAAACTTCACCAAAACCGGGTCCTGTTCGTTTGCAATTTTAATTAACATTTCTTTCTGTTCCAGAATCCTGAATTTTGCAGCAAATGGATCTGGTACTCCTGTAAGTTCTATCTGCCCTATCATTATCGGGTCAGATGATATTGCCCTGAAACCTCCCTTAACTCTGGCCATCTTTGCAGCATTTGAAGCAGCAGCAACAACGCTTGGCTCTTCAATCGCCATGGGAACGAGATAATCCTTTCCATTTACAAGGAAATTTACCGCAATACCGATGGGGACTTCCATGACAGAAATAACATTTTCTATCATGTGATCTGCATTCCCCTCTCCTAGTCCTCCCATATTTCTGAGAAGGGATATTTCATCCTCGCTAAGACCTGAAAATTTTCTCACGATCTCCCTTCTTTCTTCAACGCTAAGCTTGTAAAAACCTGCGATACTAGAATTAGGCATGAGCTATTATGTAGGCTGCAAATAAAGATTTATCCATGTAAAAATGTTAGTGATTTGAGGCAAGCCGTAAAACCTCGAGCCCTATTCGAAGAACAACTGATTTCTATAAATTTCCTCACCCTTGATTTTTTCCACATGACTCTATTCGAGGTACATACTCAACTATTTAGGGAAGAATTATCAAAATGCGTTAAGCGTTAGTTAATGATTTATCTATAGTTTGCATCATAACCCAGATGAAGAGTACTCCCCTCATCATTCACATGAATGAGGATGACCCCAGGAAGTGCAGCGCACTTAAACTGAAGAGATTCAACTTGGCCAAGCTGATCACTAAAATACCTAAGAGCAGCGTAGTCCTGTTTCCGGATTCTGAAACAAGGCTTTCGGTAATGGATAGTTCATTCTCTTATCTGGTCGCCCTGGACATTTCATGGAAGAACATAGACAGGTATGATGTTCCACGCGCACAATCTCGCTCCCTCCCTTATCTCCTTGCGGCCAATCCGGTAAATTACGGGAAACCCTATATGCTCTCAACAGTGGAAGCCCTGTCTGCTGCGTATTACATAATCGGCATGAAGGGTCCAGCAGAGAAACTCCTCGAAAAATTCTCATGGGGAATACAGTTTCTCAATCTGAACAGGAATCCCCTTGACGATTATTCAAAGGCCAAGAACTCTAACGAAATCAAGGAGATAGAAAAATTATATTTCTAGATCCATTTTCCATTTTCGAGGTGAGTTTTACCCTTCGTATAATTGATGAAAATCTCCATCAGTTTGTCCCTCCACTTCTCGTCTATCAATTTTGAATCGCAGAATTCCTCGCATTGGTGGATCATTTCAACGTGAATATTTTGCCTGCCCCACTCTCCATGGGACAGCAAGAACATGGAGTGCTCTCTCTCTTCTTTATCAAGGTTGTAGACCCTATCCCTGAACGTTCTCACGAAATCTTCTACATCTTCCTTCTTGTAGTTTATCACTGTTGGATCTAATGAATTTGCGAGGAGAAAAAGGAGCACCCCGTTGCATTTTGAGCACTTTCCGCACGGATAAATTTCTCCGCCCTCTATGTGGCAACTGTGACACGATCTCTGGAGCCTGGCAAGATCAGGATATCTATTGAAAAGGATCCTTTCTTCTACCAATCCTGTTATCGATCTTAGTGGAGAATAGAAGTCAAGATCGTATCCGATTTCCTTGAAATATTTTTTCATCTCTACGTCAAAAAGCTGTGTCTGATCGTAGATGCCATTGTAATGTTTTATATCCCTCTCTAGGGTGAATTCCCTTGGATCATCGAATTCATCCCCTTTCATTACCGTAGACATACCAAATTTAACTATGTAAGGGACAATCGAGAATATGTAAACAGGAAAAATAAACAACTGGATGGGATAAGTATCAGACCACATTGTAAGAGCATTATCGTTAAGGGCTTTCACCTTTGAATTCATTTTCTTGTAGAATCTGTCTATTGTTGTCCAGACCTTTAAGGTATTGCCGGTGTTTCTCTTCATATATTCGTAAGCGGTGCTTGCTGTCCTCCAGTGACCACCAGATTCGTTCACATAAATTGGATAAACGTCAGCACCCACTTCCTTCATAAGGCCATAGGAAAGGAGGCTATCCTTTCCGCCACTTGAGAGTAGTGCAATCGAGCCATTTCCCTTGAATTTTGCTCTTCTATTTTCAGAAATCTTGAAGGTCAGTCTGGGTGAGAAACTGGCCTCATTATTGTTTGGATTCTTAGGTATGAACTCCTCCCTGTAAAACTCCTTCCGTCTCAATATCTTGTTGACGTAGACCTCGCGGCTGTTAATTACCATCATCTTTTCCAGATAATCCCTGTCAGCCGCAGTAATTGGAAAATCAGCATTAATCTCATCAATGAAGAGGGAATAGTTCACCAGAGGAACAAGGAACATCATCCTTACGTCTTCCTCCCGTAACGGAACAGGAAAATCATACCTGAAGCTCAGGTTGACCTCGTCACCGTCTACCCGGTATGAACCTGAAACAATATTCCCCTTTAACTCCGGTTCCAGAACTTCAACCTTATCTATGGATGAGAATTTCATTCTGCTTTCCATATGCGACAACGACGTCGCACAGCCTCTCTATCTCCTGAAGGGGTAGTACTACAGGTATTCTGTATTTCTTTTCATACCTGCTTGCTATGCGGGCCGTTTCGCCTGCTTCCAGATTTTGAGTGTTAAGAGTTATGGCAATCACCCTTTTGCCTGATAAAAGTTCAAGGATCTGTATTACCTTTCCAACATCCGGCATTGGGTAATTCTCGAATCCGTCAAGGTACTTCCTTCCAGGTGCATCCTGAAGAATTATTGCGTCAGGTCTACCAGCAGCAATAATTTCGAAGCTTCCTGGATAAGCGGGATGAACAACCGATCCCTGACCTTCAAGTAGAATGAAGTCAGGCCGCTTTTCATTCCAAGCTCTAACAACCTGGTGCTCGATAGCACCTGCCACGAAGTCATTGATTGTTGCATCTATCACAGTGGTATATTCTATTCCCTGCATCCATGACGTCTGTCCCGTCCCTATCATCTCGGTCTTGAATCCTCTCTTCCTGAGTTCATTCATGAGGAGGATTGTAGTCGTCCTCTTTCCAAGTGCACTGTCCGTTCCAAGCACGGCAATTTTGAATGCCTTTACGTTTTCAATTTCGCCTGTAAAAGGGATCTTTGAATCCCTGAACATCTTCCTGACATCTATAATATCAATTCCTTTTTCCTTTGCAAGCGCAGACAGTTCAGGATCGTCTGAAACAAAATCATGCAGGCCATTCACTATTGAAAGCCCCTTGCTTATCGCATCCTTTATTATTGATTTATATTCCAATGGGAGAACTCCGCCATCTGTTGCGGCACCTACGATCAGATAACGGGGAGAAAATTTCAGTGATTCCTCAAGTGTTCCCACAATTGGAATGCCTTTCTGCCTCCCTTCCAGGTATTCACCTGCATCAAATCCTGCCAGCTGTGAATCTATCACTGCGACAATATCGAACCTTTCAGAATACCTCACAAGGCCATGAGCCGTTTTGCCATAGGTAGAGGAAAATACCTTCTCAGCCAGAATTACAGCCTTTTCTCTATTGATCATTTACCTTTTCACCCCGCCATGGATCTGGCGTGGGAAAGCCAGCAGTTTCTCCCATCTGTCTCCGTACCTGGGCCTTTTATTATGTCTGTAATCTACGAAGTACCCCCCACTGAATTCACTTTCCTTTTCGCTCCGTGAAACAATCGAATTTGCATCTTCGAATCTCGAAAACACCGTTCCAACATTGAAGAATAATCCTAAGTCGGTAGCACAAAAAATAGTAGTGCCGCCAGGGTCCGAATCTTCGCCTTCTTCTTCTATCAACTTTACCTATTCCTCCTCAGAGGTTAGTTGGAAAAGAATAACGTTGTATTTAACGATTTTGTCCTGACCTCTAGAAACACTTGGTGTACTCGGAAGTGCTTCCAAATTAGACGAATAATCATATATCATTTCCATTATAAAAACAAAAGCGAGAAAGCTCTGATGCTTTAAAGAGGGGAGCATGTCTGGATTCCTAACGATACCCACTATGATTATCACCTCACATTACCCTCTTTCAACATATTTTGAGGTATTTTCCCAATAGAAAGGGATATTTTCCTGTTTCCTCCTGTCACTTATACCTTTTTAGAAATTATGACGCTTAATTCAAGAAAAGAATAAGAATTCAAACAAAATAGAGTCTCAATGTTCGAGATAACTGTGAGACTCAAGAATGCTTCAGTTGATGACGATGTTGACAGACTCCTGTCTGAATTCCTAATAGATATAGGCTATATAGAAGAAAGGGGGGAGAAAAACATAGAGAGAATGAAAGAAAACGTGTCATTCAGGTTATTCAAGGAGGTCTTTCTAATGAGGCCAGAAAAGACTTGGCCTGTAAACGAAATACTAACTTTCCTAAATACCTCCAAACCTACCCTTTATAGGCATCTCAACAGACTGAAGAGCCTTGAGATAATACAGGAGGTACAGATTGGAAAGGAAAAGGGATATGTTCTTAGGTACAATTCTCTCTCCCTTGCTTGGAATTTTGTAGAATCAAACGTTAAGATGGCAATGGATAACTACAGAAAAAGAGTAGAGAACATTCAGAGAATGGTAGGTGAAAAATAATGATGAATCAGCTAACCAAGGGGTCAAAATACAAGATTGTTTCGGCCAGCTCTACAGAAGAGAACGTGATAACCGAGGGAATACTCGAGGGATTCATAACAATGGGAGAAGAATCTGCACTCCTCGTCAAAATGCAAGATGACCAGAAGGAGAAATTAAGGATAATTCCTGTAAACACAATTTTATTTATTGATGTCATAGAATACATTGACGAGAAGAAGGAAGAAGATAAGAAGAATCTGAATTATATAAGCTGATAATTCATTATCTCATTGTATACAGGCCCTTCCCGGTGGAGAACAGATTCGAAAAGCGTAAAGTGATCAACCTCGAAATCAAGGAAAGTGGTATCTTCATAATTCTCGATTACTTTTGAGAAATCTCTCTCTTGTTTTGCCCTGAGTACTGTTATGTGTGGGCTAAACGGATGGTCAAGATTAATTTCGGGAGTGCGCAGGTTCACTTCATTGGCCAGAGCTTTTAGTTTTTCCTCAGGGGATGCCTTCACAAACAGTATTCTTCCCCTCTTGCTGGATGGAAAGGCACCCATCCCTTTCACTATGACAGTAAACCTCTGGAAACGGATATCTGCAAGACTAGTCCTGACAGTGTCCACATTTTGTATATCTCCTAGAAATTTCAGAGTTAAGTGGAGATTACCTGGATTTACCGCCTTGCCCATCTCCCTGCATTCCGCCACCAGTGAATTCAGGGCTATGCTGTACGGAAGCTTTATCCCAATAAAACTTCTCATAACCTGGTAGTAAAAACATCCGCAAAATTTTTTGCCCTCAGTTGCATTTACTATTATGATCGTTAAAGACGGTCTCTATTACACAAAAACCCACGAATGGCTTAAAATTGATGGCGACACTGCGTCCGTTGGTTTGACGGATTTCGCACAGAATCAGCTTACCGATATAGTATATGTAGATCTGCCAAAGGTTGGGACAATCATCAAGGCTGGGGAAGTCGCTGGAACAGTTGAAAGTGTAAAATCAGCCGAGGATTTCTACTCTCCAGTCAGCGGAAAGATCATCGAGGTTAACAAAGCCCTGGAAAAGACACCAGAGGATATTAACAAGGATGCATATGCAGCGTGGCTGTTCAAAATAAAATTAAGCAACCCCTCTGATCTCAATGACTTGCTCCAGAAGGAAGCATATGAGAAAATGATTAAGAAATAAAGATGTCGTGGATACAGAAGAGGAGAACAGAAACATACTACAGAAAGGCAAAGAAGGAGGGCTTCAGGAGCAGGGCAATATACAAACTTGAACAGATGGATGAGAAGTTCTCTCTTATAAAAGACGGAATGAATATTCTTGACTTAGGGGCTTCCCCTGGGGGATGGAGCCAGTACATTTCATCAGTAAATAAAAATGGGATCAATGTTGCAGTTGACCTGCAAGCGATGAGAAAAGTGGAAGGTGTAATATTCGTTAAGGATGACCTATTCGCACCTGATCTGGAATCGAGGATAGCAATATATTCGCCTGATGGTTTTGACCTGATTCTCTCAGACATACTTATGCACACGAGCGGTGATAAGTCAAGGGATCAGGCAAATTCATTCTTCATATGTAAGAGAGTGCTGGAAATTTGCAATGTTTTGCTAAGGAGGAATGGAAGAGTCGTCGCTAAAACAATTCAGGGAGACCTCACTGACGAACTGGAGACTGAATACAGGAAATATTTCAGAAGGGTTTACTTGACAAAACCTCCTTCATCACTTCCGAGTTCTCCCGAAGTTTATATCCTTGGAGAAGGCTACTCAGGCCATTGACCACGTCATTGTATCGCTCAATCTCCATTACCACTAGTGTGTTACTCTTTTTTCTCTTAACAATCTCAGAAGCCATGTACTTGGCCCTTTCTCTCTCCATTTTGAGATAACCACCTTTACTCAGGTATTTGTCCCACGCTAAGCTGAAGGATTCAGGATCGTTGGCGGCCCATGACCTGCTCATCAACCGCCTTTTTTTAAGGCTGAGGAGTATCATGTCTGAAAGTTTCACTGAATCGACAAAAAGATCTTCATATGTTCCCGATGGTATGTCAATTCCTGAGACCCTGATTTTTTTTCTGTCTGCGAGACTTATAGCCTTTATGTATGCTGCAGGAGGAATTGAAGTCCTCCCGAATTTTCTCATTAAGTACTCATAAATTATTTCAACGTCATCCATCTCAATTTCTATCGGATGCTTGAGGAATTCCCTGAGGCCATCTACCTCTTCATCTGTTATAGACAGGAGGATTGTATCGTAATCTTGCCGATTTATGGCCTCTTCTACCATTTCACCCGAACTGGTCAGTGCTTTTACGACCCCCAGGATAAATATCCTGTCTGCTCCAATGAATTCGGCATTCAAAGGCTTCTTCTCTCCCTGATTACTTCCTTGAGTTCGTCCTTGTCCTGGAATTCCTCCAGCTCCGAGAATGTAATTACAGGTATTTCCTCTATTCTTGGCCTTTCGGACATTTTCTTGACTATTAGAACTCCATCTTTCTGGCTTAGTTCTGACAGTTCCCTGAGATATCTAGCCCTCCTGCTGATCTTCGAGAGTTCTTCCTCTATTCCTCCGAGATATGAAGACTGTGTATCCTCCATGAGGAAATTTACTATCGATCTCTTTATCGGATATATTGAAAACCCCTTCTTGCTTATCTCGTAATTTACCAGACGCTCAAATTCCTTCATTTTTTTAAACCCTGTATTGGTACCTTCGTCATCCAGGTGCCAGAGGAAGGAAATTGATTCCATAATCTCTTCGCCAAGAAATTCCTCCATTTTGAGTGCGATGTCTATTGATGTAGACATCCCTGATTCGTACATGAGAACAGTCCTTCTAGTGGTCCCTATTGACTTTGCAATGTCCCCTAGGGACAGTGACCTCTCAGTTCTTATCCTCCTCAGTTTTTCTGAATTGATTACCACATAAAATCCGCCAGGGCCAGCCCTTACGCACGGTTCTTCTTCTTCCGTTATATAGGATAATAAAGTATTGGGTGAAATTATTGGAATCGAGTACCTGGTATAAACCACCCCGTCCTCAATTTTCTCCTCCCTGTTGCTGAGTCCAATTACGATCGGGTATGCATCCAGAAATTTTGCGAACGCAATAAGTGACCTTGAAGCTTCTTCAGTCAGCAGACCAACATTGCCCATTACCTTAATGACCATGGTTTTGTTGTCTCTTTTCAATATCACATCAAATGCATAAGACAGTGTCTCATCTGCACACATCACGCTGTATCCATTTTTCCTGGAGGTCTCTCTTAAAGAGCTTATTATCTCTTGCCTGTTTTGCACTTCCTGGTCCCTCTATAAAAGATAAACCATATATTTAAATACTTTTGCCTTTGAGTTCTGATATATCAACTATGCTTATTAATTCAATCCCTTCTTGTTCAAGAAGCTCCTTTGCCCCCTCCTTACGGTCTACTACAACGACCACCCTGTCAGTCCTGACTCCCAGCTCCTTGAGTTTTGTAACTGCCCTCATTATGGAACCGCCCGTTGTTGTCACATCTTCAACAAACGTGATGTTCTCGCCGAATGTTGTTTTCCCTTCTATGGCCTTTTCAAGCCCATACTCTTTCTTTTCCTTCCTCACTATTATAAGATCTTTCCCGCATTCCAGTGATACGCCGACACCAAGGGGTACAGCACCAAGCTCGACTGCTGCTATTTTGTCACCTGTAATAAGAGGTGCTACCCTCTTTGATATCATTTTCAGAAAACCTGGATTCAGGAGAGCGCTCTTGACATCAACGTAGTAATCAGATTCCTTCCCCGAAGAGAGTGTGAATTTCCCAAATCTTATGTTACCATTCGAAAGGAGATACTGAGCTATTTCGTCCATGAATATTAAGTACTAGTCACTATATCTCTTTTCCCTCATCCGATAACAAAATATAGTAGTCCATATTATTGACACTGCCGCTGTAGCTTAGTTGGTAGAGCACCCGGCTGTTAACCGGGAGGTCACCGGTTCGAGCCCGGTCAGCGGCGTACTCAGTTGTCAAGGTTGCATTTTTCTCATCTTGACAGACGAGCGATTCAGGTTTGAAGTGCGCCCACTTTGAAATAAGGAGTATAGTGTTTAATTCTTCTTTTCTACACTGAAAATTTGGAAAATTATTTTTCGTTGAGACTCTTTACACAAAGGGGGGGAAGCAGTGGTGGCAACCTGAGTTGCTCGGGTCCTTTGAAGAGGTTGATTATGGAGGCAGAGATATCTGACAGACGTATGATCGGGAATGCCATTCCCTATGAAAATTGATTGGCTCTGCATCCACTATACTTTCCACAGTTTATTCCCTGCCGGAAGGTCGGAGCTTTCCTGCTCTTAAACTTGTAACGACTTAGGTAGTGAATGAGAATTTACCCTCCCATATGTCGTCGAACAAAATCTGAAGATTTTCCTTAGTTAGTCTCCTCGGATTGTAGGCAGGAAGATTGTATATGAATTGGCGCTCATTCAGCACATATTCCAGCATCTCGTCAAGTGAGTTTTTTGTGAGCTTTGTAGAATTCTTTAGCGATACTGGCATCTCAAGATCCTTCATGAGCTTCAAAACTCCGTCGATTGCGGCCCTCGTGGCCTCAGTATCATCCATGTCGTACGTGTCAATGCCAAATGCCTCCGCTATCGGGCGGAGCCTGGGAGCTATTAACGATGAGTTGTAATCCATCGCGTGCGGTAGCATTATTGCACACGCCTGGCCGTGAGGAATATTGAACTTAGGACCCAGTGCTTCTGACATGCAATGACCTATCGTAGCCGGCCCTCCTACCCAAGGGAAGGCTATAACCCAACCGCCGAGCATCGCAGCAAAGGACATATTTATCCTAGCCTCTTCATCGTTACCATTATTGTATGCCCTGACAAGATATTTTGATATTATCCTTACACCCTGGAATATAAGTCCGTCGGATATCGGATTAGCCTGGCTGGAAACTATTCCCTCCACCAGATGACTTAGAGCATCCAGTCCAGTATTCCTTGTCACAACCGGTGGAAGTGTATAGGTAAGTACCGGATCTATGAGGGATATGTTTGCCGTAACCTTCGAGCTTGTTATCCAGGTCTTGTACCCCTTTTCAATGATTACAAGTGTATTGGATGTTTCGCTCCCTGTCCCAGCAGTTGTCGGTATCAATATCTTGTTTATTCCTGGATTCACTACTTTGTCTGACCACGGATCTGGAGGTAGGGCGCAATATTTAATTGGGTCCTCATTGTTTGTCACCATTATTGACATGAGCTTGGCCATATCCATTACACTTCCGCCCCCCACCCCAACAATGAGGTCTGGACTTGTCCTCCTAGCAAAATCTGAAACTTCCCTTGCCACGTCAGCGGTCGGTTCCTTTATCGGAATAAGGTATGTTTTATAAGCTGTCCCGCTCTCCTTAAAGATATCCTCAACCTTTCCCAGGCCACCTGTTTTTGAAACAATATCATCACTCACTATCAAGGAATTTTTTGGATGAAGATCTTTAATAATCTGAGCCAGATTGGTCTTAAGGGAATTCTTGCCAAACACGATTCTAGGTGGATTGCCTGTATCAAAATTTGACAGAAGCCCTATTTCACTAAACTCATTGCTACGAATAGATACCATAATAAATGATAAGTTAAATGTACAAAAACTTATCTCACAACCTGAAGGGATAACTTAAAATTTTTTGGAAAAAAATTATATATGTAGCAATTTTATTGAAAAAATTTAGCTATATTAAAGACTTTAAGGAATATAATTCACGAATAAATATTATATAATTAATCGCACATAGAGAAGTTTATGGTTGACGGGCAAGATGGATCTAAACCAAAGGTTATTTCACAAAAATTTGCCCTAAGAAAAAATGCAGTTGGAACATGGCATGCGATATTCCAGGCATATACACACGTTGCTCCTGCCGGTGATATTGGCATACTTTTGACTGGAGTTGCTTTATTTGCGCTGGGTGCATCACCTCTTGCTGTCTTACTTTCCTGGCTCTTCTATTTGCTAATGGTAAACACAAACTATAGGTTTGCAAAAAAGGTCATACACGCAGGAGGATATTATGCGATAGGAGGGCACGGGTTTGGTGGGTATTATGGATTCATGAACGGGTGGACTTACCTGATGAATGAAATGATAATCTACCCAAGCTTCGGGCTACTTGGGTTTACATCGGTGGTGTTTCTTCTTTCACCTGCCATAAGCTCCATATCGGCCTATATATGGTTCCCTATCCTTTTGATCCCGTTTTCCACTGGACTGATATTCAACTACTTTGGAATTAGACCATCACTTGTCTACCTTCTCATAACTGCCTCAGCAGAAGTAGTATTTCTCGTTACAACCAGTTGGTACATAATAATTCACATGGGTTCTGCCAATACATTTTCAGTGTTCACTCTTTCACCCCTGAAAGGGAATCTCTTGGCATTCTTCTTTGCCATGCTCTATGGAATTGAAGCATATGGTGGAATGGGAACTGTCATAGGGATAGGGGAAGAAACTAAAGATGCCAAAAGGGCCGTCCCCAGGGCAATATTGGTTTCTGCAATCCTTGTATTGATAACATTGGTCTCTGCGATGTATGCCCTAACGATTGCATGGGGACCCACCAAGATGGCTTCGTACGGGCTTAGTCCTGATCCTGGAATAGTTATATGGCACAGGTTTTTCGGACTTCCTGGAGAGATAATATTGCTCTTCTTCATTCTGAACGGATATATTGCCTATACAGTAGCAAATCCCATAGTTCAGTCAAGGGTGCTTTATTCTATGGCGAGAGATGGCGTACTGCCAAAGTGGCTTTCTGTGACCCATAAAAAATATCATACACCATATAGGGCAATCATAGTTGTGTCAGTTGTGGCAATCGCTGTCGCTACAGCACTTTCCATTCCATTTGGTCCATTTGTAGCCGCCATCATTACAGGGGGCATAGCCGGGATAGGCCTTGTCCTGTCTCATGCAATGGCAAACATTGCATATGTGAACTTCGCAAGGAAAGCGAGAATAAAATATAATGCATTTCTTGATCTGGTGGTACCAATTCTCTCTACCATCACTCTTTTACCAATTATATACTTCGCTTTTCTTGAGCTGACTTGGCCTTATATCCTCGTCCCCATACTGGCAGGACTATGGATAGTCGGATTTGTAATCTACGGCCTTTACCTGTACAGGAAAAAGAAGGATGCCCTTGAGAGAGCAGGAGTAGGAGACTGGGATAACGTCATAATAGAGCCGGAGAAGTGAAGGCAAACAACAATCTATGAAGGTTAGAAGAACCATTCTAACCTCATATTTTCAATACTCTGAAGGAAATATTGCTCTCCTTTTATGCTATACAGAGACCTTGCAATCAATTTCAAAATTATCTTAAAAACATAAAGTAGAATTCTTAATCAAAGGCCAATGATCAAATTATTTTGATTAATGTATGACCATTTTTCGTAATTCCAGGACTCAGGGCTTCCGCTTAAAATTTTACCTAAATTTTTAGGTAATAATATTTATTAGGCCATCCCTTCCCTGATTGCCAATGGAAAATCTGTTATTATTCCTCTGGAGCCAAATGCCTTTGCTGCTTTGGCTTGATCAAGATCGAAGACATTCCAGAAGAAAACTTCAAAATTCTCATTTCTTAATGATTCTACCCATCTCTCTGAAATGAACTCAAATGAGGGGAGAATCAATCTCGAGCCAAGTTCTCGTAAATACTCCCTGTTGATATCCTTGTGAAGTGGAAGAGTATCTTTATCAATTAACAAACCGGTCGGGATACTTTTATCAATTTTCTTAATTCTGATAAGGGATTTGGGATTGAAAGATATCAAAAAGAAATTCCTGCGCCCACTTCTTCTAAGTGCATCAATCACGAGAGGCTCAAGGCCGGCATTCACTTCTTGAAAATCATCGTCAATTGTCTTCAATTCTACAAATAAAGCAAGTTTCTTAGTTTTCCCTAATACTTCGTCAAGAGTTGGAATTGTCTCATTACTCCCATTTATGGGGAGCCTTTCAAGTTCGTCATATCTCAGGTCGTATACTTTTCCATCTTTACCCAACAATCTAGATGCATCATAATCATGAAAAACTATGATCTTCCCGTCCTTTGAAAGCTGGACATCGAGTTCCACTGCATCTATATTTTCCGATTCAGCTGCAATAAAACTTTCCATTGTGTTTTCAATATATTTCTCTCTCAAACCGCGATGTCCGATAATCAGAAATTGTCCGCTATTTTTTTCCACTTTTCTGTAATGAATTCAGCCTCTAATATTTTGTCAGCAGATGCGACGTATCTACAGTTATTTTTTCATTGTATCCCAACGTCAGTATTATCCCTGAATAAATTTAATGACAGGAGGACGACCACTGCAGAGGTGAAAACACCGGAAATCAGCCAGGGTAGTCTGTAACCCAGAACAGTTGGAATACCTGCTATAGCTGGACCTATAATATAACCTGCTCCGATAGATGCCTCGAAAATACCAGTTTTCGAGCCAAGCCCTTCGTGATAATGCCTGAATATATTTATCATTACGGAAAAATATACCAGTCCTAGACCACCACCAAGTAAGGAAACGATTATGATATTAGAGGTGATAGAATGAGATACTAATAACAGTAGCACAGATAAATCCACTAATGCTCCGGCTATTATCAAGCTCCTGCTTTTCACTCTTTTTGAGAGAAAAAATGAAAGAATGAATGTAACAGTCAAAAATATCCCATAGAACGTACCAAGTAGACCGGCCCCTCTTATGCCAAAGCCAGCCACAATGCCGTAGACAGGGTAGAAACTGTAGAAGATGGATGAGTTCACGCCATAGAGCGTCATAGGTAGTATAATGTCAAAAACCATCGACACTCTGCCGTTGCTTTCTGGTATCAGGGAATGATTGCCTATCTTTGATCTTAGGATGAAGTATGCCCCAATGATAGACGCAACGGCTGAAAATATGAGCGGATAAAGGAAACTCAATCTCACAAGATATGAAGACAAGTAGGGCGCAATTGAAGATGCAACGCTCCACGATACTGTATACAACAACAGCGCCCCTTCCTTGTTTTTTGCACCCAGTTTGGAAGATAATGCTTCAAGGGAGGGCCATACCATTGCCATCGAAATTCCCTCGAGGGATTTCCCGACAACGAACTGATATGGGTTGTCAAACGATGAATAGAGCATTGCTATGACGGCATATAAAACAAGGCCGACAATTGCAAGTGATTTATGGCCAACCCTATCCGAAACTTTACCAAAATACACTGCTGATAATGAATAGGTTAGCCCGTAAACTGTCCCGAGCATCCCTATGATGAATATTCCTGCTCCATAGTGCTCAGCATAGATAGGCACTACAAAACGAAGAGTTGTTAAAGGAAGCTGCGCCATGAATGAAATTGCAAAAATAATTGCTAGATTTTGATGACGCCCGATGTCTCCAATTTTCATCCTTACACGAACCAACTTCGTAGATAGAAGAGCTACAAGTAGCTACCCCTCAGCTGAAGCTTTGAAGCTCGCCGCTGGTCTCCTCACCACCAATGAGCGGAGTTTCATCGAGCCGAAACGATTGGCTTGCTGGCGACAGCCTGAAGTATTTAGATTTACAGAGTACTTCGATGTTCCTTGAGGCATTAATATCTGCATTAGACTCGGAAGCATAATTACTGCATTTAAATAGTGTATCATGCTTGTTCCCCTTCATTCCTGCAGGATTCAGTGTTTCCAGTGCTAATATATCAAAGGGAAGTGAAACTGCATCCTTTGAAATCAGATAATTAACATCACGTACGAGCCGTCTTTCCCGTTCCTCCATATTTTTCGATTTACTTCTAGCAGAATTAGTGTTTGAGTGCTGTTGTTTCCTGTTGAGATATCGGTGTCTACCCTTCACTTCCATCAGATACTTGCTGTTGAAAAATATGTTATTGGACACTGCAGTTATGTTCCTCATGCCTATACTCATTCCCACTATTTTCATATCTTCTTTCCGCATCACCTCCCTATCTGGAATTTCTACCTGAACCATTACAAATATTCTTTCTCCTTTCCCGTCAGTTATGGCTTGAGCATTAGTGTATTCTCCACGAGATTTATCGATGGTCGTAGAATGTGCAATTGGGTAACCGGGAATACCCTGTACTGTTGAAAGGGACATTGCATTAGAATCAGAGTAGGATTTGAATGTCCTTTTATCATATATCATGGACAAGGATTTCTTTTTAATTCCCTTTTGAATTTTTGTTAATTTCAACATTTCTGATGTTTTATCTCTTACCGTTAGTACGAAAGCTGATGGCAGTGTAGGTACTTTTTTACTCTCTGTTCTGTATATCCCCTTTTTGAGTTTATTTTTATTGAGCATCTTGCTTTTAAAACCATAATCCAGAAACATTTGCGAAGCATCTTTAAACTGTTTTGCTCTTTCAATCAGCTCATTTTCGTAAGGGAGTTTCAGTTCAATAGTTCTGAACATTATTTATTGGGAATTCAAAGGATGTTAATACTGTTTTCTATGAAGGAAAACCTGTGTTTCCCATCACTAAAACTCATGAGTTTTATTGCTTCCCTCACACACAGCATTATTTTGTAAATCCTCAAGCGGGAGTATATCTAAGCTTCCCCTGTGAACTTAAGCCATTTACATATCACTACCTGACCAACAGCCTGTGTGATCCAAATGACGTGCTGCAAAAGTGACGGTACCTCCTACCTCCACTTTGCTGCAGTTATTGCATATTCAATTATTTATGCAACAGATCAAGGTACCTTCTCCTCTCAGATTCAAGCTCCTGCTGATTGTATCCTAAAACATTACCCATTACGTCAAGGCATTTCTCAACAAGCGATAAGCCTGAGTCGCTGCTGAAAATGAATGCACCCTCTCTTCTCCAAAGTATGTCATCTATGTGGTAGGCGTGTTCGTACAGTATATCCTTACAAAATTTCTCTTTGTCTTTGTCCCCACCTGAAATCTCCTTCAACTCTTTGTCGCCCTCAGTGCTATTGCGTGAATACTCCAGTATGATGTTTGGAAGTCCACTGATCCCGAAAGAGTCAGATACCATCTTCGATACCTTGAGAGCAACAGTTCTATAAGTGGTGATTTTCCCCCCCAGAATATTCACTATGTTCCCAGTTTTGACAACTTTATATTCCCTGCTGATCTTCCCAAGGTTATCAGAGGAGCCAAATAATGGCCTCAAGCCAGAGTATGCATTTATGACATCATTCCTCGATATTCCAATGACGTAATTTTTGACGGACTCAATGAGATAGTTGATTTCATTTTCTGATGGAGCTGGGTTGGAAATTTCCCCGTTGTAAAAGATTTCAGTTGTTCCTATTATTATCACTTCACCCCTGGGTATCACAAAAACTTGTCTCTTGTCGATTGGGGAACGTATTGCCAGTGCGGTATTGATTGGCAGGACCCCTCTCTTCACTATTATATGGTCTCCCTTGCTCAGCTTAATTTGTCTTATTAACTCGCTTATTTCACTATATTTGTCTTTCATGTGCTCAAAGATTTTTCCAATCCATGGACCAGTTGAGTTTACGATCATCTTGACTGGAATCTGGAATTCCTCGTTCAGTATCAGATCCTTTACTGTTATTGATTTTGCATTTTCTCCATCGTAATCAATACCAATTACCTCTGAATAATTCTGAGCAATTGCTCCCCTGCTTTCGGCGGACAGAATGTTTTCAATGACGAGTCTTGCGTCATCAACAACCCCTTCTGCATAGATGAACCCTCCTCTTTGTGGAGTATTTCCTAATGGCGGGAATTTCTCCCTTATTTCAGTTTCGGAATACCATTTTGCTTTAATCGATCTGGAAAAAAGTGAGTACAGCCACAACCCCAACCTCAATTCTGTCTTAGACCACGAATTGCTGTCAACAGGAATGAAGAAGTCCTCTCTTCTTACAAGATTTGGGAAATTCAGAAGAAAATCCCTTTCCCTTACCGAATCCCTAACTACAGAAAACTGGCCATTGGCGAGGTATCTCAACCCGCCGTGTATGAGTTTGGAAGATCTGCTACTTGTTCCGAATGCAAAGTCATTTGCGTCAAATAAAGCTACCTTAAGTTGCTGAGATGAAAGAATATTAAACACTCCTGCTCCAGTTATTCCGCCTCCAATAATGGCAACGTCGACCCCTGATTTCAGTCTTTCAATTGTTTTTTTCCTAGAACTTATGATGTTTTCCTTCATCTAGATCAGTAGAACAGGAATACCTTATGATATTAGGTTTTTAGTCATTTTACTGAGAGCAGAGACGCATTTATTTCTGTCTAACATAAACTCAAGCCTTACCATGGCTACGATCTCGATGGGAAGTTAAAAGAAAATCGAGGGAACATCAAGTTGGATGTTATCAGAAATTTTTATGGTAAATTCACTGAAATATCCATTCCACGATTCTTAAATAGTTAAAAAACAATAAATGTACAAGGTGACGACCTATATGGATAGTGCACTTTTTGGGTATGCGGGGAAAATTCTCAGAATCAACCTGACTGATGGGAAATCAAGCACTGAGGACATGGATGAAAATGACGCAAGAATGTATCTAGGCGGAGCTGGTTTATCGGCAAAAATTCTCTATAGGGAACTTCAGAAAGGTGCTGATTCGCTTTCTCCTTCAAATAAATTAATATTTTCAACGGGCCCATTTGCAGGCAGTAATGCCCCAGGTTCAGGCAGTGTAAATGTATGCTTCAAGTCCCCTCTTACAAATTTGTTCGCGGACTCAAGAGCAGGAAGTGACTTTGGACCAGTACTGAAAAAATCAGGGTATGATATGCTGATAATAGAGGGGAAAGCAAATGACCCGGTGTACTTGGTGATTGATGAGGATAAAATAGAGATCAAGGACGCAAGCAGAATGTTGGGAATGACAACATCAGAGAAGACCAACTTTATTAAAAATGTTCTCGGTAAAGACTTTGAAGTGGCATGTATCGGACCCGCCGGAGAGAACAGGGTCTTATTTTCGGTTATAATGTTTGGTGATGGGTCTAGGGCTGCAGGAAGACTCGGAGGCGGGGCAGTGATGGGCTCAAAGAATCTCCTTGCAGTTGCTTTGAGGGGCAAGAAGAAGGTTCCGATATTCAATAGAGAGGAATTTTTTAAGATATCCAGAGATCTTTCGAAGAAGCTACTTGATAATCCAGGAAATCAGGGACTGAAGACTGATGGCACCACGGGGGATCTGGGGAAATGTGACGATGCTGGAGACTGGCCAACTAAAAATTGGCATTCTAACTCCTGGGGTAAAGGGCAGGAAATATATAGCAAATTCAAGAAATATAACCTGATTAAACCGGCACCTTGCTACAACGGCTGCATTCTCCAGTGCCAGAGGATTGTCAAATCAGATTCACAGAAGTGGAAAACACCAGTTCATGGTGGAGCAGAATATGAGTCCATGTCTGCATTTACTGCATATATAATGAATGATGATGTTGATGCGGCTGTTCATGCCACTTACCTGTGCAATGAATATGGACTAGATACAATTTCATCTGGCGCACTGATATCATTTGCTATGGAGGTATTCGAAAATAAAATTCTTGGAGAGAAAGATTTTGATGGGCTAGATCTGACGTGGGGAAATGTTGAGTCGGCGATCAAGCTATTGGAAAAGATAGCCTACCGGAAAGGGATAGGGAACATCCTGGCAGATGGAGTGGTGCGTGCCTCCAAAATTATAGGGGGAGGTAGTGAAGAATTTGCTGTTAACGTGAAGGGTCTGGAGGGGCCAGCACATGATCCGAGGTCTGGTAAGGCTCTTGCCATGACGTATGGATTATCGAATGTTGGAATGAGCCATATACATCCAATTGAAGGAATGGCCTATGATGCATACAAGGCGGATTTCGGGCTGATCCCATACGGATTGAAGGATCCTTTCAAGGTTGATAGGTACGATGAGGAAGGCAAGGGATCTGCTTCAAAGATATTGCACGATTACGGGACAATTCCAGATATCATTGGAATGTGCAAGTTTTATATTTATGCGGGCCTTACACCCGATGATCTTGCAAAAGAACTTGCTGCATTAACGGGATGGAATGTCGATGGCAGGGAATTGCTGTTGATTGGAGAAAGAGTTTACAATCTTCAGAGAATGTTCAACGTGCGTGAAGGGATTAGAAGGAAGGATGATCAGATACCGGAAAGAATAAAGAAGGTTCCTGAATTCGGCAAGTACTCCACGGTCCAAGAGTGCGTTATTCATGATTACGATTCAATGCTCGATGAATATTACGAGGCAAGAGGATGGAACAGAGAGGGGATTCCTACAAAAAATAAGCTGGAGAATCTTGGGTTGGCGTGGTTGAACCCCTGAACATCATACGATAACTGCGAATTATTTTTTCCCCTCCAGCAGATTTACCTGGCCCAATAACAATGGCGTTAGTGGAAAATGGAACGATACCCATCTGACATCCTCTCACCCCTGAAGGATTTGAGGTTCCTGATTCAACGACACATAGCTAATACCCTCATGATTCAGGTATCCCGCCAGAGGTATCTCCACAGGCGTGAATTCGGGAATGCCCTTCCCTACTTTAATGAGACCAATATTTCTTATGTTTATGGATGCATTGAGATCACGGTCGATTGTTAAACCACATACATCACAGTGGTATATTCTATCTGAAAGTTTCAGGTCATGTTTAATGTTCCCGCATCCTGAACACATCTTGGAAGATGGATCGAACATTCCTATCTCTATGATGTTTGCAACTCTCCATTCCAGCTTGTATTCAAGCATCCTCCTGAACTGGTACCAGCCCTGGTCCAACACATGTTTTGCTATTTTATGATTTTGCGTCATTCCCTGTGTGTTCAGGTCTTCAACCACAACAGTACCATAGTGCTTGGCTATCGCTGTTGATATTTTGTGGTTGAAGTCAGTCCTTGCATCCCTTATCTTCTGATACAGTTTCTTGACTTTCACAATCTGCTTCTTCCTGTTCTCTGATCCTTTCTCCTTTATTGATAACCTCCTCTGTTCATTTTTCAATTTCTTCTCCTTTTTACTCAATATGTTCAATGGTTCAATCTGTATTCCATCTGATGTTGTGAGTAAATGCTTGATGCCCATGTCTATGCCTGCAACTGCACTTCCCCTTACCAATTCTCCATTCGTCTCGTATTGAATTGAAGCGTAGTATCTATCAACATCCCTTGTTATCACAACCTGTTTTATGTTTTCAGGAATGGATGATTTATCCCTGTATTCTATCCCTTCAGTGAATTTGGGAATGATGAGCTTATTCCCAATTGCCTTGAATC
>Ga0078972_1005248_pt1 | contig 33369 bp, 21 predicted proteins | sample YelNatPaOPGAMG01_FD_67568 | JGI IMG/M metagenome (GOLD analysis project Ga0078972, IMG submission 67568) | Hot spring thermophilic microbial communities from Obsidian Pool, Yellowstone National Park, USA - OP-RAMG-01 (SPADES assembly) (version 2) | ecosystem: Environmental > Aquatic > Thermal... | reverse complement strand
TTTAATCTAAATAGATATTCTACATTTATATCTTTCATATCATACTTTCTCCTCTATCTTCTTATGGGATTATTGATAACTCTGATTGTGCCTATTTTACTTGATAACCTACTTAACAAGAATAAAAATCTGAGTTAAGTTTACAGCGTGTACCATCTATGAGTTTACCAGAAAAGTTATTAACCCCTCAAGCATAATTAGGAGTGAGGTATGAATATGGAAAGGAGTTTTTTAAAATCACTGGCTGTCTTTTGTATCCTTGGTATCATATTTTTAGGCTCCTTGCCAATGCCTTACTTTACAAGCGACGTCAGGTTCGAAATCGTAGGATTGGCAAAATCAGAAAAGATGTCTCAACCGATAGCAAATTGGACATTTATGGTATATATGTCAGCAGATTGCAATCTTGAAGGCGCAGGGGTGGAAGATATAAACGAGATGGAAGTTGTAGGTTCTACGCCGCAGGTCAACGTAGTTGTGCAATGCGACAGAATCGATGGCGAAGATACTTCAAATGGAGATTGGAAAGATTGTAAAAGATTCTACATAACTAAAGATTCTGACGAAACAACAATATCTTCTAAAGTTGTAGAAGAAATGGGTGAAGTAAATATGGGCGACCCCGAGACACTTGTAAACTTTACATATTGGGTCCATGATACCTATCCTGCCCAGCATTATGCGCTTATTCTCTGGAATCATGGCGGTGCGTTTTGGGGTGTGTGCTGGGACGATACAAATAACGATTATCTAAACATGGCAAATTTGTCCTACGCCCTTGCAAAAACAAAAGAATATTATGGTAAGAAATTAGACATAGTGGCGTTCGATGCTTGCCTTATGGGCGAACTCGAGGTCCTTTATCAGATTAAAAATTATTGTGATTATGCAGTAGGCTCGGAACCCACAGAACCTGGAGACGGCTGGCCTTATGAACTAATATTACCCTCCCTCGTGCACAATCCTTCAATGAGCCCGACAGACCTTTGCAAAGAGATTGTAAACGATTATGTAACCTCATATACAGATGGAAAAGACAATCCTTCTGATACCGTGAGCGTAACTATGGGTGCATTCGACATGGCAAAGTTCGAAGATGTATGGTTTGCTATGAATGTCCTTTCTATACATCTCGCAAATAACGCCAGAAAATACAACGAACTTTTAAGATATGTGCGTTCGAGAACTACTGGTTTTGACCCTGGTCATGTTGCGTTCTTGGATATTACACAGTATCCGATGTACGACGTGGGCGATTTTATCGACCAACTTTTAAGTCCATTACCAGGTCCAGGCACACTTTCACAGTATATTCTCGATGCAAACTTGCGAAATGCTGCAAAAAGTGTTTTGGATTCGGTCAAGAAATGCGTATTTTCGTTCGCAGCAGGCGCTCGGTATCCAAATGCTTATGGCATGACAATATACTTCCCTTGCGGAAACAATTCTCTTAACGACCAGAGCCCAAGAACCGAATACGACCCGAGATACAACTTGATAGAATTTGCAAAAGATTGTTATTGGGACGAATTTCTAGATTGTTATTCGAAAATAAAGAATGCGAATAATCTGCCCCCTGCAGTGAAAATTAACTCACCCATAAGAGATGAAATTGTAAAGGTAGATATAAAAGATAAAAAAGTAGAAATCTTAGGAAGTGCAACAGACGATGGCGGTGTCTCTGCAGTGTATGTGAAAATAGACGATGCCGATTGGCTAACTGCTGAAGGGACTGCAAATTGGGTTTATAAATGGAAGAATCCCAAGCCTGGATTACATATCATATATGCAAAAGCAAACGACGGTTCTCAGGATTCACCAGTGCAGACTGCAGAGTTCTTCATAAAAATCACAGGCAGCGAAACAAATCTTATATTTGGAATGCAGCCCGTGGTAATTGCAGGAGTTGCAATTTGTGCAGGTGTCGCTGTTGGTATAGTATCATTCTGGCAGAAACCCCGGCTTGGACAAATGCTAAAGAAGTTAAAAGAAAGATTTACACATTGAAATTTGTAAATTTATATCTTCGTATTTCTTTTTGTATTTCGTTCCATCTTCAAACTCTTTACATGCTAACACAAATTTATCTAATCTTCAAGCCAGCCTATCGCACATTTATGCTGCTATCTTGTCCTATGACTATTGTTAATAAACTAAAATGTGTACTCTCTTTCGTCTCTGCTGGTCTGTTAACTTTTTCAAATCTTCCTTATGCTATTTACCAAACAATTTCCATGCTCTACACAGCATAGAGAAACAGACAGAAATAGAAAATACAAAAATAGAAAATAAGAAATAAAAACTCTTACTTTACATACGACCAAGATTATATTGTAGAATTCACCATCTTAGCATTTATTTTTACCTTATCTAAACATCCTCGATTTATCATTTCTAAACCCAATATAAATTGTTATTATACCCACTGCAACTGCAACGAACAGAAACTCGAACCCCGGACTATTTTTATTTTCTGTCTTGGGAGTATAAACTTTCTTTGCGTTATTATTCTTTATCGTATTTGTCTTTGTATCTGAATATATATCATATTGAGTATTGTCTATGGAATCGTTCTCCTCAACAACATTCGTGTTCGAGTTGGTAATGTGTATTCCAATCTTGTTGCCTGTAACATGGTTATCGCTTATTACATTCGACTCTCCTCCATTTATATCTATGCCATAATTTGCGTTGTTTGTAATTTCGTTACTTGTAATCACATTGTTATTAGACGATTTTACAACAATTCCATCTTTATTCCCCTTTACAGTATTATTCTCTATGTTTACATTGTCCGAACTTTCAATTTGCAATCCTACCACATTGTTATTACTTATTTCGTTATTGTCTATATTTGCATTATCCGAGCCCGTTATGGATATGCCAGAATTGCAGTTCGTTGCTTTATTGTGGTCTAAGTTAAGATTTCCAGTGTTTTTAACATAAATCCCACAAGTGTTTGTATTCTGAACTATGTTATTTGAAATAACTGCGTTGTTCGAGTTTTCAACATATATCCCATAGTCTCCATTATTTATTGTGTTATTCCTTATTATGGCATTTGGAGAATTATAGACTGCGATACCTGCATTCCAGGAAAATGCTCCATTGTTACCTGAGGCTCCGGTAATAGTACATCTCTCGATAATTACCCCCATGGATACATTCCCAATATATATTCCTGCCCCAGCGCCAGAAGCATCGATTTCTAAGTTTGATATTGTGTCGCCAAGTTCTACCATGAGAGCCATGTATTCAGAATCGCTGTTTATCCTAATCGGTGCATGCGAGGTTCTTGCACCATTACTACCACCATCACTCCCAAGCCATATTGATGGTCTTTCCTTTTCTACGTTCATCTCCCAGGGCTGATACATTAATATCAGCATTCCCACTATCAAGATTCCGGATATTCCTACTATTTTTCTTTTTATGCTTTTCATAAAATATCACCTATCTTGCCTACTAAATTTCGTCTTTATATATTTATGCACGGATTTCCTACGGATTGCCTATAACACTTGCCATACTATTGTAGTATCCTGTAATTGTTTCGATTTATCCTAATCTTATTTATCCTTTTGCGCTATTGAGCTCTCTTGAAATTACTTCCTCTCGAAAAATCGAGGTCATGTTGAAACCACCCCTTTTGCATCTTTTTTAGATATAGTAAGAAATTGTGAAGCGTATTTTTCGATGAGTTGAAGGTGTTGGTTGATAAACTTAGTTTTCTCCGATGGATGCATTTTTCTCACGAAATCTTGGAATGGTGTTTCACAATCGTCGATATTAAGGCTCCAATGAGGACTTTTGAAATTTCTCTATTACATTCTTTATTTCACTTTCTTCTATCCTTCTTTTCTTCCTCCCTGCTTCTCTTAGATACGGATATTTTCCTCTCTCTACATACCTCCTATACAATTCTCTCGCCCATCTCGCCTTTATTCTTTGGCTCTTCGCTATCTTTCTCACTGATTCTTCTCCCTTATCCATCTCTCTTATGATTCACCTTACTTTTCTTTAGTTTCCTCAATGCCTTTGGAGAACTTTCACTTTTCCCCGAGAGGAAGTAATTTCGGGATACTACAATATCGTCATCGAATTGAAAATAAATATATACTTCCAGAAGGATATGCTCTACAAAAGAGGGAGACGAATGGTAAATCTTGGCAGGCTCTGGTCGATTAGTAAGAAAATCGACAAAAGGATTGACGAGACCCTAAACAAGTATTTTGAGCCGCCTGCAAGAAATGAATATGGTCTAAAGGCGAGGATTTCGCGTATTACAAAAACAACAGGTGCGACAATTCGAGGCCTGGACGGCTTCGGTGAGGCTTATTTAGAAAGATTGAGTAGGAGAGGAGGTGCAGAAGGGTGGGTAAAACTTCTGACTGCATCACCTATTACCATGGTTATTGTCCTTACGATTATAACAGGACTTATTGGAATGAACGCTCCATTGTTATTAGAAAACATGCGCGGAGATATGGAATTGTATCTACCCCCTAACGACCCTACAACTAATGACATAAAGGAAGTAAGGAGCGACTTTTCTGCTGATGCGATTATAGTCTATGTAGAACTTCCAAAGGAATCTAAAAGGAACATTACTGACTATGAGGTTCTGCTCGAGATGTCTCATGTAGAAGGGGACGATTTCTACAACGACCCTGCAGACGTAATGGATTGGAACAGAGATGGTACCGGAGAGGGGGATGGTGTCATATCTGTCCTTTCTATAGCAAGTGTAATAAAAATGCTGAATGTAACTGCATCTAACATAGCAAACGCAACAGGAATACAAACAGAAGAAGTAGTTGGTAATTATGCAATTCCCGAAGACCAGAATAGGATTGATATGTTTGTAGAAGAGATTGCAAAGAGTGGTGGACTTGACCTTTTTGTAAGAGATTTAGATGGTGACGGAATATTTGATACCGCTGCAATCATGATAATGTTGTCTTCGAAACATATAGGACCTAAGGAAATACCTGCAATGGTAGAAAAGACGAATAAGATAATAAAAAAGACTGCAAAGTTAACAAAGATGACTAATACAGGTCCTACAACTGCAATTCAGGTAATACAGGACAGAACCATCGAGGAATTCTTTAGAGTAGTCCCTCTTGTGGTAATTGCATTAATGATTACTTTATTTGTATTTCATAGGACCTGGAAAGTTTGGTTTGTTGCGCTCACGCCTGTAACATACGCGATGGTGATAGATTTCGGCTTGGTTGGTATATTTAGAGATTACCTATACATATCGCCGCAGATAATCCTAGTTGCACCTGTATTGCTTGCTCTTGGAGTATCTTATGGATTATATATCTCAAATCGATTTGTAGAAGAGAAGAAAGGTACTCCTGCAGATAGAGTAGAAAGGGCAATAAAATCGCAATTCTGGCCAATCCTATTATCAGCAGCAACGACAGGTATAGGATTTGCATCTTTAATGGTGGGGACGTTACCACCCATAGCCACGATTGGACTTGCTCTTACAGTTGGAATAATGTTAACTTTTGTCCTAACTATATTGCTTGCGCCATCAATAGTATTGCTTGTAAACTATGAAAAGAAACGAACGTTTAAGAATTGGGACGACTTTGCAGTAACACCACTTACACACAGAAAAAAGATTATTCTTGCAACACTTGCAGTTACACTTCTTTCAGTTGCATACTGTGCGCCACTTGTTAAGTTCAATGCAGACTATCTTGCCATGGCGCCACAGGACGAGCCTGCGATTGTAAAGATGCGGGAATATTCTGATAAATTCGAGGCAGGTCAACTTGGAATGGTCATCGTGCGTACACAGAATTTAAAAGACCCTAACTCGGGCGCGGCAACCATGAGAATAATGAATCATACCCAAACTTATATCAACGAAGTTCCAAGAACTATGGGATTTTCCATAATAGACATTATGAAAATGGTAAAGTTCCAAGGTGCGAACATAAACGAAACGCCAATACCTGGTGTGCTCATTCCTAAACTTGTGGGAAAAAGTTTCTATGATATAATACAGAGTTCTATACCTAACGAACTTAAGGCTTGGATGATTGACCTTTTCTTTGATTCTCTTCCTGTCGAGTTAAGAAAGGTTCTTGTTAAGGACGATTTTACAAAGACTTTGGTTTACATAATAATGCCCATGATGTCTATAGAAGAGACCCGAGCCGCTGTTAACGAAGTAAATTATATAATAGAATCTTATGGGAAAGGTATTCCAGGTGGCTCGTTCTCGCATCTTACTGGTATTGCAGCAATACAACTTGCTGTAAATGATTTGATGATACAAGGGCAGATAATTAGCCTTGCGCTGTGCTTGTTTTTAACCTGGTGTGTGCTTGCAGTTATATTCAGGTCTGTTAAATTTGCAACTATAACTATTCTACCTGTAACTCTTGTAGTTTCCTGGGAACCACTAACTCTATTTGTTCTTGACATTGCGCTTTCTGTGATTACGGTAATGATTGGTTCTATTGCGATTGGCACAGGTGTAGATTTTTCCATACAAATGTCGCAGAGATTTAAGCAAGATGGCGAAACCTTAACTTCGTTGAAAGATGCGGTAGCGGGATGCGGTATATCTTTTGTAGAAGCAACAACTACGATGGTAGTAGGTCTTATGATGGTCCTTGTGGTGCCTATAGATTCAGTGCAGGAATTTGTGGTCATGATTATGCTTTTACTAATATATTCGATGTTCTTTGCGTTGATACTACTACCTGCGATAATCACTGTATGCTGGAATATTGGTATGTTCACAAAGAAAAAGAGGGTGTTAGTTGAACAAGATGAATGGTTACTTGAAAAATTTGCTATAGTAGAAGCAAGGCTTGAATATCTCGAGAAAAGAAAGAAAATTGCACAACATGAGAATGTAATTGAGCAAGTGCAGTGATAAGGTGTGGAAATGGTAAGCGGGCTTGGAAAAGTCTGGTCCTTTGCAAAAAGGATAGATAGACGGATTGACGAAACTTTAAACAAATACTTTGAAGCCCCTACAAGGAGAGAATATAGTTTAACTTCGAGAATTTCGAGGTATAAGAGAACAGCAGGCGCAACAATTAAAGGACTTGATGGGTTCGGTGAGGCATATTTAGAAAGAATCACTGGGAAATCAGGTGAAGGGATATCAGGCACGAGATTATTAACCTCCAAGCCACTTCTTATTCTTATCATAGTAACTTTGATTGCTGGTAGTATAGGTAGTCAGACGCCTTTGATGCTCCAAAGCATAAGAGGCGATTTAGAGATATATCTGCCGCCAGATGACCCTTCAACAACAGACCTTAAAGAAGTAAGAGAAGATTTTTCCACAGATGCTATGATTATATATGTAGAACTTCCGAAAGATTCGCATAGGAATATAACTGACTATGAGGTCTTGCTTGAAATATCACATGTTGAAGGTGATGATAACTATAACGACCCTGACAATGTTTTAGACTGGAATAGAGACGGTACTGGAGAAGGGGATGGGGTAATTACAGTTCTTTCTATTGCCTCGATAATAAAAGTGTTACATCAGACTGCATCAAACATAGCAAATGCGACTTTACCTGATGACACGGTTCCGCCTTCAGAATATATCATTCCCGAAGACCAAGAAACAATCGATAGTTACGTTGAACAGTTAAACAAAGGTGGTGCGCTCTCCTCGCTTGTTAAAGATGATAATGGAGATGGTATATTCGATACTGCAGTTATAATGATAATGCTTTCTGCAAAATATGTAACCTACAAAGATGTGCCTAAGATGGTTGAAAAAGTGAATAACGTTATAAAAAAGAATGCAAAATTAACAAAGATGACTAACACGGGACCAACGACCATGATGAACAGCATGCAAAAGAGAAGTGTTGCAGAATTTACAAAAGTTATTCCTTTTGTGATTGCTGCGCTCATGATTACTCTTTACTATTTCCATAGGAGTTGGAAAGTCTGGTTTGTGGCGCTTATGCCTGTAACCTATGCTCTTCTGATAACCTTCGGCTTGGTGGGTATCCTTAGAGAACATTTTGTGATTGCAACTCAGGTTGTGCTTTCTGCACCTATTCTTCTTGCGTTAGGTGTATCTTATGGATTGTACATTTCGAACAGATTTAACGAATTGAAAAAAGGTTCTGTAAGGGATAGGGTAGAGGAAGCAATAAGGAGCCAATTCTGGGCAATTGCCCTTTCTGCAGTAACGACAGGGATTGGTTTTGCATCCTTAATGATAGGCACGCTTCCGCCTATTGCAACTCTTGGTTTTGTCCTTACATTGGGGATTATGTTGACTTTCGTTTTGACTATAATAATGGTACCTTCGATAATACTTCTTATAGGGTATAAGAAGAATGCAAAGTTTTCGAATTGGGAATCTTTTTCGACAACGCCACTTTCGCATAGAAAAAAGATAATTCTTACCGCACTTGCAATAACGATGGTTTCAGTCGTTTGGTGCATGCCGCTTGTTAAGTTCAATGCGGACTATCTTGCCATGGCGCCACAAGATGAGCCTGCAGTAATTAAAATGAACGAATATTCAAAGAAGTTTGGCGGCGGGCAACTTGGCATGGTCATTGTGCGCGTGGAAAACCTGAAAGACCCAAACTCAGGTAGTGCAACATTAAGAATAATGAACCAGACGCAGACATATATGCAAGAAGTGCCGAATACAAAAAGTATATCGATTGTCGATATAATGAAAGCAATTGCCATAAAAGGAGAATATCTCGAAAAAGCGCCAATATCTGATGATTTAAAGGATGCTCTTATAGAACGGTTAGTTGGAAAGAGTTTCTACGATGCAATTCAAAGTTCAATTCCGAACGTCCTTAAGGCTTGGTTGATTAATGTGTTATTCGATTCTATACCTGTGGAATTAAGAAGCATGCTTGTCAAATATGATTACTCAAAAGCGTTGATATACATTCTGATGCCCATGATGGATATAGAACATACCCGTGCGGCTGTAAATGAACTGAATTACATAATAGACGCGTATGGAAAGGGAATTCCAGGGGGTTCGATGTCGCATATTGCAGGGACTGCGACTATGCAAATAAAAGTAAATGATTTGATGGTAAGTGGTCAGATAACAAGTTTAGCGGTGTGTCTTTTCTTATCTTGGCTTACGCTTGCAGTTGTATTCAGGTCCTTAAAATTAGCAGCAGTAACTTGTATCCCTGTATCGATTGTAGTCTCTTGGGAACCTTTGACCCTAGTCGGCTTGGACATCGCGTTATCATTAATAACGGTAATGATTGGTTCTATTGCGATAGGGACAGGTGTTGACTTTTCAATTCAGATAACACAGCGTTTCAGAGCAGAGGGCGAAAATCTAACTGCGCTAAAGGATGCGGTATCAAATTGTGGCATATCATTTGTGGAAGCAACATCTACAATGGTCATGGGTTTTTCAATGCTCCTTCTTATACCAATTGCTTCAATTAAAGAGTTTGTTATAATGTTTATTTTATTGTTAATATTCTCTGCATGTGTGGCAATGCTTGTTCTTCCTGCAGTATATACGGTAATGTATAACATGGGCGCATTTGTAAAGAAAAGAAGAGTTCTTTACGAAGATGATGCATGGGTTAATGAATGGTTTGCTATGGTCGATACAAGATTAAAAGAACTCGAACTTGAAGCCGAACTTGAGGATAGGGAGTTAGAAGGTAAGACAACCGAAGTATCCACTTAATTTTATTTACTTAATTTTCTTGCTCTACAACTTAATTTTGTTAATTTAATTTGTCTTTTTATTATCTTTTATTTATCGATTCTTACGCCCCAGAAGCCTATTATACATGCAATGTATCCGAGGACAGCAGCAACCATTCTTGCAAGATACCAGAACGAAACATTTGCCTTAAGCATGTCGAAAAACTTGTAATTACTCCATAATGAACCGTGTTTCATGGTCAGTTGTTTTCTGCCGAAACCGTTCCAGAACGCCTGCTTAAAGAACCCGACCATGGTATCGCGTGCACGATGATAGATAATTGCCTTCTCGTTGTAAACGAGTCTATATCCTGCAAGGAGCGCACGGTAGTTCAAATCTATGTCTTCTGCGGTCCTAAAAGTAGGGTCAAAACCTTTGATTTCTTTGAAAACATCTGTCATGTATGCAAGGTTGCAACTTGGCCATGTTACATCTTTTCCACGATGGAAAAGTTCCACACGGGCAAGTTCCACGAATGGAAGATATCCTAATTGTATTGTTTTACCTGCAACTATATGTGCTTCACGCATGCCGTTCCTAATCTCTTTTAACCAGAACGGGTTTGCTATGCAATCTCCATCTGTGAATGCAACTACTTCTCCCTTTGCCTGTTCTACGCCATAGTTTCTAGATTCTCCTCTTTTTCCACCACGAATCAGAAGTTTAACTGTATCGTATTTTTTTTCATATTCACGCACAATTTCCTGAGTTTTATCAGTTGAGCCTGAATCTACTATAATGATTTCAAAAGGGGGTTCTTGGATGACAAGAGAATCAAGGAGGTCTGCAATGTGCCTACCTTCATTTCTTACTGTAACGATAACTGAAATCATCATCTTTTGCACACCAACTTACTCACCAAATCTCTCTCGTCGTATTAAAACTTTTTTTATATCCACTTTTGATATCTAATTTTATATCCTATCGTTATGCGAGGATTTTCCAGATGATTTTCCGATACTTTTTCTCGCAATTTCTTTCTCAAAGTTTCTTACAAACTCCTCCTGTTCCTCTGTTTCTACGAAACATTCATTTATTCTGCGCAAATGAAGGAATGCCTCATCAGAACTCAATCCTTGATAGACTAAATATACAGCAAGCATAGTCCCTGTTCGACCACAACCTGCATAACAATGGACAAGAACTTTTCCGCCTTTCGATTTTATCTCTTCAACAAAAGAAACAAACTTTTTAGCATCCTCAATAGTAGGAACAGAAAAATCGACGATTGGGATATGGAGATAGGTTATTTCATCTGGGATAAATAACAAAGGGCTTTCGGTAAGAGTTACCACTGCGGTTATTTTAAGTGTACGAAAATGGGGAATATCCTCTGGGCTTGGACGGGCAGAACTGCAAATCCAATCATTTATATTCGTAAAATTTCTCAACATGCACTCCCCTCGGTCTTCGAACTTCAATCTTTAAACTTTGTTAGACATCCATAGAGAGACGGTATATTATATGATTGTATATTATATCATTGTGTGTTATATCATCGACGATTCTACTATTCAATCGAGTTAGAGCACGGAAAATTAACACGGAAAATTAATAGATAAGTATAAATCAACCAAGCCAAATATATGAGCAAGTGTATGATTAATATCTAAGAGGAGTGGTTATGATGCGAGGAAATTTATTGCATGTGTGTACTGTGTTGTTGATTGCCATAATGTTTGTGGTTCCGAGCGCGGAATCTACTGCGCCTGGTACTTGGAAAGAAGGGCAAGAGAAGGAGATTACAGGACATACATTTAAGGAAGAATACTGGGGTGCGGAGATTGTAAATAATACAGGGAATGGGACTATAACGATGTGCGTGAACTATGTAAATTGTTGGAACCTGCAGGCATTTCTTGTTGCCTTGAAAACATACGAGAAAGATAGCAAAGTCTCGACGCTTCCATTCCAGTTTTTTGGAATGCATTATTATACTGCAAAAGGTGAGGAAGTGTTTTTAGGTGCGGTACTTGCATTTCTGCTTGCATATAATGATACCTACAATGGGAGCAACGGAATGCCCGACCCTGGGAACGAACCTATGTATTATATAATACCATTTGGAGTTGGCGATTTGATTAACAATTCTGAATATATTCCAGAAGTTGAGCAGATAGTTCCGCAAAAACTTGGAGAGGGGCATTACAAATTTGGCATGAGATACAAGAATCTGTATGCGAAGATAATAGATGCGAACAATCCGCTTGGTTTTCTATTATCGAGTGCGTTTCCTTTATACATTGCAAAATTCTCAGAACTTACAGTAACCTACGAGATTAAGATGGATAGAAAAACAGGGATTGCCACTGCGGAAACATATTATACGATTGGACAAGTAACAAAACTTTGGCTTTTTGGCGTGCAGGTTGACCCATCGTTGTTAAATGCATCTATGGGGATTGCTGCGGTTCATTATATTGCGATGTTTACTTCGCTATATACAGTTACGGGCTCTGAAACGAATACGACGATAAATACAGGTATAACAAAGATGGTAGATGAAAATTTAACTATAAATGTAGGGAACAAGAATGACAGGGCGCTTGAGATAGGATATCGAGGCACATACGATTTGATAAACGAAACTACGAATACAAAAGTAGAGGAGAATAAACCTGCGTATAATTTACTTGTAAGGTCGTCCTTGTCAGATATAATTCTTGTAGGTTGGCAGGCATCACTTTCGATGGATATAATGTGCATATTTGCATACGCCTTATCGAAGGATATACAGGCAAGATACACGAGCCCGGCAGACCTTCAAGCAAAAGGGAGTGAAAGTTTCAAAGGGACTACATTATGGTATGCAGTTGCATTTCCTGGATTTAGAGGATTAAGAGTAGAACATGACCCTGTATATACGATGTATTTCTCACCTGGGGGAAAGGCAACAATTCCGAAAAAAGGGGTATGTAATACAATAATAGTAGGTGTGGGTATCATCGGCTTGGGTGCAGTTCCTGCGATTTTATTCAGACGCAGGGAAGAATAATTTTTTAAAATTCTCTTTTTTCTTATCTTTATACTTCATAATAAGGATATTGAAACTAAAAAAGTGTGCCACAAGGCATATATAATGGGTAGCAAATAAAGGAAGTAAGGGCATGTATGTCTGACTGTATGTTTTGGAAGATACATGCAAGGGAAGGTGTAAAAATGAAAGGAAAGATGTTGAGAATTTTGGTAATGAGTGTGATAGTTGGCATGGTGTTAGTGAGTTTTGTGGGAATTGTGGGGAATGCAGATGCAAAGATAAACGAAGATTATCCAGTTGCGAATACTGCATCCGACGAGAGGAATCCTGATATCGCAGTTGCACCGAATGGAGCTATATATGTTGCATATTCTGTGCCTGGAGCGACCGATGATTCCATATACATAAAAAGGTCAAGAGATTACGGCGCAACTTTTGAGGAGATTGGGTATATAACAGTTAGTGGAGATGTCAGTCCAGTAAGGATTGCTACAGATAGTCAAAACAATCTCTATCTTACCTTTGGACAAGAAGATTCTGGGTCTATCTATCTTTGGTTATGGAAATATGATGCTCAAACAGGGCAAGGCACGCCAAAATATAATCGTGATAACGGAATAGTGATAAATTCTTACCCTGATATTGCAATTACAAAAATTGGGAGTACAGAATATATAATCGTTACATATGTAATTGCAAATGGCCCTAATTATGATATAAAAACTCGTATTTCGACAGATGGGGGCAGCAATTTTGCTGAGAAAACTCTCTATTCTTCAATCTCATACAATACTGAGAAAAAGGTGATAAGAACTGCACTTACAAACAATGGACAGTATCCCTATCTTGCAGTGGGATATGTGGGATATGTTACATCAACAAATTGTCCAGGTGTAATTGTGGGTTCGTATCAAAGCGATGCATGGGCTATACTTTCAGCTCAGATATTTACCGATTCTACAACAGTTGGAAATTATGTACCTGTAGCATATGGAGGAGATGGGAGAGCCTATGCAATTTATGCTACTCATCCTGATACTAAATATAACTTGGTTCTAAGGACTGGCTATGGTAGTTCCTGGAGCGACCCTACGACTGTAGTAATCGAAGATTTAGATATATCTAATTTCGACATAAATGCAAGCAGGAGCAATGTATATTTGGCTTGGGAATATGGCAGCAATATATCTTATAAAATCTCTACGAATTATGGCGACTCTTTCGATGATAAGAGACTTTTAAATCGCGATTATTCGGGTAGGGCTCAGGTAAATCCTGCGATATGTTCTTTGGGCAATACAGTATATGCAGTCTGGGAGGATATTTCTGGTAGTACTGGGGATATTATGATGAGGCTTATTCCGGGACCTGGGAGTGGTTCTCAATATCATGGCGCAGCTATAACTAAGATAGCAGATAAGGACGGTAACCCAATAGACTTCCCTGAATTTACCGTAACCGACATGTGCTATCGAGACCACTATTTGGTCATGGTTGGAAACCATGTAAAAGATACTACTACATATTATGATTTTGTGGCGCTAGACCTCTACAATAATAGACTTCTTCTTCACATTAAGAGTTCTACTGACATATATAATTCAGTAACAATTGTAGATAATACAGCGATAATCGTTGGTAAATCTGGAAGCAATAGTGCAATTTGGACTTGCTCTTTACCACCAGGGGATAATGATCCACAATCACTTACTAATGGTTGGGTTGCTGGTTATACCGAGTTCACAAAGGTATATTATGCTCCTGGTAAAGATTGCTTTATATTGGGTGCGTTAGAACCGAATACGATAATTTCAGTAAATAAAAATAATTATGACAAAACCATCAATAATATAGAGAGCGAGGAGGTGACGGCGATCTGCGATGTAGGGACAAATAGTGAGTATTATTACATATTTACCTTCAATAGCCAGGACAATAACAATAAGATATATATCACCACTGGAGACTTAGATAACTATGGAGACCCGGAATACATACAATCACCCACGAGCAACACCATATCTGGAATTAAAATAAACGATGCGGCGGGTTATCCTGCTCTTATAAGCGAAGGGAGCAGCCAATATTATAGAACCTATCTTGCCACAGATACTGGGATATACAAATTAACCACAGAGGTAGATCATGACATCGTAGGAACTGAGGAATTAGATGTAGACGGAGATAACGACGCAGATGTGTTCCATTATAAGTCCATCGATTATTATCACGGTGCAGGTAAAATGGTAGCAGTAGGAGGAGCGGACTTAGATGGAATTACTGGCGATGAATGTGGAGTCGCGGTTATACTCTCGAATCCAGAGGGGGACACCCCGATTACAGAGTTTTTTGAGGTACGACCACACCAGGGTGGATATCGTGCTGTTGCAATGAAAGATGATGGGAGCATGTTTTTGGGTGGCTCATACGAGATTATAGACTACGATTACTACGGCTTGGATACCTTAAATCTTAACGTGCAGAATGTTCCACCGATTGCAAGAAATTTCAGAGTCGATTATGCTTCTGTTCCTTATAACGACGCGAGAGCACATGCACAACTTACACCTGACGGTTCCAACCCGGTTGCTATTTGGATTGATGTAACCGACCCGAACAGTAGAGATGAGATAACTGAAGTAACGCTTCAGGCTTGGCATGACGGCGAATATGGCTCAATAACTTGGCCTGATAGCCCAAGTGATGCAAACGGCGTCGTTAATATAACCTACAATGTTCCAAACGACCAATTTACACTTAACTATCCCAAGACAGGCGAAGTAACGCTCGGCTTGGGTTCCGCGACTCCAGTGGATGAAACTACCTTGAGAATAAAGTTTGTCTTCACACCGTGCAAGCAGGCAAGATACGGCGTGAATGGTAGTGCAACATCTGGCGACGATGAATGCACCTGGAATGTGAGATTTGAATGCAACGATACAACTAACAATATTACAGAACATGGCGATTGGGAATTTGGATACGTGAAAGTAACATCTTTGAGTGGTGTAGAAACAGCAAATGCAGGCACGATTGTACCTGGTGAAGGTTGGTCAAGTTATGGCGACACAAATACCTTAACAATAACTTGGTCTTCGAATTGGAAATATAAAGTCTCAGTCGCAATGACTTCTTCCCTATATCATGCAGGACCCCCATCTGATACTATACCCGCGGATAATGTCCTTGTTTATGAACCTCATGTATTTACTTCAGGATATGTTCCAAATCAATTCTCGAATACCGACAACGACCCGCAAGTCGACAATTACTATGGTTTCGACCATGGGAATCCAGTTTACTGGTATGGTTCAAGCACTACCCATGCTAATCCCCCTACTACAGGGTATGAACAATCTTTCCAAACACACTTTAGAGTCTATGTCACATATGGCACACTTGCAGGCAGTTATACAGCAAATCTAGCATATGTGGTAGATATCGCATAAACTCTCTTTCTTTTTTTATTTTTGAACCTTTTTTATTTAACGATTGATTTTACTTCTACCAAAACCTTTATATGAAAATATGCGTTACAGTGAAAAGGAGGGTTAGAATGCTCCAAGAGGTCTCTGAACTAATCGGTCTTCAGGTATATACAAGCAAAGGCGTTTTTCTTGGTAATATAAATAATGTCATCATGGATATCTCAAACAGCTGCATAGATGGGATATATATCGCAGAAACAAATCCTTTGCTCGTCGAAGACTCACGTGCTGTTGCAGTCCCTTTCAGATGGATTCAGGCAATAGGTGATATCGTAATTCTTAGATACTTCCCAAATAGGGTTTCTATAAAGAAAGAGACGCCACACGAAAAAGTCATACCTCAGGAATCTTAGTCTTCCAAATTTTTTTAATTTTTTAAAAATATAAATATATAATAGTCTTTAGTCTAAGATTCTCCAAGCCAAAAATACACGATAATTTTAAGTAGGCAAAAATACATAAATGATTGCATGCATGCTTACAGATGCATAAAGAAAAAAATTATTTTTGTTCTTTTTACGATATTATTATCTCTAGCATCCGCAGGGTGCTTAGGACCTGGCGAGACGAAGAACCAAACACCAAAGGCAATCCTGGATGCAGAACCTGAAGTTAATGCAGGCGCCGAACTAAATTTTTCAGCCGAAGGCTCTTATGATAACGATGGAAAGATTGTTCTGTATCATTGGGATTTCGGAGATGGTGAGAGTGCATTTGGAAGAGTTGTTCGGCATGTGTATAAAAAAGGTGGAAATTACACTGTAACACTCACTGTTACAGATGACAAAGGGGGAAAAGGGATTTCTAAATATAATATACATGTGAACGAACTCCCTGTTGCGGTTATGAGAATCGAAAAGACGAAAGCAAAAATAGACGAAGAGGTAGATTTTAGAAGTATCGGAAGTTACGACCCTGATGGGTATATTCGTGAATATATTTGGGATTTTGGCGACGGGACAAATGGCAGTGGTGCAAGATGTAAGCATGCATATAGAAATGTGGGTGAATACATAGTAACCCTTACGGTAATCGACGATAACGGAGGTAGAGCATCTGATGTAAAAACCATTGAAATTGTCTTAAGAGAATATAACATAACCTGGAAAGAAGATATGAAAAGTATAGAATATTCGAATACGACACTCGAAGGAATGAGCAACTATGTAGAGTACATGGCAGATATTCTTAACATCACAAAGGTAGTCTTTAGGCTAACCTGGTCTGATGATATTCATCCATTCCAGACTGAGAACGACCTTTTCGAACTTAATGCAACATCTCCAGATGGTGTTACGAAATCTTCAAGTAGCATGGAGGGTAAAATCGAAATTACATTCGAAATAACAACCAAGCCTGAGACTTTCAAAATATTTGCGCGTTCTTGCGAGGAAGCCTGCAAAATTGTAGGTGATGCGTTTATGAGCGAACTAGGCTTGGGCAAATGGCTTGGAAAGGTCTCTGCATTAGAATGCGGAGACGGATTTACACAAATCGGGTTTATGAGAGATACAAAGAATAGTTGGGAACTTACTATAGAATGCTATTATTACAAGATAGTTCCAGTTGAGATTTAATGAACGGGCATCTTTTGTATTTTGTATTAAGAATTTTTGTAGTATTTGTAATACGAGATAAGAACTAAATTATTTTACCTGAAGAGATATTAAGTATCGTGAAAGTCTATTTCGAATCTTACGGATGCACTTTAAACTTTGGCGAAACTCGAATGATGAAAGAGATTACTCTATCTAGCGGACATGAAATCGTAGAAAGACCTATACAATCTGATGTCATCGTTATAGTAACATGTACGGTTGTTTCACATACAGAATCCATGATAGTGCGAAGGATAAGGGAATTGTTGAAATTGCACAGACCAATAGTTGTAGGAGGATGTATGGCGTCTGCGCAGCCTAAACTTCTCGAGTCTATATCTGATAAATTAATTCTTCTTCCCCCACATGAAATAAAAGATATTGCAAAAAAGTTCGATGAAATTATAAAGGATAAAATAAGGACAGATAACGAAGTAAAAGTAGAGGGAAAAAGAACGAATTGTGATAAAAAAAGAGAGAAAAGGACGAAAAAGTGCGTAATGCAAAAAGTAGAATTAGTAGAATTGCAAAATGTAGAATTCCAGGATATAGAGCCGCATAAGCATTCCGAGGATTCTCTTGATTCTTTCGATGCAATTATTCCAATATGTAATGGCTGCAATGGAGAATGTACATACTGTATAACAAGGCTTGCAAGAGGTAAACTGCGTTCTTATCCATTCGATATAATTGTGGAACAGGCAAGAAATGCGCTTGCAAGAGGTCAGAAAGAATTGCGACTGACTGCACAAGACACCGCAGCTTATGGTCTTGACCTTGAGACAGGTATCAGATTACCCGAACTTGTGAAAGCAATCTCTCATCTCGGCGGAAATGATTATCGTATAAGGCTTGGAATGATGAATCCCAATACTGCAACAGAAATTATAGATGGGCTAATCGATGTCTATAAAGAAGAGAATGTGTATAAGTTTGCACATATTCCGGTGCAATCAGGAGATGATGAGATTCTGAAAATGATGGGAAGGAGATATACCTCATACGAATACAGGAGCCTAATTTCAAGATTGAGAGATGCGCATCCTGAACTTTCCTTATCTACAGATGTGATAGCGGGTTTCCCGGGCGAGACAGAAACTCAATTTGAGAATACATGCAAGTTAATTGAAGAAGTAAAACCTGACATTATAAACATAAAAGGTTTTTCGCCGAGAGCAGGGACCAAAGCCGCGTTACTTCCTCGATTACACAAAGATATCATTAAAAGTAGAACAAAGGTTCTTACTGAGATAAGGAACAGAATTTCTTATGAGAAATATAAAGGTATGATTGGAAGAAAAGTGCGTGCTTTTGTTGTAGAACATGGAAAAAGGAAAGATACGAGGATGTGCAGAACTGATAACTACATTATGGTAGTAGTAAAAGGCGAATATGATCTTGGGGATTTTGTAGATGTAGAGATAACAGATGCGACGCATTGGTATCTAACGGGGAGGGTATTATAACTGGTGATATATCAGAAGAATACAATTCAGGGACTGCGATAGGGCTAATTGGTATAGTGTTAGCAATCTTTGCGTTATTTCCTACATGGTATTATGTCCAAGCCGAGGTGTCTGCGGGCGAATATGCAACCGATGGATATGTAGATATTGTGGTTATAGATGGATGGAGAGGTGTGCAGGTTTACGATATAAAATCTGGTGGAGGTACGGTAAGTTTAGCATCATGGTGTATACCTATAGGTGTGTTTGCTCTTATAGGATTTCTTTGGAGCGCCGTGAGTATTCTTCGTTCAAAAAGGTCATCTACAAGGAGTAGTATGTTTTTTAGAGGTAGCATAATTACGATATTGCCATTAATTGCGATAATTGGGATTGTTGTTCTTCTGCCACATCTTCTTCCAGAGAATGCGAGCGATGCAGTCGTAGGGATACTTGAAAAAATGGCGTCGAGCCCATTAGGTGGTGAAGCAAGCGAAACATATGGTGATTATCTCGATGTGAAGATGCGTTGGGGCTTGGGTTACGGCTCAATCATGCTTATTGCATCCTCGGCAATACAATTTTTAGGTGGTATATTAGAACGAAGGGTTGAGTGAATGGTTGATAAACGAGAAAGTTACTTTATTTTATCTTATCTATCGATTAATCATGCACTTACGCATGCTGCCTTGATTGCGATTGCTCCTTTGCTACCTTTTATTATAGAATCCGGGCTTGATATTTCGATTGATAGAGGATTGCTCTTTGCGGGTATTTCACTATTATCCTACGGCTTGGGCTCTATCCCGGCAGGGTATCTTGCAGACAGAGCAGGTAACTTTAAGGTCATCCTTTTAGGTGTTTGTTTAACTACTTTTTCATGTTTGGGTCTGTATTTTTCGTCAACACAGAACGAGATACTTTTATATCTTACGATACTCGGATTTGCGTCGGCATTATACCATCCGCCAGGCTTATCTTTGTTATCACAGTCATACAAGATAGGCAGAGGTAGTGCAATGGGTATTCATGGTGCGGTTGGAAACTTTGGACAGATACTTACACCGATAATAGCAGTTTTGCTTGCACAAGTCTATTTCTGGCAGGCATTTTATCTACTTTTAGCAATCTTTGCATTTTTCCTAACTATTGGGGCAGTATTTTTTATTATGAGAAAAACAGAAGAAAGGATAGATGAAGACATATCAGATAAAAAAGAAAAAAAGACTGAGAATTTAGAAAATAAAAATTTAGAATATAAAAACAAAGCAAAAGGGATTTTTACGAATACCTTAGCAAACATAATGCTTTTGCTTGCATTCACAAGTTTGTACTATCAGGGGACGATATACATCCTACCTACATATATAGTGAATGTTCTTCATGCGTCCAAGGAGACGAGCGGATACTTAACTTCGTTGCTTCTAGGTGCGGGTGCGATAGGTTCTATAATAGGTGGAAAACTTGAAGAGAAATTTGGAATAAAGAGACCACTCTGTATTCTTACGGCGATTGCATTATTTTCATTCATTCCCATTACGTTACATTCTTTTGAGTTTCTGACCTTAGGCTTGGTCGCTCTTGGCTTTGCTTTCTTTTCAACACAGCCTTTGACAAATTCACTTATTGCAGAAGTTTCAGAAAAGGACGTCAGAGGTTTCTATTATGGAGTAACCTTTCTAACAAGGGACGGGCTTGGAATTATTCCCTTGATTATCATGGGCTCTGTCATAACTTCGTTTGGGCTTGGAGCTGCAATCTATGTTTCACTCGTATTTGCAATCTTTGCTCTTGTATCTACTTTCTTTATTTCAGAGAAAGTTTAGAGAATAGAGAAGTGTTTAGAAGATTTGAGGTTTTAAATGAAAGAAAAAAGAAAAAAATAAAGAAAACCGAAATAAAAGAGGAAATAGACGATAATAAAGATAATAAATAGGATATAAAAAGATGATATTAAATAAAGATAATAACCTACAATCCGCCTCTTTTCAGTTTTGGTTTTGATTTTGGAATAGAAAATTCAATCTTGGTTTCGATTTCGTTCTTTGCACTTGTTGCGAGGTTTAATGCTCTTCTTGTGTTGTTCTTGCCGAGCGAAATCTTTGCCTGCTGGATTAGTGCTTCAATATCTGAAAAATCAGCATTCTCGTCGTATTGTCTGGCATATTGTAGTGCATCTTCTGCGTCTCTTATTGCGATAGTTGCAGATTCACGTTCGCTGATTAACTGTTCTGTTGAAGATACAACATCTTCGGTATCCTCGGGTTCTTGTGTTCTTGTTCCAAGAAAGAGTGGTATTGCAATCAATAATATGCATACGATAATGGCTGCAAGAACAAATGGAGAACATGCAGATTCTTTTTCACTTATAAGGACAGATTCTGATAAAGCATCTTTTGCGCCATCATCATCGAATATTCTTACCCTTATGTTATAAACGCCGGCTTTTTCAAAGATATGAGATTGCATATTTGTATTTGTTGTCTCTAGATCGAGTAGACCATCGCCGTTAAAATCCCATTCTACACGCACGATTCTGCCATCTATATCTTCGCAAACGAGCGATATATCTACAGGTTCGCCTGCAATCCCATTTGATACTCTTATCTGCTCAAGTTTAGGCGCACGATTTTGCACATTCACACTTACCGAGGTAGTATCTATAGCACCGTCTCTATCACGCACACTTAATTTAACTAAATATGTCCTTGTGCCATCAGAAAATGAATGTGTAACAGAAGATTGAGAAATCCAATCTGTTTCAGTGCCATCGCCAAAATCGAACTTGTACAGAATATCCAAGCCGTCAGGGTCATATGACTTAGATGCGGTAAATGTAACATTTTCATAAGTTAGGAACATGCCAGTAGGAATATTCAAAATTGCGATAGGAGGGGTATTTTCTACTGTTATTGGTATGTATAATTCAGAGAACGAGCCGTCGTCGTCCAAAACTCGCAAGATAACTAAGTAAGTTCCTTTTGTTGAATAAAAATGCGTACACTTTACGCCGTAACTCATGGTTCCGTCTCGCCATTCCCAGGTATAATTAACTATAGAGCCATCAGTATCGTATGAGTTCGAGGCGTCGAATTCAACAACCTGATATGTCCTTGAGTTCTGTGGATAAACCGCCTGAGGGAATGGAGGTGTGTTCAATATTTCGATAGTATGAATACAGAATGAAACTTTTCCAGTAGCATCTAAAGCAGTAAGTTTTACATTATAAAAACCATCTTGAGAATAGGCATGGACCGCGGTTTCTCCTATACCAAAAGTGCCATCGCCAAAATCCCAGATTAACAACACAACGTCATCTTGTGCATCAGTAACCAAAGAGGTGAAATTCACATTCTCCTTTGTATAGAATACATAATCGTTATGAGCATTATGCTCTGCGACTTCGATTATAAAATCAACAATAGGTGGAGACGAGACATCTTTGACAAGGACAACAAATTGAGCCTTTGCGCTAGAATACCCATCGAAGGCAGTCAAATTTACAATCTCGTGGTGTATGCCAAAGGGATAAGTTAGTGTAAGCACCAAGCCGGAAACTTGAATGTAAGGACTTGAAGTGGAGATTGCAATCTCTGCAAGCGAATTATCTTCGTCTGTAATAAAATTCGAAAGGTCGAGAACCTTTGGTACCTCTGGAATACATTCTATTGTGGGAATCTGAGAGAACTGAGGTGCATCGTTTCTTGGCATTACAGTAACTGTAATGGTTTGCGAGACTACATTCTCACCATCAGAAACATAGATGGTTACGTTTTCAGATATAGGAACAGAATATTTGAATGTGAGGACCTTTCCATTTACAAGGATGTAAGGACTTGAAGTCGAGACAGTGATTTTTTCCAAGGTGTCGTCTATGTCTGTAATATAATTAGATATGTTTAAACTACTTTCGATATCCTCAAGGACGTTCATATCGTATGGTCGAATGAACTTCGGTGGCGAGTTTTTTACAATTACAACTGCGGTATCCGTAGCTGTATCAACTCCGTCTGTTGCACTAAATTTAACAATAAAAACACCATGTGAGAAATAAACATGTGTGGTATTAACTTCATAAGAGTAAGAGCCATCGCCGAAATCCCAAGTGCAGTTCTGTATGGAATTTGGTGAACTAACCAAGCCTGAGAAGTTCACTATTTCTCCACTTGTGCATATCAAATCAGGACCTGCATTAACAGTTACGTTTCCGTATGTAGTCCCCTCGCATTCTACACGCACAACAAAAAGGGTAACGTATGAGGTAAATAGTGTAAATGTTAGAATGAAAGTTGCAAGGAGCGACAAAGATACGACCGAGCAAGCGCACTTCTTTACGAGCCTCCAAGCCATATGGTTCCTTATGGCTACTATGCTAATAAGTTTTTTGTGCGAATACTCAATCTGCTCTGGATTTTTCTATTATTCAAAATACCATCGGAATAATACATTGGAATATCTTTGTTAAAAACCCTTTTAACGACTATGTAATCAATCGAAACACTTAATAACATTGTAATCTTTCCCTATATAGAGTGTATAGATATAGAATGTATAGAATGCATCTCTTTCGAATAGGCAGGGGTAATAAATTTGCTTAGCGAACTGTTGCATAATATGGCCATTAGACGGTTGACTGCTTTACTTCTTGCATTTATATTCACAGGATTGCAAATTTATAATCCTGTAAACGCAGATACTCTCACTAAGTTTGAGAGTGGCGCAACTGCTATTGTTTCACTTTCGCAAGGTGTTAATAACTCGGTTAACATCTCAATAAATAAACATGCAAACGTTACAATATCGTCGTTAAACATACGTGGTATGCCTGCAACCGAAGGTGGAACCGATTATCCTATATCCCCTGCGCTATACATAGGTAACGCTACCACGCCATCATGGCGATTTGCAGGTCCGGGTTATGGCGCAATGGGATTACAGAATACATTCGAGGACGATTCCAAGTCTTCAAACTACTTTTTTGCAACTGCAGGTGAATCTTCGAAAATAATTAAACTTCCAAAAGGAGAAATCGAATATGCAAACTTCTCTATATCTACTAATAATGACATTTACAATTTCACATTCCAAATAGGCACATCTAAGGTTTGGGAAAGAGCCTCTTTCAGTTTTTCTTCGCCGAAAACGCTAAATGTAGCACCCTCGAATCCTGCCGCACTTGCCGTGGGCGATATCGATGGTAACAACTATGCTGATTTTGTATCAGGCAATGGTTCAGGCTATTTCATTATAGCAAGAAATTACGACGGTGAAATAACAGAAAAAACATCAATCCCTGCTGGGAGCGGGGAAATCACAGGTGTGGCACTGGCAGATGTGAACTCAGACGGCTTGGTAGATATTGTAGGCTCTTGCACAAATGGGAATTTCTATATTTTACGAAATATAGGCGGAGGTGCATTCGATAATGCAGAATCCGTCTATGTGGGTCAGGGCGATTTGAAATGTATAGCAGTAGGAGATATCAATGGCGATACTTATCCTGACCTTTTGGGGGGTTGTTTAAATGGTTCGATTGCAATCTGTTTCAATAACGACCCAAGCCCGGGCAATTTCTCATCGCCCATATTCAATACAACAACACTTACGCCGAATGTAGTTTGGGCTATTGCTCTCGGAAATGTGGAGCCCGAAGGTGATACTGATTTGGATGTTGTTGCAGCAAGCAATAATGGCAATTTCTATGTGCTAAAGAACGCAGATGGCGTGCTATGCGAAGCAGAAGCAGTAATTCCATCAAATCCAGCAGGTATTGAATATATGAGAAGCGTAACACTTGCAGATATAGACCTTGACGGCGATTTAGACATCATAGGAGGAAATAGAGATAAAGGCATATACATATCAACAAATTCAAACGGTTTCTTCATGCCATATACTCTATTGTGCGGCGCAAAAACTACAGGTCAAGTTGTATCTGTGCGCACTGCTGATTTCAACAATGATACGCTTGTGGATATACTTGCAGTTACTTCAGATACACAAGGTGCTAAGATTGAGATTTATTTGAACAATCTAAGCATACCAGGTTCTTTTTCAAAAGGTCTTTCAATTTATCCTGGACAGCCATATATAACATCTTGTGCTATTGCAGATTTTGATTTCGATGGATATGTAGATATCGGTTGTGTAGGTAATAATGCGTTCGTTTGGATGCTAAATAACGCAGGTTCTTTTTCTACAGTCATTTCAGGCTCTGCAGTTGTTTCTGCATTACAAAACGCGCTAAACTCAGCCTCGGCAACAAATGACGCCTATGGAAATCCTATCTGTGGAATCGAACTTCGTGTATCCTCAAGAACGCCAGGAACTTTAACAATCGATTCTTTCTGTATCAAATACAACTATACTGCACAAACAAGTGGTTTCCAGTCTGCACTAAATAATTATCTGCAGGCACATAAGAACGAAGGACCCCGGCTTGGAAATAATAGCGTACCATTCAAATTCACTGCTTCAAGTTCAGGTCGTATTTTTGTTTCAAACCTCAATTTAGTTTTTAGAATCGAAGAGCCGATAATAGCATATATCTCTACACCTCAAGATGGATATTCTGCACTCTCGACTAATCTTACATTGTTTTCAGGATATTCAAATCGAGACCCCGCAGGGTCTGAATTAAACTATACCTGGAAGATGGATGGAATAGCATTTGGTTATGGCTCGAATATATACCAGCGACTTCCACCTGGCGAACATGAAATAACTCTAACAGTAACTAACTTAACAACCGGAGAATCAGATTCAAAGTCGATTAATGTAACGATATCGAAACCACCAGTTCCAAGCCTTAAGATTATTTCGCTAACATCTAATAAAAAGACAGGAATGAAAGATGACAAAATCACATTTACCGTATCTGTTAAGAACTTCGGTGTAGTAGATGCAAAAGGGATTACTGTAAAATTGTTCCTTGGAAATTCAGTAACACCATTTGCTTGGAACGATATTTCAAGTATTAGAGCAGGAGGAAATGTAACTACCTTAATTCAATGGGTAGTAAAGGCAAAAGTAGGAACATATAAGATAAGAGCTAACCTTACAACTACTGACGAGTCTGTAATAGAAGAACCTGCCTTATCGCCTATTACTTTCAAAGTTGACGAGAAAACAGGGACTGACATGAGTCTTATCCTTATACTTGTTCTTGTAATCGTAGGTGTGGTTGCTCTTATTGGCGCATCTTTTGTGCTTGCTAAGAAAGATAAAGAAAAGAAAGAACGAAAGGCAAGAGAAAGAGAACGAATACTTGCAGAACAACAAGCACAAATGGACCAGTTAATGATGCCACAGCCAACACAACCTCAACCACAGGTTCAGCAACAGCCTTTCATGCCGCAAATGCCCGATTATACACAGCAACCTCAGACGGCATATACTCAGCCATCTCAACCATACCAACCACAATATGGACAGGATACACAACCTATTCCACAATATCCTCAATATCCTGAATATGCACCTCAACCCATAATGCCCGCACAGAACGTAATACCAGAACAGAAACCATTAGTTCCAGTAAAACGTTCCAAGCCTACAATTGTCAAGAAAGAACCTGCTCCTACGACAGAGCCACAACCCACTGTCCAACCACAACAGCAGCCTACACCTGTGCCGCCTCCAATTGAAGAACCAAAGAAGAAAAAACCTCTTATTATCAAGAAGAAAGAAGACGAAAAACAACCACAACCTGCCAAGCCTCCCGCACAAAAATGCAAGAATTGCGGAAAAGAAACGACTGGCGATTTTTGCGATGAATGCTTAACTAAAGATGCAATCATTTCAACTGCAAGACTAATTGCAGATATAAAACTTTCAACAGATTATGACTTAAGCGAGCCTGATGCGCTTCTCGCAAAAGCAAGAGCAGAACTTGATAAGAAGAATTATGTCCAGGCACGTGCAAATGCAAGATTAGCATCTGACCTTGCGCAAGAAATCAAAAAATCAGGTGGAAAGAAACCTGCCCAACCATCTACACAACCTGCACAAGAAAAAACAGAGCAGAAAGTGGAGAAACCTGCACAGTCTGCGCCTGCAAAAACAGAAGAGGCAAAGACATGCCCTGTATGCAACAAATCAGTAAAACCAAATTGGAAGTTATGTCCTTACTGCAATGCAAGGCTTGGAGAGAAGAAACCTGAGCAGAAAGTTGAACAGAAAGTCGAACCTAAAGTAGAAGAGCCAAAAGTTGAGCCTAAAGGAAAACTTGTATGTCCCAAGTGTAAAGAAAAGGTTGAGCCTAGATGGACTGTATGTCCGTTCTGTTCTTCTCCATTAACAGGCGAGCAAAAGACAGAGCCTCCTGCAGGTAAAACTGTATGTAAGAACTGCGGCGAGAAAGTCGAGCAGAAATGGGGCGTATGTCCGTTCTGCGAGAGCAAACTGTAAAGTGAGATAATGCTAAAGTGCGCATTTGTATGGCACTTTAATCAACATATTGCCCATCGTGAAAGTGCTGAAGCGCTTGATGCGATGCTTGATACCTTCGATGATGTTCCTGTAACCTTAGACATATCTGGGACTTTTCTTCAAGGATTACCCTGGGAAGCAAAAGATACATTTTCAAGATTATGCGAAAGGGTTGAAGATGGGAAAATAGAGATACTTCATACCTCTTTTGGACAGCATATAATGTCTTATTTTCCAAAAAATATAGATGAGATGCACATAAAGGCGCATAAAAAAGCGCTTTCTTTGATACCTGCTTTAGCAGAGAAGAAGTATCCAAGAGGATTTTGGATTCCCGAAAGGGTATGGAAACCAAGCCTGGGGATGATAATAAGAAGATGGGCAGATTACACTTTGATTGACATCCCAGTTTTTATCAAGGGTAATCCGAATAAGAACCCATATTGTCCTTATAAATTTCAGAAACTAACCATATTCAACATCCATGATTTTCCCGAATGGCTTGATAGAAATGCAAAGAGTCCCGAGGAGATTGCAGATAATTTTGTTGCTCGATTTTTGAAAGAGATAGAGCCTTACGAGGATAAAGATGCGATTGCAATTTTTGCAACAGATGGAGAGATATTCAGGCTTGGAATTACCGCGATCGACCTAAAATTCGATGCTGACAAATATATGGGTTTGATAATTAGGAAGCTAGAGAAGCAAGGAATTGAAATAACCACGCCTTCGTTATCGCGCATGAAAGCAAAGGAAGAAGCATACTATCCAGAAGGGACCTATAACTGGCTTGGGCGAGCCTGTAAAGGAAGTTACGATAACTGGATGATATGCGAGAGAGCAAAAACATTATTCGAAGAACATGTGAAAGTGTATAGAAAGATGCGTGCAATAGAGAAGAAATTAAGTAAAGAGTCTGCGAGGAGACTGATGGCACTTTCTTGGAGAATATACCTGTCCTCGCAATTTGAGTTTGGTTGGGATGGATGTGGTCAGTTTGAGACTGTTTGGAACGCTTGGCTTTGGGGTAACGAGATTTGGCACAATGTGCATTCTGCCCTAGGCTTGGGAATTTCAGCAGAACTATGCGAAAACATGTCTAATTTAGAGAATGAGGAAAAGATGAAACTTGTAAATAGGATTTCCAAATGTTTCGATGCCTCTTTCAACCCCTCCAAGAGCGGATTTGCGTTATTTAATGACAGATTTTTACTATTACATCGTGATGGTGCAATCAATCTTTTACTTGATTTAATAAATGGTGAATCTTTACTTGGTTATGAGTATTTCAGAGGGACTTCCGATTTGTTAACTTCGAAGAAAGAGAAACTTGCAAGCAAACTTGTAAAAAAAGCAGGGAAGAAATGCACTTTACGAAGAATTAAATTGGCACGCGAACATATCGAAAGACAACGCAACAGGCATTACTTGAATGCAAGAAGATTGATTTTCGAAGATAGTTTTGCAGATGAGAAGGTGAGGTATTCTCTTACCAAACATGATTTAAATTCTGCATTGTATCATGCGACCCTTCCTACGGGTGTTGGCATCTCAAAACGCATCTTTTTGAATAAGTGTATGAATAAGTGTATTGAAGTCGAGTGGAGTTTTGAATATGCAAAAGGAGAACTTGGAATAGACGATTTTATTACAGAAGGTGTATTTTCTCCATCGATAATAGGTTTGATGGATAAAGGACCAGAAAGTATGGAAGTAACTCAAAATCAGTATAGTCTTTTTCTTAAAGATAAGAATAGTGAAAGAGAAATAGGAATAGAATTTGAAAAACTCGAATATCCAATAGAGAGTTTGAGTGTTCATTATGGAATAAGATTTGAAGGAGTGCTAAGACAGGGAGTTAGTGCAAAAGCAGAATTGAGATATGAACGATAAAATCGGCAAAAAGTGATGCTAAAATCGGCAATAATAAAATTTATTAGGTTGCTTCACCTTAACCCGAATATGCTTAACGAAATATCTGAAAAGATAGCAGGAGAAATAACATTATCAGAAAATCCTGGGAAGACAATCAAGAAATGGAGAGAGGCATTTCATGTTTCTCAGTATGAACTTGCAGAATATTTGCAAGTTGCTCCATCAGTAATATCTGATTACGAGGGGGGAAGAAGAAAAGCGCCTAGGTTGCTCTCTATAAAAAAGATAGTCATGGCGCTTATCGAAATTGACAAAAAAAGAGGCGGGAACGTCATTAAACAATATACCATGATGGAGCCCACAGAGGCTATTTTCGCAATGAAGGAATTTCCCATTGGCGTAAGCGCAAAGAAGTTTCTTTCTGCAATAGAAGGAGAAGTCCTTGAATGTAAAGATGGGGTTGATAGGGATATATATGGATATACTGTTATAGATTCACTTCGTGCAATAACCTCCTTAACAAGTTCGGATTATCTTAAGATATATGGTTGGTCATCTGAAAGAGCGCTCATATTTACGGGCGTGAAATTTGGAAGAAGTCCTATGGTTGCGATAAGGGCACATCCTATGAAACCTGCGATTGTGGTATTCCATAAACCCGAGAGGATAGATGAACTTGCTTTGAAGTTGTCCAAACTGGAGAATATACCACTTGTGCGCACTGACATGCCTATGGATAGGATGATTGCAAAACTAAAGGAACTATAAATGAAGTATGAAAAAGTGTCTTTTGCAAAAAAAGGAAAATAGAAGAAAATAAGGAGATGAAAAAATGACAGTGGGAATTGTGAGTTATGGGGCGTATATACCAAGGTATAGAATAGAAACAAAAGAAATAGCGAGCGTTTGGGGTGTTGATGGAAATGCGATGGCATCGAACCTCGGGGTGTACAGCAAATCTGTGCCTGGACCTGATGAAGATGTGATAACTATATCAGTCGAGGCGGCAAGAAATGCTATGAAAAGATGCAAGATAAACCCAAAAGATATAGGGGCAGTATATGTGGGTTCTGAGTCGCATCCATATGCAGTTAAGCCTACTGCAACATTTGTAGCAGAATGTATAGGTGCAACGCCGTATCTAACTGCAGCGGATTACGAGTTTGCATGCAAGGCAGGGACTGCAGCAATCCAAACTTGTATGGGTCTTGTGGGCGCAGGTATGATGAAATATGCGATGGCAGTTGGCTCGGATACTTCGCAGGGTGCGCCTGGAGATGCATTAGAATATTCTGCGTCTGCAGGTGGGGCTGCGTATATAATTGGTACCGAGAATTTAATTGCAAAGATAAACAAAACAGTATCATACACGACGGACACGCCTGATTTTTGGCGAAGAGAAGGTCAGCATTATCCAAGCCATGGAGGTAGGTTCACTGGGCAACCTGCTTATTTTAAAACAGTAACTTCGTGTGCAAAGAAACTTCTCGAAGTAATGGGCACAAAACCAGAAGATTACAAATATGCAGTATTCCACACGCCGAATGCGAAATTCCCCGTAAGAGCAGGCAAGATGCTTGGATTTACAGACGAACAAATGAAACAGGGCTTGATTGTTCAGCATATAGGAAATACATACTCTGGAGCAGTTCCCTTAGGACTTGCGTCGATATTAGATGTAGCCAAGCCGGGAGATAGAATCTTTGCTGTTGCTTATGGTTCGGGTGCAGGGAGTGATGGGTTTGATATAACAGTAACAGAAGGGATAGAGAAGTTGGATAGGAATGCTGCGCCTAGCATAAAATCGATGGTTGAAAACAAAGTCCTTGTAAATTATGCGATTTATGCAAAGTATAGAGGAAAGATAATGATGTCAGAATAAGGAGAAAATGAGGTGTGAGAATGAGAGAAGTTGCGGTTATTGGAATTGGTGTAACAAAGTTTGGCGAACTTTGGGATAAGTCATATAGAGAACTTGCGATAGAGGCAGGACTACTTGCAATGAAAGATGCAAAGATAAGTTCTGAAGATATAGATGCAATGTATCTTGGCAATATGTCAGCAGGGCGTCTTGTTGAACAAGAGCATGTAGGAGCGCTTGCTGCTGACTATGCGGGCTTGGTAACTCGAAATGTTCCATCTACGAGGATAGAGGCTGCAGATGCGTCAGGTGGCTTGGCGTTCAGGCATGGATACTTAGCAGTCGCCTCGGGTATGCATGATATTGTGGTTGTAGGTGGAGCAGAGAAGATGACAGATGCGAATGACATGCAGGTTGTAGAGACCTTAGCCTCAAGTTCAGATGTAGAATGGGAAGCCTTCTTTGGCGGGACTTTGCCTGCATTGTTTGCAATGATGGCAAGAAGACATATGCACGAATATGGAACTACAAAGGCGCAGTTGGCTTCAGTTGCGGTAAAGAATCATAAACATGGAATGAAAAATCCGAATGCGCAATTCAGAAACGAAATAAAAGTAGATGCTGTAGTGAAAGCAACCATGGTTGCAGACCCTCTGGGGCTGTTCGATTGTTCGCCTCTTTCTGATGGTGCTGCTGCAGTGATACTCTGTCCACTTGATAAGGCGAAGAAATATACTGACAAACCCGTTAAGGTGATAGGTTCTGGTCAGGCATCTGACATGCTTGCATTACATGATAGGAAATCCTTAACCTCTATATCATCTACAGTTGCGGCGGCAAAGAGGGCATTCGAGCAGGCAAAAAAGAAACCTTCTGATATAGATGTTGCAGAACTGCACGATTCTTATACAATTGCAGAAATTATATCTATAGAAGACCTAGGTTTTTCCAAGCCTGGGGAAGCAGCTAAGGGAGTTGAAAATGGCGAGTTTTCTCTTGGAGGCAGGCTGCCAATAAATACCTCGGGTGGACTTAAGGCAAGAGGGCATCCATTGGGTGCTACAGGTGTTGCGCAAGTTGTTGAAATTGTGCATCAGTTGAGAGGGACAGCAGGCGAAAGACAGGTTAAAGATGCAAAGGTGGGCTTGACGCATAATCTTGGAGGAACTGGAGGAACTGCGGTAGTTCATATATTCGAGAGGGCATAAAGAGATTGGAAGGGGTGAAAAAATGGCAGGTGTAAGATTCTGGCGTGAAATACAAAGCAGATATAATCTGGTAGGTGTGAAATGCGGTAATTGCGGGACAATAGATTTTCCACCAAGACCTCTTTGTCTTAAATGTCATAGAGAATCTGTTGGAAAAATGGAACCCTATCAACTTTCGGGCTTGGGCGAGGTTGTATCATATACAATAGTCCATGATGCGCCGAAACATCTTTCGATGCAAGTCCCTTATGTTCTTGCGATTATAAAGATGGAAGAAGGTCCAAGTTTGACTGGTCAGATACTTGATATGGACCCAAAAGACGTTAAAATAGGCATGAAGGTTAGAGCCACACTTCGCAGGGTATCAGAAGAAAGCCCCTCGGGTGTAATCTACTACGGATACAAGTTCGTGCCTTTATAGACCATTTATAGATTTTATTTTTTTTATTGTAGTATCCCGAAATTACTTCCTGTCGGAGAAAAGTAAAAGTTCTCCATGGACAATGAGGAAACTAAACAAGAAAAAAGTAAGGTGGATTATAAGAGAGATGGAGAAAGGGGAGCAATCAGTAAGGAAGATGGCGAAGAACCAAAGAATAAGGGCGAGATGGGCGAGAGAATTATACAGGAGGTATGTAGAGAGTGGAGAATATCCGTATCCAAGAGAAGCAGGGAGGAAGAAAAGAAGGATAGAAGAAAGAGAAATAAAGAAAGTAATAGAGAAAAAAGAGGAACATGTGTTGGCAGGGGCGAATGTAATAGAAAAAAT